>Ga0310696_10001240_pt1 | contig 37381 bp, 47 predicted proteins | sample AusTroGonzalo_MG_4_FD_203885 | JGI IMG/M metagenome (GOLD analysis project Ga0310696, IMG submission 203885) | Bovine rumen microbial communities from tropical cattle in Woodstock, Queensland, Australia - Gonzalo_02 (v2) (version 2) | ecosystem: Host-associated > Mammals > Digestive system >... | reverse complement strand
GGGACGGTAGGCGCACTGGAAGGCACTGGAAAATCCAATTTGGCATGGATATCAAGCATCATTTCATAGAGAAAGGCCAGGTAGGGCCGAAAAAAGTCTATGACGAGAAGCGTCTGAAAAGGGCAGGCATCCAATTCAATGATGACTGTCCTTTTATGTAACATAATCCCAGAGTATGGTCCTGAGGGGAATTGCCTGGAACAGAATTATTTTATAACTTTGAAGGTACGAAATAACAGATCATCTTTATGAAAAAGATACTTACCATTATTTTTATTGCATTCGCCATCTTTCAGGGCCTTGCCGCACAAACGCTGGATGAGATGCTTCCCGTCCGTGGATTCGTCATTGAAGCGCCGTCCCGGCAGGGGGTGGAGCGTTTTGTGAAATTCATCGACGAGGAACTGGCCCCGTCAAGGGTGAATCTGCTGGTCCTCCGTGTTGACTGGAATTATGCCTATACTTCCCATCCTGAATTGCAGGACGAGCATCCCCTGACCCGTGCCGATGTAGGCAAACTGGTAGCCGTTTGCCGGAAGAATGGTATCCGTCTGGTTCCGCAGGTGAATCTCCTGGGGCACCAGTCCTGGGCCAAGCAGACCCATGCCCTATTAAGGGCCTATCCTCAGTTCGATGAAACCCCGTCCGTCAAGACGGAGAACTACTCCGGCTGGCCCAACCCGGACGGTCTCTACTGCAAGAGCTACTGTCCCCTCCATCCCGACGTTCACGGGGTTGTCTTCGACATTGTCGATGAAATCTGCGAGGCCTTCCAAAGCGATGCCTTCCACGCGGGGATGGACGAGGTCTTCTATATCGGCGAGAAGGAGTGCCCCCGCTGCAACGGACGCGACAAGGCAGAACTCTTCGCCGGTGAGGTACGTACCATCCGTGACCATTTGGCCCTTAAGGGTCGGCAGCTGATGATTTGGGGCGACCGTCTGTTAGATGGCCGAACGACTGGCCTAGGCGAGTGGGAAGCCAGCTACAACGGGACCTGGCGCGCCGTAGACCTTATTCCGAAGGATGTTCTCATCTGCGACTGGCACTATGAACGGGCCGATTTATCGGCCGTCTATTTCGCCATGAAGGGCCTTCCGGTGGTCACCTGTGGTTACCGCAATCCGGAGCTGTCCGTCCAGCAAGTGGACGATATGATCCGCTTCCGTGCTCAGACCACGACAGAAACCGCCGACAAACTGCAAGGTTACGTCCACACAGTTTGGAGCGGGGCCGACCATTTCCTCCGCGCATATTATGCTAAAGAAGATGTGAGCGGAAGACGGGATGGCGGTGCTACGGCCACAAAAGCGGTCCTCAAGCACCTCCGGGAGCTTGCCGAATAGTTTCTTGCCTTACACAAGCAATCAGTCAAACGCCAATCCTGAGTATCGGCGGATATAAAACTCGTCGATGGTTCCGTTTCCTTTCCGGGTAACCAGAAAGCGGACGATTTCAGCAATCTCTTCCGGCTGTATTAGCTCTGTTGGATCAATGTCCGGGCGCATCTTCGTAACCATCTCGGTGGCAACACCGCCAGGGCTGATCAGATGAACCCGGATGCCAAAGGGCTGGACTTCCTTCGCGAAAACCTTCGTGAAACCAGCCAGCGCATGCTTTGAGGATGCATACACGCTTTGATTGATGTATCCCTTGAATCCCACCACGGACGAGATGTTGATTACAATCGGCCTGGAAGATTCCTTCAAATAAGGCAACGCAGCCTGGCATAGGAAGAAGGGCGCCCGGGCATTTACTGCGAATACCTCGTCCCATTGCTTAGGGGACACTTCGGTGAAGGAACCCTTCTGGGGAACGCCTGCGCAGTTCACCAGAAGGTCTATCCCACCAAGAGAACGGACGGTCTCCTCTACGACTTCTCTGGCAGATTCCACCAAGGAGAGGTCAGCGGAAATGCATCGCACATGCACCGAATCAATTTCTTTTGCAACGCTCTCAAGTGCATCTGGGTTGCGGCCCACAAGAGCCAGTTCATAGCCGATACGGGCAAGTTCCAATGCGATTGCCTTTCCGATTCCGCGGGAGGCGCCTGTTACTAATGCAACCATAATCGATAACTTTTCAGCTCACATATCTACACTCAAATACCTAAGCTACGACGCAGAAAGACCTGCATTTTGTCGGAGAGAGGATTCACGCCATAACCGAATTTACTTATTACATAAATGAGTTTCAAGGAAATATAAGGGAACAGCGCCTGTTCCTTTTCCCGGAGAAGGGCTTCATCTTCCTTTCCCAAATCATAATAGGCTCTGGCAAAAATTTCCCAATGCTCTTTAAGCACTTCCGGCGTAAGGTGGAAGATGCTGTCGCATCGCTGTTCAGTTAGGAAATGGGACGAATAATACAGCATGCCGAGGTCCCATTCCGGAGCGCCGTATGCAAAATCTCCCACGTCAATCCACAGGTTGCGTTTTCCGTCAGTGATAATATTGCCGATATGGAGGTCTCCGTGCAGGCATGTAGTCACTTCAGGGAAGCGATCCAAAGTGAGAAGTGCTTTCTCCCGGATATCATCCGGTAGCAACTTATAGCGAAGGATTTCGGCCCGGACCAACTCTTTCATGGAAGGAAGCTGGGTGGTATCGGCCGGTTTGCTGTGAAGTTCTCTGGCAAGATGCGCAAATTGAATCGAAAGCGGCTCCAGCTGCTCCGGCTCCTGCGAAATGATGCGCGTGAAGGAGCGTTTGCCATGGATGAGTTCATATTCGGCCCCGAAACGCGTTCCGTCGGTCACCAGACGGATGGGTTTGGGTGTAGAAAGACCCATCTCATATACAATCTTGTTCACCAGAAATTCCCGCACGGCAGTATCTGAACCCACTCCCGGGGAGAAAAGCTTAGCCAGAGATTTCCCATCTTTATGGCTGTAAGAGAGGGCAGTACCGCCTTCGCCCGTCTGAATATAATCATTCAGGTCTATGGTTTCATATTGCTGCATGGTGTCTACGTTTTATTTCTACAAAGTTACGATTTTTCGTGGAATGATGTTTCGCCGAAAAAAGTAACTATGTGCGAAATATTAGAACAGCCAAGCGTAAATGCCGGCACCTATCAGGCAGGGAATCAGGCCGATAAGCATCCCCCAGAGGGATTGGATGAAGTGGTAACGCTTTTGGTGGTAGGCTTTGTCCATATGCTCTGTACCGGGCAGACGGACCGCCTTGAGATTGGCGAAGATAACCCAGTCCAGGATAAAGCAGTCGTACCAGTCAATAAGCAGCCAAATCCCGTATCCCACGGCAAAGGCCGACCAGAAATCATAGGCTCCGGCCAATTTTACCACGCCAAGAAGCAGAGCCAGCGCAATCACTAGCGCCATCCCTTTTTTTAGAAGGACCGTGGGCGAGAAGAATTCGGCCGGTACGCGTTCGTGCGTTTTGAAGTATTCTTCCTGTATGTCCTTAGGATAATCGTGTATCCACCACACAGGATTCTTTACCAACGGAATCAGAATCATAGCGGTAAACGCGAGGGTCAGGATGACCGCTTCCAAAACGATGACTGTCCAGTTCATACAGTTTTCTTTATACAGATAACAGCGCAGACTACTTCCAAAACACCCAGCACAAAGAAAATGTTACTAAGGGCCACAAAACCCCATATCCACCATTCCAGGGCAATCCATAGCATCAGGATCACACCGCAGACGAGGCATGCCCAATAGGCCAGCCGATGGCTCTTAAACAACATGAGTGCTGCCAGAAGCTGCGGGAGACCGTTCACGGCCAGGAGGACATAGCCGGAAGGGATAAAATCCTTGAAGAAGATGTCCGGCCAGGGCATCTTGGACCGCAGCAAATCCAACATCGGCTCCCCTCCCCAGCTTACACCAGTAGGATCCATCCACATCATCACGGCACCGCCCACAGCGCCCGCAGCAATGAACAAAGTCAGTATTTTCAGAAAAGTCTTCATCTCGACCACAAAAGTAAAACATTTCTCATGCAACCAGGTTGCAAAATAATGAGTATCTTTGAGCCATGGAATACCTTTCGAAGCAAAAACACGATGAAATTGCGGCCGAACTGAGGCACCTTATCGAAGAGGTCTACCCTAAGGTGAAGGAAGACCTGGCGGAGGCTAGCGCCCAAGGGGACCGAAGCGATAATGCCGGATACCGTGAAGCCAGGCGTATCCAGGCGAAGACCATCAGCCGAATCCGTTTCCTGCAGAAGATTCTGGAGCATTCCCGCGTGATCGACCCCAACGTTCTCCCCAAGGACAGAGTTTCCCTATTGAGTCGGGTCGAATTCACTAACCTATCAACAAATACCCGAATGAAATTCGAGATAGTCAGTCCTCATGAAATGGACCTCGAGGCCGGCAAGATTTCACTGAAATCCCCTATTGGCGCTGCTCTGATGGGCAAAAAGGTCGGCGAAATAGCAGAGGCCCAAGTCCCCTCCGGAACACTGCGCCTTAGAATCGAAAGCATCTCGTTTGACTGATGTCATCTTGAAAATGAAAATTGAAGAAGCCATAGTTTATCTTCTGGCCACGAGCCAGCACGGGATGAGGACAGAGCAAATCGCCAGGGAGTTGGAACTACGCGGTCTGGTGCAGCGGCGTCCCGGGATGCCGCTGGACGGAAAGGTCATAGCCGCAATAGTCTACAAGCACCCGGAAATCTTCTGCTTCAACGAAGGCCGCGTGAGACTATTGATGTAAGCAAGTTTGTTTATTCAAAAACCTAACTGCGCCAGGAAGTGATGGAAGATGTCGGGGCGGCAGACAAGGGGGAAGAGAAGACCGTAGACGGCGCCCCAGAAGTGTGCAGTGTGGCCGATGTTATCCTGATTGCGTTTGGCCATATACCAGCAGTACAGCAGATATAACGGGGCAAAGATGTAGCCGGGAACAGGAATGGGAATCAGGTAGATATAGATACCCATTTTCGGTTCAAAGAGGATGCTGGCAAACAGGATGGCCGATACAGCCCCCGAGGCACCCACAGCGCTATAATTCCAGTCATTCTTATACTTGACCAAATCCCAAATGGAAGACACGGCGATGGCACTGATATAAAGCACCACATAAAGGATAATCCCCAGCGTACTGCCGAAAGCCAAAGCGAAATACTGCTCCACTACCCTGCCGAAGAAGAACAGGGTGAGCATATTGAAAAACAAGTGTCCCCACCCACCGTGGACTACACCGTATGTAAACAGTCGATACCACTCCTTCCGGTGCCATACGGAATAGGCGTGAAAGAGCAGTTTGTTAGCATCAAGCGTTCCGTTAAAGCACAGGAAGCTCACCACAGAGGTAATGATTATGAGGATGATAGTAACCATAGAAAGGCTCATTGGAGAAGATTGGCGGGGATGACGGGCATGGCACCTTTCTGGGTACAGACGTAAGCGGAGACACGGACCGCGAGGGCGTGAGCTTCCGGGATAGAGGCACCATTTAAATAACTGCCGATAAAGGCGCCGGTGAAGGAATCCCCTGCACCCACGGCGCTGACAACTTTCACCTTCGGCGTACCTTGGAAACTATGGCCGCCTTTCCATAAGATGATGCTGCCATTAACGCCTTTGGTGAGAATGACCATTTGCAGACCGTAAGAGCGCATCAGCCGGCGGCAGAGAACTTCCTCCTCGGCCATCTTATAACCGAAGAGCTGGGTGATGACGTATAGTTCATCCTCGTTGAGTTTGAGGATATCGGCCCGGCGAAGACTTTCCCGAATGGTGGCTTTAGTGTAATAATGTTGACGAAGGTTGATGTCGCAGATCTTGAGGCAATCGGCTGGACAATTGTCCAAAAAGAGACGGATGCTGGAGCGGGATTCCCGCCCCCACTGCGCCAGGGAGCCGAAACAGACGGCCTTGGTGCTTGCAGCAATAGATCGAAGTTCGTCGGTGAAAGGAATATGGCTCCAGGCCACCCTGGTGTTGATGGTATAAACCGGGGCATTAGGGTTGCTCAAATCTACATCCACCGTACCGGTGGGATAAGGTACGCGGTCCAGATGGTAAGGAAGGGCGTTTTGATCCAGCTCGGCAATAATGGCGCTGCCCAGTCTGTCCAGGCCGACAGCACTCACCACCAGGCCCTCATGACCGAACTGTGCGGCATGATAAGCAAAGTTGGCCGGGGCTCCACCCAGGCGCTTCCCTTTTGGGAATAAATCCCACAGGACTTCTCCCAGTCCCACGACAAATTGGTTCATTAATCTGCGTTCCGTTAAATCTACCAAATATAAGCATTTTAAACGAGAATACTATGTTCCAACTGCAGGTATAGGGATTGTGAATATGAAGAAAGGATTGTAGATTTGCAGTAAAAAATGAATAAGTTCTTCCTGTCTTTGTTAATGGTAACGGGCGAAATGAGCCCGTATCTGCTATTGGGTTTCCTGATAGCAGGGATACTTCATGTATTTGTACCCAGGAGTTTTTATAGCCGATACCTCTCGCGCGACAACAAGTTTTCGGTCCTCTATGCCGCCTTGTTAGGCATTCCCCTGCCGCTTTGTTCCTGTGGTGTGATTCCTACGGCTATCGGCCTAAAGAACGAGAAAGCGTCCAATGGCGCCGTGGCTTCCTTCCTGATTGCCACACCTCAAACGGGAATCGACTCCATCCTGGCCACTTTCTCCGTGTTGGGGCTGGGATTTGCCATTTTAAGGCCGATGGCTGCGCTGGTAACCGGAGTTTGCGGCGGACTTCTGGTGAACCGTCTGGTTCGGGAAGACGATAACAACGGGCCGATTGAAACTTCCTGCCACGTTGAAAGCGGGAACAGAGTTTGGCGTGTACTGCGTTACGCCTATTTCGATATGATCCAGGACATCGGGCTCCGGCTTCTTATCGGCCTTGTTGTGGCGGCACTGATCCAAGTGCTTGTGCCCGATGAGTTTTTCCTGCACTTCGGCTCCAATACGCTGCTGCAGATGCTGGTCATTCTGATAGTGGCCATACCTATGTATATTTGTTCCACCGGCAGCATTCCGGTTGCCGCAGCGCTTATTATGAAGGGGCTTTCCCCCGGCGCAGCACTGGTGATGCTTATGGCTGGACCTGCAGTCAATATGGCCTCCATCCTGGTGGTCCGGAAAGCTTTGGGGAACCGCTTTACAGTCATCTATCTGCTGGTTATCGTGGGCTTCTCCATTCTGTTCGGCCTGCTGGTCAATGCTTTTGGAATCAACATTTCTCCAATAACGGGTCAAGACGCCTGCTGCTCTGCAGAAGCAACGATGCCCAGCACATTCAAACTTATCTGTTCCATTGTGTTAACTCTCTTTATCCTATTTGCCTTGATTATGAAACTGTTCAGCAAATTCACCAACAAGGAGGCCGATCCTGATACAATCACCTATACAGTGGAAGGCATGCACTGCAGCCACTGCGAGGCCGCAGTTGTCCGTGCCGTCGAAAATGTAACAGGTGTTAATTCTGCCAAAGCCAATGCTTCGCGGAACATGCTAACCATCAAGGGACCGGCCGCAGAAGCTGAATTGAAGGCAGCTGTGGAAAAAGCCGGATACACCTTCAAAGGGAAGAAGTGAGTTTATAAAATTTCCACGCCCTGGCGGCCAGATTTGGCAAGATCGATCATAGTGGCAGCAAGGACTTCTGTGGGCATAGGGGTATATTTTCGCAACAGGCCGATGGCATTAAAAGCCTTCAAAGCCACAATGCCCACCTTTTCACCAAAGCGGTCACTCCCCTTTCGGATCAAGGACGGCGGGCGAAGGATGAAGCAGCCCTTGAAGCCAAGCTCCTGAACGGCATCGTCCAGAGCACCTTTCATCCTCGTATAGAATATCTTGGACTTGGCGTTGGCGCCCACAGAAGAAACCAGAACGTAAGTATTTACGCCATTGGCTTTAGCAGTTTTGGCAGCCTCATACTGATAAGTGTAATCCACTTTCCATTGCGCTTCCTGGCTGCCGGCGGCCTTGATAGTTGTGCCCATGCAGGAGAACAGGACATCGCCCTTCAGTTGATCGGCCCAGGTTTCCGGATGATCAAAATCCACAACGTGGACAATCAGTTTGGCCGATGATATCTTAACTTCGCGGCGGACAAAAATATCTACACGTTCAAAGGAGTCGTCTGCCAGAAGTAACTGGACCAAATCCTTTCCAACTGCGCCGGTGGCGCCAATAACAAGAGCTTTCATCATTCTATTCTTTGTCCTCAAAGATAAGCATTTCTTGTGAGAAAACGACTCTTGGGGAATAAAGGACATGATAAGTCAAAAAAATTCATTATCTTCGCATCAATCAATATAATACGTCGGTATGAAACTCATAAAAACAATCCTCATAGTACTGATGGCCATGACATCTTTGAATGGAATCGCCCAGGATCGCAGCCAGGCCGTTCTGGACAACATTTTCTCCCGTAAAAGCGTCCGCTCCTATACGGACCAGCCTGTATCTCCCCAGCAAGTGGAAACTATTCTGAAAGCAGCTATGGCCGCTCCTTCCGGCATGAATGCCCAGGCCTGGCGTTTCGTGGTGGTTAGAGAGCAAGCCACCAAAGACAAATTGGCTACAGGTTTCAACAAAATGATTGCCCAAGCTCCGGTAGTAATTGTGGTTTGCGGAAAAATCACCAACAAGCAGGGTGGTCCCAACAACAACTGGACGGCCGATTGTGCAGCAGCAACGGAAAACCTCCTGCTTACAGTAGAAGCCCTGGGCCTTGGAGCTGTCTGGACCGCCTGCTACCCTTATGAAGACCGCATGAATCCGGCCATCGAAGCACTCGGCCTGCCGGACGACATAAAACCTTACTGCATTGTTCCCGTCGGCTACCCTGCAGGCAACGACAAACCCAAAGACAAGTGGAAGCCGGAAAACATTCATTACGACAAATGGTAAACTGCATATGATACTGAAAGAGAACTATACCCTTTCCAATGGTGTTCAGATTCCCAAAGTAGGACTGGGCACTTGGCTCATCCCTGATAATGAAGCCGCTGCTGCCGTAAAGGCCGCTATTGATCTTGGTTACCGCCACATTGATTCCGCCCAGGCGTACGGTAACGAACGCGGTGTGGGAGAAGGAGTTCGCGCCGCCGGAATCCCCCGTGAAGAGATTTTCATTACCACCAAGGTTGCAGCAGAAATCAAGAACTACAAAGAGGCCGCCGCTTCCATCGACGAATCCCTGCGGAAACTGGGGATGGATTATGCCGACCTTATCATCATCCACTGCCCCCAGCCCTGGGCCGAATTCCGCGGCGAAAAACGCTATTTCAAAGAGAATAAAGAGGTCTGGAAAGCGCTGGAAGAGGCATACGAAGCAGGCAAGGTGAAATCCATCGGCGTGTCCAATTTTCTGGTGGACGATCTCCAGAATATCTTGGAAGACTGCCGGATCAAGCCCATGGTGAACCAGATCCTGCTGCATATCGGCGAAACCCCGCTGGATCTTCTTTCCTTCTGCAAGGAGCAGGATATCTTAATCGAGGCATACTCCCCCATTGCCCATGGAAAGGCACTGAATAACGCCGATATTGCTGCTTTTGCCAAGCGGTATGGAGTAAGCATTCCCCAGTTCTGTATCCAGTATACGCTTCAGCTGGGAACGGTATCCCTGCCCAAATCGGCCAATCCGGAGCATATCAAATCCAACGCCCAGCTGGACTTCACTATCTCCGATGAAGACATGGCCATCCTTACCGGAATCGGCCAGGATTAATGGTAAAAAAGGAAGCCGAAATAGACGCGCGGGCCGTGCGGAAGGAGTTTTGACTCGCTAATGGCGCAGAGGTAGTCCACTTTGAGCGTCAGATGCATGGGTTTGGACACGATGATGTCACAGCCCACATAAGGATCTATTGCCATGAAGCCCTGCTTGTGGTAACGGGTTCCGTCGATGGGTGCCCAGGCCGATACAGGCTCTTCAAACATCAGAAGCGTGGTCATGGCGCCGCCGCCCAGGGTGAGGCCTGCATAGGGCTGGAATTTGCCCAGAACCGTATAGACATCGGCCAAGATGCCTCCCCAGCCGTATTTCAGATAGCTCCCGTTACCCCGCTGCCTGAGCGTGGACAGGTAGCCCTCTCCACCCACACGGAAATGCTTTCCCAGGTGCACGCGGGCAACACCACCTATGCCCATAGGAGCACCTTTCGCATGATAACCAATGGCATCCATATTACCGGACAGAAAGCCGGTATGGACCATCATGCCCCCGTCGAAACCGCTCAGCACTTTCTTCTCCTGAGCCGATACAACTATAGTAAGTAACAGGCTGAGCACAGCCAAAACAATTCTTCTCATAGCTTTCCTTGCAATTCTTTTCGACGCATCTCATAGTATTCATGCCGCGCCGGATTCTCCGGAAACCAGCCGCGGAGCACCCGCTTTTCCTGCGCAAATACCTCACCGATACCCCACAGGCAGGAGAAAGCGAAGCCGCCGATAATGGTGGACACTGTATCGTTTTGCACCAGCAGGGACAGTGCAGAGAACACCAGCCCCGCAACAAGCCACATCCACCAGCACTTTTTCCCCAGGTGATATTCCATCTTGATAACCGCCGGATGGCAAATGCCGATAATAAAGAACACGGCCGCACCAACTATGATTCCGCTAAAGTTCATAAACCTTTTCTGTTATAGATAAAACGTAATGCTGCAACAACCAGCATGGGCCCCAGCCCACTATAAAACGACGCAGTGATGAGCAACAGCCACCAGAGGTTATCCGGATCCATGGACATATAGGCACGAATCCCCTTGACACTGATAATGATTCCGGGGATGCCCCATATGAGGGCTGCGATCAGATATAGATTTGATTTCTTCATATCGGCCTTAATCCACTGCAAATATCGAAAAAAACAACGAGATATTTTAGGCCGATAAATGACGGAATTAGGATTATCCTTGCATCTTTTTTCGGAAGGCAGATGGCGTTATACCCGTCTCTTTCCTAAATAGGCGCGAAAAATAGGACTGATCTTCCACACCAACGGATACAGCAACGTCAATAACTGGAAGGTCTGTGGAGGAGAGAAGCCGCTTGGCACGCTGGATGCGGACGATGTCTATCCAGGCCCCCACGCTACGGCCGGTAGACTGCTTCACCAGACGGCTCAGATAGTTCTCACTGATGCCAGCCTGTTCGGCATAAAAAGCTATAGTACCCGGCATACGATCCGGGTCAAAAACCGACTCCAGGAAAGAACTGACCGCCGCAGGAATGGCAGCAGGAAGATTGGGCTTAATCCTCGAAAGAAGCAGGTCCAGGCCCTTCTCGATAAATACACTGTCTCCTTTCTCAAAGGAACTTGCCAGCATATTGAAGAGTTCCGCCATGAAGGTGCCTTCATCGAACCAGAAGCCTTGATGCAGGGGTGAAGACAGATAGCGCAACGGTTTGGAATCCGGAAGACTGGACGGAGCGAAACCGCCGGTATACCCGACAGCGTTTCTGTAATACCTGATGATAAACGGGTGCCGCAGAGGAATCAGAAGAATCTGTCCCGATTGACATAAAAATGGGATGCCGTCCACATCCACCAGCACTTCGCCAGAAGTGATATAAATGAAACCTACCAGCGGCAGTTGCGCCACCGGAGCCTCGGCCGGTTTAAAATAACCGGCAGTGTCCATCCTCCTGATGAAGAACTGTAACGACGAAAAGTCCGCATCCGGACTCCAGTGAGGCTTGGTAATCATTCTTTTTTGTTTCTTCGTCTTCAAAGATACTGATTTTCTGAATAAAATTTCACGTAGAAATACTTGAATGTCATATTATTTACTTTTTTTTGTATCTTCGTATCCACTATGAAAACGTATAATGGAATAGAGCGTCCGAACTTTACCCCGGACATGATATCGGAACTGAAGGCCGATGAAGTGTTTGTGTTTGGCAGTAACCTGGAAGGTATGCATGGCGGCGGGGCCGCTTATGCAGCCTGGAAAAAGTTCGGTGCCGTTATGGGCTGCGGTGTGGGTCTTCGTGGCCAGAGCTATGCCATACCCACCATGCAGGGTGGTGTAGACACCATCAAACCCTATGTAGACAGTTTCATTGTATTCGCCCGGGAACATCCGGAGTTGTTCTTCTACGTCACACGCATCGGCTGCGGCATTGCCGGCTTCAGGGATAAAGAAATTGCCCCGCTGTTCAGCGAGGCAACAGGTCTGGAGAATATTTGTCTTCCGGAAAGTTTCGTGAAGATCCTGAAGTAATTATTAACGTCAGTTTTCTATTCCATCTTCTCCACATTCCAACCGGAGAGGACATCGCCGTAGAGATAAAAAGCAACCTTGAACTGAGTGCCGGAAATCTGGTCGGTTACCGTGTAGTCGCGGACGATGTCGTGGGAACCCACAAAGGTGTATTCACCCGTTTCAACAGGAGGAAGAGCCGGAATTTCGGGTCTGGGCTCACCCCTGCGGCGCCGGACGGTAGGATCTATGCCGGCAATCAGGTATTGCATCCGTTTTTCTACCTGGGCTATTACTCCCGGATGCTTGAACGGGTCGGTATCGGCAGCCTGCACAATATCTGCAGTGGGAAGACGGCCGTTATTGGCAGCACAAAGAGCCCGAACGCTGTCTGTGTAATGCCGGAAGGCGTCCTTCTGCTCCTGGGTCCGGATGGAGTTAACAGTGAAAATGGAGATGCATTGCGCCCCGCCCCGGAAGGCTTCGTCCATGCAGGCGAAGATATCCTGACTGTAGGTGAGTCCGCATCCAAGGGTGGTCTTGGGGTTTTTGTCCCGGACATTCTCTACCGTACAGTCATAGGCAAAACTCGGGTCCATCGTGTAAAAATTGGCATAGACCATAGGGAAGACTATATCCAGATTCCACTTCCCCCAGTCCTGCCGAACCATCCGGGAAGACATCTTGGGGGTAGGGAAAGGGGATGCGGACATTTTCTTACCGAAGGAATGCACTGTTTCGGCAAAGAGATTGGCCACTTCCGTTATCTGGTCGCAGCGGAACTGCCGCCACTTGATGTCGGCGGTGGGGTCTTCCTGCTCCCTGGGGTCGTAACCATACTCTTCCTTGAATTTCTCTATCATCACGGGATGGTAACCGAAGTCCCACTCCGGATACTCCCGGTCCTGGATGACCCCATAGCGAGGCCAGAGCGTCGTGGGCAGCACAACATCCACAAAGCGATGATAGTCAATAGCAATCCCTTCCAGTCCGTCCACTTCGCAATAAGCGCGGATTTTGTCGTTAAGATACTCGCGAACTTCAGGTAGAGCGGGACACAGGAATTTATAATAATCCACATAGGCCGTTGTATCGGCAAGACTGCGCCCCAGACGGTTCACACTGAACCATTCCGGATGCTCTGCGAGAATCTTGGCACGGTCATGCTCCAGATTCATCGTCCAGAGCCACGCATGCACGGTGATGCCATATTTGTGGGCGACAGGGATGGCAGTCCGGTAGTCATCGGGAGTGGGTGCATTGAGCATCACGCCATCGATGCCCACCTCCTGCATCTTGGCGCAAACGGCCTCAAAATCCATGTCCGGCCGATAATCCAGCCAAGTCCAGAAGAGCGGATAGTTGTCGGCCTTTTTCTGGCAGGAGCTGACGGACAGGACACTAAACATGACCAGCGCCAGAAGGAGGATTGATTTCGTTCTCATATCAGACAGTAAATTTGTTTCAAACAATGGAAGAGGAATCCACCAGCGCTTTCAGACGGGAGCGCATCTCGGTAATCTCCTCAAGCAGATCATACAGCGCATCCTCGGAAAGGACTCCACGGGGCATATCCTTGGGCAATTCTCCCCTTTCATCGGCCTCAAAGTCCTTCAGGAACTGGCCGTCTTCCATATAACAGAATAGGTGCTCAATGCGCTCCTGGATGTCCTCATACTTGGAGATGGCCACATCCAACTCATTCATTATGTCCCGGACCTCGTTGAAGTCTTCCTCCATTGTCCGGACGCGTTCAATAAGATTGATATCCATTTACGTAACGTACTTCTTTACCGAAAGGGAAAACGGAGGCGATAGCCATCTTGAAATGCTGCAAACCCCAGGGAATACCCACGATGGTGATGCAGAAAAGCAGGCCGAAAACCAGGTGCAGAATGGCAATCTCACACCAGCCGCAGAGGATCCAGATAAGGTTCATTCCCACAGACAGGCAGCCCGGCTCATTGGGACGGTCCACCAATTCACGGCCGAAGGGCCACAACGCGTATGAACCCAGCTTAAACAACTGTACGCCAAAGGGTATGCCGATGATGGTAACGCAGATTACCAGACCCACCATAAAGTAAATGATAGCGATAACAATACCGCCGAATAGAAGCCAGAAAATATTACCAATGAACTTCATGACTGCTGACACATCATTATTAATGCAAAAATAATAAAAACAATCTGATTCCCAAGCGCTTCGGAAATCAGTGTTTACCGGCCCAGATGACACCTGCCAGGATGGCTATGGAACCGACAGCGGCCAAAAGGGTCATTCTTTCCCCCAGAAGGGCCATGGCGGAAAGGAGGGTAAATATAGGGTTCAGATATACGTAATTGGTAGAGGTAATATTGCCCAATTTGTCAATGACCAGGTTCCATACCAGGAAGCAGACCAGCGAAGCAATAAGTCCCAGAAAAAGGAGATTGCTCCATACTGCCGTCTGAGAGAGGATATCGGCCGAAAAAGAGTCCCTGCATCCGCCCAGGAATGGAAGGATGGTTAGCAGTCCATAGAAAAATACCTTTCGAGTGGCCGTGATGGTGCCGTATTCACGGGTGAGTTGCCCCATGAAAAGGCTGTAGACTGCCCAGCAAATAGCCGCGCCGATGGCCAGCAAATCTCCCGCCGCCGAGAACTCTACCTTCTTACCATCAAACACCATCAGGGCCATGCCCAGAAGAGCCAGTAGCGTGCCTCCCACCAGGGGCCAACCCAGTCGCACCTTTTCCAGGCCGCGGGCATAGCGGCTTTTGCCGAACCGGCTGTAAAGGAGCGTAAAAATGGCCGTAAAAAGCGGCGCCGAACACACGAGGAATGCCACATTACTGGCCTGGGTATAAGCCAGCGCCGTATTCTCCGTGAGAAAGTAAAAAGAGCCGCCCGTGATGCCCAGGATCAGGAAGACCAGTTCATCTTTCCAACCATTCCAGATCTGGTAGGGCTTCCGCGCAAGGATGATATAAATCCACAGGCCGATATAGGCCAGGATAAAACGACAGACGAAAATAGCCGCCGGTTGCATCCCCGCCCCGATGAGCACTTTAGTACTCACAAAGGTGATGCCCCAAACCGCTACGACAGCCAGGGCCAGGAGATGGTATTTCAGAGACGGCTTTTCCAAGGGGACTAGACTTTTAATCCGGCAATCACAGATGCAGTAAAACCGGCCTCTTCCATGGCGTTGAGTCCGCGGATGGTAATGCCGCCGGGAGTGGTCACCCGGTCAATTTCGGCCTCCGGATGGGTTCCACGGCTTTCGGCCAGGTCCGCCGCACCTTTCATAGTTTGATAGACGGCCTCCAATGCCTCATGAGGATACAGGCCCAGCTGGACACCCCCCTCCATGGCGGCACGGGCATAGCGAAGCGCGAAGGCCGTTCCGCAGGAAGCCACCATCATCCCGGCCTTGAGACGCCTTTCGTCCACGATGAGCGTCTTTCCCAGTTGGTCGAAAAGGGACTTCACCAGGTCATCGGCCTCTCCTAAGATGGCCGATGCGAAAGTCATGCTCTCCCCTATCTCCGCAGCAAGGTTAGGGATTACCGTGTAAGCAGCTTGGATGCCGGTCCCGGAGAGCCACTGCTCCATCTGAGCAGAAGGGATTCCCGCAGCGAGGGAAAGCAGCACCTTCCCGGAAAGGGTAGGTTTGATCTGTTCAAGGACAGACTGGACCAGCCAGGGTTTCACGCCCAGGATAATGATATCGGCCCATTTCGCGGCAGAAACATTATCCAGCGAAGTGTGAATCCCCAGGCCCGTGTACTTCTCCAGTGTGGCGGCGTGAGCCGTGGTAACAGTGAGGGTAACGTCCTTTGCAAGGCGGTGAAGGCCAATAGCAACTGCCCCGCCCATATTGCCCGCTCCCAGGATGGCTATCTTTTGCATATGCTTAATTCACTTAGTATCAGCCCACAAATTTATATAAAATCTCGCCCCATTTTGCCAGTTTTTATGTAAATTTGTTCACATGAAACAGATTCTTGGATACTTTCTTGGCTTCGCCATCTTCATTGCGGGAATTCCCGCGTTAATGTGGTGGATTTCCGGAATGCCGTCACCGGCAGAAATACCCGTATTTCGCATATGTTTGGCAGCTATTGTAGCAATTGCAGGACTTGCTCTTAGCGTCTGGAGTATCATATACATGAAGCGTGTGGGCAAGGGCAATCCTTTTGATGCTATGGGGCACGAAGTGGCTCCCCGCACCAAACACCTGATGACCGAAGGCCCTTACAAAATGAGCCGGAATCCTATGTTGTCTGGAACTTATTTATACTATATCGGCGTACTGATTGCCCTTTGGAGCTGGCAAGCGTTGCTGGTTTTTGTCATCATAGCCACCGTCATGATGCTGCAGGTACGCTCAGAAGAAAAAAGGCTGGAGGCCGATTTCGGCCAGGAATATCTGGACTATAAAAAACGCACCGGCCGATTTTTTTAGTAACTTTGAAGCTATGAAAAAGAGCATTCTCACACTGACAGCATTTCTTTTGTCTTCTGCCTTAGTATCGGCCCAATCTCCCAAGACCTTCACCACGGTCAAGGAAATTCCCATTACAAGCGTCAAGAACCAGTATCGCAGCGGTACGTGCTGGGACTTCGCCACCCTGGGCTTCCTGGAGAGCGAAATCCTCCGAAAAACCGGAAAGACCTATGACCTTTGCGAGATGTTCGTGGTGAACAAGGATTACATGGACAACGCCACGCACTATGTCCGCATGCACGGCTACAGCCAGATTTCAGAAGGTGGTTCCTGCGACGATGTCATCGAGGTCATCCGCCGTCATGGTATTTGCCCGGAAGAAGCTATGCCTGCTCCGGGCTCGCTCACGGGAGACTCGCTGGCCAACTTCAAGGTCTTCTTCCCGGAACTGGAGCGCGAGGTTAGCAGCATAGTATGGGGGGAAGGGAAACCCGAACTCAACCGCTTCACCACGGAGGAGCAGGCCCCGCTCAGGAAGAAGGAGCCCAAACCGGGATGGCAGGAAAATGTCCAGGCGCTCATCAACCGTTATGTGGGCCAATGCCCCGATACTTTCGTCTTTGAAGGAAAGACCTATACACCAAAGTCTTTTGCCGAAAACCTGGGGCTTAATCTGGATGACTATGTGAGCATCACCAGCTACACGCATCATCCTTTCAACGAATGGTTCGTAATTGAGGCCCCTTACAAGTGGCGCCTCAAACCCAGTTTCAATATCCCTATCGAACAGCTGATGGACGCTATTGACCAGGCACTGGATGCCGGCTATACCGTAGCCTGGGGCGGCGATGTCTCCGGAGACTTCTACCGCAAGGAGTCGGTGGCCTATTTACCAGATGGTGTAACGCCCACTCAAGAGCTCCGGCAGCAGCAATGGGACAATTGGACTTTCACCTACGACCACGTGATGCTCATTTTCGGCAAGGCTATAGATGAACAGGGCAAACCCTACTACATGGTGAAGAACACCTGGGGCACAAACTATCCCTACCAGGGCATCTGGTACATGTCCCGCGACTATATCGCCCTCAACACCACCTATATCTTTTTAAACCGGAACGCCCTATCTGAGAAGGATTGCATCATTTCTTCGGTTCCATGTGGATGGTAACCAGGGTTTCGGGGCCGAAACGCTCTTTCAACTTACGCTCGATGGCCGTGGCCTGTTCGTGAGCCGTGCTCAGGGGAAGATTTCCGTCCATACGGACGTGGGATTCAATGGCAATGCGGTTGCCAATATGCCTGGTACGGAGGTTGTGGGGCTCGGAAACTCCGTCAAATGAGGTGATGATCGTCAAAATCTCGCGTTCTTCATCGGCCGAGAGAGATTGGTCTGTCAATTCTCCCAAACTGCCCTTCAGGAGGTCCAAGGCCACTTTCATGAGCATCCCGCCCACAACGATGGATGCCAGCGGATCCAGCACAGCCCAGCGCTCCCCCAGCAGGATGGCACCGCCGATGCCGATGGCCGCGCCAATGGACGAAAGAGTGTCGCTGCGATGATGCCACGCATTGGCCACCATGGCCGAAGAATTCAGCTTTTTCCCTTTCGCCGCCGTATATCGGTATAGGACTTCCTTGACAAGAATAGAGATCAGGGCCGCCCAAAGGGCCAGTTTTCCCGGAACTTCCAGTGTTTGCCCTTCCAGCCAGTGGGCAAATTTCACAGATCCGGAAACGATGATCCCAATGGCCGCGCCCACCAGTGCCAGGCCGATAAATAGCGTGGCAAGGGTTTCGAACTTGCCGTGCCCATAATCGTGCGATTCATCCTGCGGCTTGGCGCTCACCTTTACGAACAGCAGAACGATCAAGTCTGTAAAGAAATCCGACAGCGAATGTACGGCATCGGCCATCATGGCCGAGCTGCGTCCCAGCACGCCAGCCACGAACTTGAACGTGAGCAGCGCCAAATTCCCGGCACTTCCCACCAAAGTCACCTTATATATCTCTTTCTCCCTGTTCATATCTGTTTACACTGCAAGTTACGACATTAATACCAAAGTACAAAAAAACAAATGAAACTATAGAATAGTTTTGTAACTTTGGGATATGAAAAAGAGCATACTTACACTGGTTTCCATTCTGCTGTTATCGGCCACAGCATCCTGGGCGCAGGATCTTCCGCATTACAAACGTGTAGTGAAAGAACTGAGCAGCGCCAAATACCAAGGCCGCGGTTATGCCAAGGGCGGCGCCAACAAGGCCGGCAAGTTCCTGGAGAAAGAATTCCGGAAGGCCGGCGTGGATGAAGTCACGCTTCAGCCTTTCACCATCGACATCAACACCTTCCCTGACAAGATGGAGCTTTGGGCCGATGGAAAGAAACTCACGCCCGGCGTGGACTTCTCCATGCGCGAATACTCTCCTGGTATTAAGGGTGAGTTTCCGGTGTACCATGTAGACACTCTGAACTTCGACGCAGACCGCATTTTCGCCGATCTGGCCAAACCGGAATATCAGAACTGCCTGGTGGCCTGCGAATTCTGGTTCACATATAAGCACCGCGATGTGTTCTCCAAGTTGCAGAAGGCAGGCGAGAGCCCCAATGCCGGGCTCATCTATACCTGGCCCTCCCCCATCAAGTTCTTTAAGGCCTACGGCGATCATTTGGTGGACAAGCCCATCATCTGGGTTACCCCGGAGGCCATTGAAGGCGTTAAAAGTGTACGGGCCAATGTGGACCATGTGTTCCTGAAGGACTGTGAAATCTTCAACGTCATTGCCAAAGTAGAGGGTGAACGCCACGACAGCTGTTATGTATTCACGGCCCACTACGACCATCTGGGCAATCTGGGTAAAAAGGTGTTCTATGCCGGTGCCAACGACAACGCTTCCGGCACGGCCACTATCGTAACGCTGGCAGCGTACTACGCCAAACATCGGCCTCCATTTGACATGTATTTCATGGCTTTCTCCGGCGAAGATGCCAACCTTCGGGGCTCGGAGTATTATGCCCAGCATCCCCTGGTGCCGCTTTCACAGATCAGGTATCTGTTCAACATCGACATGATCGGCGATAACAATCCCGTCCAGTACTGCGAATGCAGCGACGAAGGCCTCCGCGGCTTTGCCCTCTTTGAACAGATCAACCAGGAAAAGCAGTATTTCAAGGACTTACACCGCGGCGAACTGGCGGCCAACAGTGACCATTATTCTTTCGCTACCCGCCACGTTCCCTGCATCTTCCTGGAGAATGAGAACGGTGATGCCTTCCCCTATTATCATACTATCTTCGACAATTGGAAAACGGCCGTCTTCGACAGCTACGAACCCGTCTTCAAGCTGGTGACGGATTTTGTAAGCAAATATTGATTTTTTTCCAACCTTTCCGTATGCGGCCTCGTCTAATAGATGAAGCCGCTCCTAGTGCGGGGAAAGTTGAACATAGATATTGATACAATTATGGAAGACATCTTAGTCCCTATTTTTATTTGCGTCGTATTGCCCGTAACAATTGTCTGGCTGGTGATGCGTACCAAGCAAAACGAAACCAACAGGAAAGCCGAAATTATGCTCAAGGCCATCGAGGCTGGTGTCCCTGTGGATATGGAACAGTTCAATACCGGGAAGAAAGGTCCCAGGACCGTCAAACAGGATCTACTGGAAAAACTCACCGGCGCCTGCATTACAACCTTTATGGGCATTGCATTCATTGTATGGGCCATCATGGGTTATCTGAATCCGGCCTACACGGACGGAAGGCTTTTCAACCGCCTGGCACCCATGACGGGAGGCGTTCTGCTGGCTGTCGGTATCGGCCTGTTCATCAGCTACTTCGTGGGCAAGAGAATGCTCTCCAAGGAGATTGAGGCCGAAGAAAAGAAGCTGGAGCAGTAATCCATGACCCAGGAGCGGTTCATCAGCCTGGTCAGGGCAGAGCAGGAGCCTCTAAGGCGGTTCCTGCTTGCACTATGTGGCGGCGATGCTGCCCTGGCCGATGACATCGCTCAGGACGCCCTGGTGCGGGCATATGTGGCTTCCGGCTCATTTCTGGGGCTCTCCAAATTCAGCACATGGTTATTCCGTATCGCCTACAACTGTTATATCGACCATTGCCGGAAGGCAAAGACAGATGATGTGCCCGTCGAAGAAGCTTTGAACATCCCCTCAGGCGATGCGGCCGATAAATCCTTCCGTTATCAGCAGCTCTACCGCGCGCTGAAACTGCTGCCCCAGAAGGAAAAGGCGGCCATCTCCCTTTTCTACTTCGAAGACAAAAGTATCAAAGAGATATCGGCCATCCTGGATATTCCGCAAGGCACCGTCAAGTATCAACTTTCCATGGGACGCACCCACCTTAAAGAGCACATTCAGCTATGAAAGAGATAGAAGATTTCCTGAGAGAAAACAAGCCGCAGGTGAAAGAGGACCCCACCTTCATCCTGGCAGCACAGCGACGGATGGATGCCGTCGAGGGTATCAAGGCCGAGGTTGACCGCCAGCGCAGCCGTGGCCGGATAGCGCTCGTAGCCGCACTGGCGGCTGGTCTGGCAATTGGAGTATTCGCCACCGCCCTGGCCTTCCTGTATCCGGTAGATGCCTCCTCCCTTCACGAGGGGCTATGGCAAGGCATCCGGCTGTTCCTGGACAGTTGGAAGTCTTATCTGATGATTCCCGTGGCCATTCTGGCCATTTTGCTGGGGCTTGTCCTATCCGGCGGCAAAAGCAGCCTTAGTCGGGGCTAATGAGCTATAAACTGGCGGTGAGGATTTCCACGAAATCCTGCTCATAGAGCGGTACGTAGCCGTTTTCCAGACCTTCATTTACGGCGATGTGATGCGCCATTTCGTTTATGCGGCTATTATCGATCCCTACTTCCCGAAGGTGCATAGGCATGCCGATGCTCTCGAAGAACTTGTAAGTGGCGTCGATAGCTTTTTCGGCAATCTCCCACTCCGGGAGGGATGCGTCAATGCCGAAGACGTTAACACCATATTTCACGAAACGCGGCAGAGTACGCTCACTCAGGATATGCTTCATCCAGCGGGGCGTAATAATGGCGAGACCCTCGCCGTGTGTGATGTCGTAGTAGGCGCTGAGGGCGTGCTCGATGCCATGCATGGGCCAGCCGGAGGGACTGTTACCCAGAGACATGATGTTGTTACAGGCCAGGGTGCACACAAACATCATCTCGGCCCGGGCTGTGTAGTCTTCCGGGTTCTCCAGGCATTTGCGTCCGTTCACCATCAGACTCTTGATACCCGCTTCGCAGAAGCCATCGTTCATGAGAGTGGCGTCTTCGCAGAAGTACTGCTCCAGAATGTGGTTTATTGCGTCTGCGATACCTGCGCAAGTCTGTTTAGGGGGAACGGTGAACGTGTACACGGGATCCAGGAAGGACACCACAGGGAAAAGGAGCGGATCTATGTAGCCGATCTTATCGTTGGTTTCCGTACGGGAAATAACACCGCCGCAGTCGTATTCGCTCCCGGTGGCAGCAAGGGTAAGGATATCCACAACAGGTAATGCAGCCTTTGCCTTCACCTTATAGGAAATAAGATCCCAAGGGTCACCGTCGTAACAGGCACCCGCAGCGATGGCCTTGGAGCAATCCAGCACGCTGCCACCGCCAACCGACAAGATCACATCCACATGATGCTCCTTGCACAGCCGCACGCCATCCAGCACACTGGGATCGTATTTAGGATTGGGCTGGATACCGGAAAGTTCTACAATATCATACCCCTTCAGGAGTTCCAGCACTTTCTGGTAAAGGCCGATTTTCTTGATGCTGCCTCCGCCGTAAGTAAGGAGGATCTTCTTTCCGAACTGCGCCATTACTTCGGGCAGTTTCTCTACGACACCCTTGCCGAAAATAATGCGGGTAGGAGTCTGATATTCAAAGTTCTGCATAATCAATAAACTGTAATAACGCGACGAATATACACAATTTTTTCTTAACTTCGTGTCCGATATGAGTCAAATGAGAATTTTATTTGTTTGTCACGGGAATATCTGCCGCAGCGCTATGGCAGAGTTTATCCTAAAGGCCTTAGTGAAGGCGAAAGGAATTGAAAGTCAGTTTTATATAGAGTCCGCAGCGGTTTCCACCGAGGAAATCGGCAGCCCAATCTATCCGCCGGCCAAGCGTTGCCTGAATCAACACGGCGTATGGTTCGATCCCGGGAAAAGGGCCCGCCAGGTTACCAGGGCCGATTACAACCGATTCGACCGCATCATCTGCATGGACGCCTCCAACCTTCGGCTCATAAAACGCATCATACCCGAAGACCCGGAAGGAAAAATTCACCTGATGATGTCATACACAGGAGAAAGCCGCGACGTGGCCGATCCCTGGTATACCGGAGACTTCGAAACCACCTTTCAGGACTTGCTGGAAGGCTGCGAAGCCATGTTGCTTTGTCTGTAAATAGCCTCCCGATAAAAGGCCTGACGCTGTTCCTGGGTGATCCGATAACGGATTAATCTGGAATCATTCTTCAGTCCGTCGTCCAGATTGCAGACAAACAGATCATCTACATCGGCTATATACAGCCTGTTGTAACGGATGTCCTGGAACTTCTGAAGGGAGATCGTATAGTTCATGGCCTTGACGGCTTCCGGAACGTCAAGGTTTTCCCGGGAAAAGACAAACAAACCCATTTTGTTGAATCGGCCGTAGAAGCCGTTCCCCACCTTGGATACTTTACTCTTCAAGATACGCCGCATGGGCAGCGCCATGGACCAGTAAGAGAACTCTTTAAGGCCCAGGTATTTGCCGCATTGCAGGCCATAGCCGTAGCCATACTCCAGCATCTGGTCAATGCCCTGCAGGCACTCCCCTTTCGTGAGACCAGCCACATCTTTGAGCAGGGCCAATTGGGCCGATTTGCTTTCCTCCATAGCCCGCGTAACCTCAATGCCGATGGACTTCCCATCCGGCGACTGCAAATCCGGTCTGTCCCTGTTCACCAGGCAGTCGAACTCGCTTCCCAACAGCGCTGAGAGCGAAATTTGAGCATACTGCTCGAAGAAACATGTGCCGAATTCACGGGTGGCCATCGTCAAGGTTGCAATTGTGTCTGCAATTTACGAAAAATTCAGGAATAGATGATCGGCGCTCTGAAGGAGTTTGTCTTTCAAGAGGGCCGGGAATGCAGGATGATCGTCCAGGAAACGCCTTACTTCCGCAGCTGCCGCTTCGGAATTATGCCCCCTCAGGAGGTTCACGCACCAGTTTTTCGGGAAGAAAATATCCCCTGTGCGCTGAATCTCAGGCAATTTCTCCAGGGCCGGATAGATATACTGGATGGCCTCGTTCTGGCGGAGCGGATGGTTCAAATAGGATAAGGCCGCCTGCGCCCAAGGCTCCACGCTGCGGCCATCGGCCTCCAGCAGGGAAGCAAAAACGGCGTCCCTGCTTTCCTTGTCCGGTGAAAGGGCCCGCCACACGAAGCGGAACTCACGAAGGAGGTCCGGATTCTCCACCCTCGCCTCCTGAAGGGCACAGAGGGTGTCATACTGCTCGGGGCACCTCACAGCCAGCTCATAGGCAAGTGTCATATAATCCCGTACGCCCAGTTTCAGTCCCTTATAGCCTGTCCCCTTCTCAAAGACTTCCCACAGGATCTTTTGCACGTTTTCCGACTGAAACACCTCGGCCAAAGCCCGGAAGGCCGTCAGCCGTATCTCAGTGGGCAGAGCGGTATCTGAGGCAACCTCAAACAGGATTTTCTCCAGCAGCGATGAACCCGCGAGCGGGCCATGGATAGACAGAGTTTTCAGGTAGGAGGCAGCGGCGGCGGCCACCAAAGGGTCGCTTTCCGTCCGCAGTTCCTTCTCCAGGACTGAAGCGAACTGTTCCGGATCCAACCTTCCGCGATGGAAGTTCTCATAAAGGGTGGCCAGCAGGGACAGCCGCGCCTCCGGTCTAGGGATGGCTGGAAGCGCCCGGACAGCGGCCATTGACGTTTCCTCGTCCAACTGGAAGCAGCCATAAGAACGGGCATCCGGATCCGGGAAAAGTATTTCCGGGCAGTCCTCCTGAACTTCGATGGAAACTTCCGATGCATCGCTCAAAACAGTCACCACTGTCTCACCGGACCCATTCCCGAAGGAGATGGTCTGCGGCCACACCAGTCCCCTTCCCAGCGGATCTTCCTGGCAGACGGTCAGATTGGTTCCATTCCGCTCATAACGGATGACCGGCATTCCTCGCTCTTCCACCCAAATGCGGCTCCAGGCGCGGAGATCCTGATCTGTCCGGGCATCCAAGATGGCAATGAGATCGTTCCAATCGGCATTTCCATATAGGTATGTCCGGAGGTATTCCCTGATGCCGTCCCGAAATGCATCTTCGCCCAATAGATCGGCGAGCATTCGCATCACTACTGGCGCCTTGTCGTAGACGATATTGCCATAAATGAGACCGGCGCTGGAGAGGTTCGGGAGGTCACGGCGGATAGCATTCGTTCCCGCCGTCCGATCCTCGGCATAGGCAGTGATGTTGAAGTTCTTGAAGTCCCGAAGTGGCACATTTACCTCCGGGAAGAGTGGGGTTGATATCTTCGCGCCGAAGAAATTCGCATACACCTCCTTGGTCCACACATCGTTGAACCAGCGCATAGTCACGGCATCCCCAAACCAGAGATGGGAGGTCTCGTGGGCAATGAGCTCGATTCTGGAAAGTTTTTCTGTGGTGGTGGCCGATGTCCCCAGGAACATACGCTTATCGTTAAAAAGAATGGCACCCGGGTGCTCCATTCCGCCAAACTGGAAGCCGGGCACGATAACGAAATCGTATTTCTCAAAAGGACAGGGAATGCCCGTATAATCTTCCAGCCAATCCAGCGCCTGGAACACCTGGGAAAAGATGTCCCCCAGTTGAGCGGTCTTTTCCGGATCAGTTTCACGATAGAAAACGCTCAGGGGTTTTCCATTCCTAAAATGGGTATCCTTTTGCCATCGGCCGGCTGCGAAGGCGAACAGATAGGTACTCAGCGGAGGGGTTTCCCGAAAGACAAGTCTCTTCCTAACTCCAGAAACCTCTTCTGAGAGAACGGAACCGTTCGCAACGGCCTCCCAGCTGGCAGGAAGCTCCAGCGTTAGGGAGAATCGGCCCTTGAGATCGGGCTGGTCAAAGCACGGAAAAACGGTCCTTGCCCGGTCGGGGACGAAGAGCGTATATAGATATTCATCGTTGCGGTTAAGCGAGCGATCGCCTGAAAGGAAGGTCAGTTCTACAGTGTTCTCCCCCTTCCGAAGATATCTGCCATCCAGAACAATGTGTTCGTCCCGATAGTCTACCTCACAAGTGCAGCCATTAATGGCAAGCCCTGTCACAGCCTCTGCGCCCTCACGGAAATCCAGTTGCAAAGGAGCCCTCCTGGCAAGGGTAAACGTGAGGGTCTCTTTTCCAGTAATGCGTTGGTCCCGCATTTCCGGAATACAGAACTCCACCGCATACCGAAGGTCCAAAACCATCTCCGAGCGGTACCGGGCCAAAGACAGGCTCACGCCCTCCTCCACGGGAGGAGCCTCCCTCCCGCACGAAAGAGTGAACACAGCGAAAATACATAGAATGATGAGTTTTCGACACATGGCAGGTACTGCATTATAATGGAACAAATATACAATAATTTGCGTATTATAGTTTGATTTTTGAAAGAAAATTTGTAAATTGGTAGATGTTTATGAAATGTTTAACCAAAACCAATAACATTATGAGGAATAGTACTAAAATCTGGCTGGCCATCGCCGGTGTAGCTCTTGGTATCGCAGGTCTCAGGAACCCCGTTGCTGCAGCCCGGACCCTCTCCACGCTCATCAGCTTCGGTATCATCTCCCTGGGTGTTGCCTACATCATGGCTCTCTTCGGTATCAACAGATTCGAGAAGATTGTTAAGTAAAAGCCAATAAACAACAAAAAAGAGAGCGACTCCAAAAGTTGCTCTCTTTTTTGTACTTATAGCAGTTGATGTTTCACAAACTGGGTCTGAAGATGTAGATTCCTGTTGTTCCAGCTCAGGGGCTCATTTCCGGGAAGAGGTTTGGAATACACCATCAGGTCGAATTGGAAGGAGACCGGGTCTTCTTCACAACGATAAAGCTCACCTATATACCCGTGTTTTTCATAGAATCATAATTGCTTCAAAGCCCTTGCCAGCTGGTCCGGGCAACTGGTGCCGCGGCCTTTGCAGTCAATGCCTTCCAGACGGGTAATAACATCGGAAACCTTCATGCCTTCACATAACTTGGCCAGGCCCTGCGTGTTGCCGTGACAGCCTTTTGTATACTGTACCCGACGAATCAGATCGCCCTCAGTTTCGATGTCTATCTGCACGGAACAGACCACCGCACAAGTCTGAAAAGATGTCTTGCGGATACCGTCCTGTACCGTATCGCTGATAAGAGTTACATCGTACATAACTATAACTCCTTCTCAATAAATTCGCCCAAGGCCTCCGGAGCAACCACCGGCTCAAAACGGGCCACCACCCTACCCTTCTTATCGATGAGGAACTTGGTGAAATTCCACTTGATATCGGGGTTCAAAGCATAATCCGGGTCTTTACGGGAAAGCATCTGGTCCATGAACTGGGCCGTGTCACCTTCTCCAAAACCGGCAAAAGGCTTCTCCGAATAGAGCCATTTGTAAAGAGGATGGGCATTCTCTCCGTTGACTTCAATCTTTTCCATCAGAGGGAAAGTGACACCGTGGTTTATTCGGCAAAATTCAGCAATTTCCTCATTGGTACCAGGCTCTTGATGGCCGAACTGGTCACAGGGGAAGCCGATCACAACCAGACCAGCGTCCTTGTACTGCTGATAAAGGGCCTCCAGACCGTCGTACTGGGGTGTAAAGCCGCATTTGGAAGCCGTGTTCACAATGAGCAGGACCTTGCCCTTGTAATCGGAAAACTGAACTGTCTCACCCTTGTTGGATTGGGCCGAGAAATCATAAATGTTGGTTTTGCTGCCGGTGCAGCCGATAGCGCAAATAGCTGCCATAAGGGTCAATAATTTCTTCATGGATGCCAAGTTACGCAAAAAATATAAAGGATGCAACTAAGTTGAAAAAGAGTTTTACTAATTTTGCATCCATGAAACCTGTGGCAACAGAGCAGTTAAAGGGACATTTGTCCATTGCAGCGGCATATACCATATTCGGCCTGAATGTGGTTCTGTGCAAGGATATCGCCAATTCTGCAGCTGTACCACCCACTGTCCTTTTCACCTTCCGGGCCATCGGAGCATCGGCCCTCTTCTGGCTGGTATCGCTTTTCCAGCCGAAAGAAAGCATCGAAAAGGGTGACATGGGACGCATCGCCCTGGCCTCTCTGCTAGGTTTTTTCCTTACGCAAATGACCTTCCTGGTAGGAATCACCATGGCCACGGCCATCGATTCCGCCATTCTGGGTACGCTGGGGCCGGTATTCACCATGATTATCGCCTACTTTTTCGTGGGCGAACCCATCACGGGAAAGAAAGCAGGCGGTGTATGCATTGCCCTGACAGGTGTGCTCTTTCTCATCTTCAATTCCGTCTATTCCGGCGGTGCCTCCTCCACCACGCCGATGGGCCTGTTTATGCTGCTGCTGAACAGCCTTACTTTCTCCCTGTATCTGGGCATCTTCCGTCCGCTGGTTTCCAAATACAGCGTGGTCACCTTCATGAAGTGGGTTTTCCTGTTCTCACTGCTGATGTCTCTCCCCTTCTCGGCCAAAGGATTGTTCACATTGGACTATGCGGCCATCCCCGTGCCCGTACGCTGGGAAATCGGCTACCTGATTTTCTTTGCCACCTTCATCGCGTATTATCTGATTCCGTACGGACAAAAACGGATCCGGCCCACGCTGGTGAGTATGTACAATTACCTTTCCCCCATCATTGCCACCGTGGTGAGCATCTGGACGGGCGTGGATCATCTCACCTGGCAGAAAGTGGTGGCCGCATCGGCCATTGTGGGCGGTGTCATTATGGTGAGCAGAAGCCGGGCGGCCAAAGCATGAACCAGGAACTGCACATAGCCGGAAGGACATGCCGATTATTCGGGTCGGAGAGCCCGGCCTGTATCCTTATCCAGCCATCAGCCCGGCACGAGAACGCCATCCTGGCTTTGGAGGCCGAAAAAATTGCCGAGCTAAGCCCGGTCCCCTTTGTGCTGGCCACCATAGAACTGGCCGATTGGATCGTGGACCTGATGCCGTGGCCGGACGCCAACATCTCCAGGGAACCGGAAGCCGGGAAACACGCCCAGGAGACCCTGGAATACGTCCTTTTGTCGCTGGTCCCGGAATTACAGCACCGCTTCGGTCCCCTGCCTGTCATCCTTGGCGGCTATTCCTTAGGAGGACTGTTCTCCCTTTGGGCATCGGCCCAGTCCGACAGCATCAAAGCCATTGCCGCCGCTTCTCCTTCGGTCTGGATCAAGGACTGGATTCCCTTTGCCAGAAAGCACATGCCCCTGGCCGATTCCGTTTATCTGAGCCTCGGTGACAAAGAAGAACACGTGAGGAATCAGGCCATCGCACGTGTAGGTGACTGCCTTCGGGAACAGTATGCCTTGCTACAAGAGCAGTTTACGCCCGGGCACTGCACCCTGGTTTGGGAACCGGGCAACCATTTCAACGATAACGAAGGCCGATTAGCACGGGCATTTGCCTGGTGCATGGATCGGCTATAATTCATACACCTATGAATCATACCTTACTGGCATTATTGATACCTTTCCTGGGGACGGCCCTGGGAGCCGGTTTCGTTTTCTTCATGAAGAAAGCCATGCCGGACCTGTTACAGAAGATACTGTTAGGTTTTGCATCGGGCGTTATGGTGGCCGCCTCCGTTTGGTCTTTGCTCATTCCCGGAATGGATATGGGTGGAGTTGTTCCGGTGACCATCGGCCTGCTGGGCGGCTTTGCCTTCCTGCTGCTCATTGACCACATTACGCCGCATTTACATCCTGTAGGCGGCCCGGAAGGCCCCCAAAGCAAACTCTCCAAGACCACCATGCTGGCCCTGGCCGTCACCATCCACAACTTCCCGGAAGGAATGGCTGTGGGTGTGGCCATAGCGGGCGCATTAAGCGGCGGTGCAGGCATGACTGCAGCTGGAGCCCTGGCGCTTTCGCTGGGTATCGCCATCCAGAATGTGCCGGAAGGCGCCATTATTTCCATGCCGCTGCGCGCCGCGGGAAATAGCAGATGGAAATCCTTCTGGGTGGGCGCCCTTAGCGGCATCGTAGAACCCATCGGCGGCGCACTGGTGATCCTGCTGGCTTCGGCCGTAACTCCCATGATGCCTTTCCTCCTGGCCTTCGCCGCCGGCGCCATGCTCTATGTAGTTGTGGAAGAATTAGTTCCGGAGGCTTCCCAAGGGGAACACTCCAACATCGCCACCGTGGGCTTTGCCATCGGCTTCGCCCTTATGATGGTCCTGGATGTAGTAATGGGTTAGCTTTAACTGACTAGTATTTACAAAAAATGAAAATAGAAGAAGGATACATGCCCTTCATGGGTTACAAAACTTACTACAGGATTGTGGGTGAAGCTTCCAAGGACAAGAAACCGCTGCTGCTTCTGCACGGCGGGCCGGGCAGTACCCACAACTATTTTGAAGTGCTGGACCGGGTGGCCGGGGAAACCGGCCGCCAGGTCATTTCGTATGACCAAATAGGCTGCGGAAACTCCTACCTGGACGGTCATCCGGAACTGTGGACCCTGGAAACCTGGATGAACGAGCTCATCGCCCTGCGGGAGTATCTTCATCTGGACCAGATCCACATTCTGGGACAGTCCTGGGGCGGTATGCTCATCATCGCCTATCTGATTGAAAAAAAGCCGGCAGGCATCTGTTCGGCCATCATCTCCAGCGGCCACGCATCCTCCAGCCTGTGGGCCAGCGAGCAGCACCGGATGATCACACTGATGTCCCAAGAAGACCAGGAGGCCATCAAAAAGGCCGAAGAAACGGGCAACTTCGACGATCCCGCCTATCTCCGCGCCAACGACCGTTTCATGGAACTCCATTGCGCCAGCACGGACGAAAACAGCCCCGAATGCCTTACCCGCCCCAAGCGTTCCGGGAAAGAGGCCTACCTTTACGGTTGGGGTCCCAATGAATACGTACCCACCGGCAGTTTAGGGGATTTCGAATACATCGATCGGCTGGGAGAAATAACCCAGCCCTGCCTGATTTTCAGCGGCACGGAAGACCTATGCACACCGGCCGTGGCCCGTTCCATGTACGAAGGGATTCCCGGCAGCCGCTGGGAACTGATGGAAGGCGCCCGCCACATGTGCTTTGTGGACCGCCACGAAGACTATTGTCGCATCCTGGAATCCTGGCTGGAACAACACGACAACTAAAGGGAGCAAAGCTCTTGCACCACTCCCCTGAGAAAAGCCAGGAAGGCCGGGTGGTTGACAGAATGGAGATAGAACGTCCGCACGACATCCAGCGCGGCGTAGGGCCGGAGTTGCCTGTTGAGAGACTCCACATCATCGTTCCCGGTATAAGCCCTGGCAAAAGCCTCCCAGAACAGCAGCATCTGCTCCCGGCTCATGTGGGTGAGATCCTGCACCTGGGGAATCTTGCTGTCTTCCACCATCATCTTATACAGGTGGGCCAGGTCCATCATATACCAGCCCTGAGCCAGCCAGCCCAGGTCTATCCAATAGTATTGGCCCTTCGAAAAGATGACGTTTCCCGGCTGAAAATCTCCGTGCAGACAGGTTTGGACATCCGGCATGTCCACCACCAGATCCCTCAAACGCACCCGCTGCTCTTCAGTAACAAGCGGAGAATCCTCCAGCGCTTTCAGCAGCAAGGATTTCATGTTAGGCACCGAATCATTAGTCTGGATAAGCGTACGGTGCAAAACATGGCCATATTCTGCCATAAGGGACGCAAACTCCGGAATCCGTCCGGGTTCATCGGCACAAAGTCGGGCGAAAGATTTCTTGCCCTCGATCATCTGGCACAGGTATCCGTGGTCTTCTCCATCCCGTACAATTTCATACACCTGCGGGGTGGGAAGGCCGATTTCGGCGGCAGTTTTGGCCGCATGGAACTCCTTTTCCACATTGTGGGCAGCGCCCAATTCGCGCCGGACCATTTTAAGCATCACGCCGGGATGCGCTGCAGAAACAAAAGCTTGTCCATTGTAGCCTTCCCCCATCAGGGTCCATTCACTAAGGTCTATTTGCCGATATGTACTCATAAATGCAAATTTACAATTTTTCCATGAATACGAGAACTGCCACAGGTTGGGATTGTGGGAAGAAATGAGTATTTTTGCCGATATGAATCCGGTCAAGACAAGCATCCACCGTTTTCCGGGCTGCCCGGAAGGCCTTCCTGAATATCACGCCACCCTGCAGGTGCAGGACGGCTCGTTGTCCTTTGAAAGTCAACTCGATGCCATTTTAAAGGCTTATCAGGAAGTATCGGCTGGCAAGACCGTTCTGCTGCGCCGCTTTTTCCTGAGCGATCCTGCCAAGCAGGTCTCTAAGCTGGAATCCCTGCTTCAGGACCTTCCGGCAGCCGCCACCTCCATCATCGGCCAGCCTCCGCTGAACGGGACCAAAATAGCGGCCTGGGTCTATGCCGTCTCCGGCGGTGAATGCAAGGACGGTGTCTTTGCGCATAACGGCTACACCCATTGCTGGCTGGGCGGCCTAAAATCCGAAGAAAACGGCTCTGAAGCCCAGACAGCCGTCCTTTTCAAAGCCTACGACACGGCGCTGACTGCAAAAGGCATGAACGTGGCCGATCATTGCCTGCGCACCTGGATTTTCGTCCGGGATGTGGACAACAACTATGGCGGCGTGGTGAAAGGAAGGAGGGACTATTTCAACGGAATCGGCCTCACGCCCCAGACCCATTTCATAGCCAGTACGGGCATTGCCGGCTTCAGCGCCCAACCTCAGAATCTGGTCTGTATGGACGCCTACGCTGCCTCCGGACTGCAGGCGGAGCAAATCCAATACCTCCACGCCTACGATCATCTGAGTCCCACCGCCCACTATGGCGTCACGTTCGAACGCGGAACGTCCGTCACGTACGGCGACCGCAAACATATTTTCATCAGCGGAACCGCCAGCATTGACAAAGAAGGACAGGTTCTCCACCCCGACAATCCCCAGAAACAGGCAGAGCGCATGCTGGAAAATGTGGACGCCCTTCTTCAAGAGGCCGGTGCCGGCTTCGGGGATCTTGTATACAGCATTGTCTATCTGCGCAATGCCGCCGATTATCCCTGCGTCCGGGAAGTGCTGCAAAACCGCTGCCCTATGCTGAATCCCATCTACGTCCTTGCACCCGTCTGCCGGCCGGCTTGGCTGGTAGAAATGGAATGCATGGCCGTAAACGGGAACGGAGACAAGCGTTTCGCCGCTCTATAAATTATCCTTGGTATTTCTTCCCCGGGAAGAATATGGAAACTTGCTGGCAATAGCGGGCATATTCCGGGTACTTCGAGCCACTGATTTCCTCGGCGAAAGCACTGCTGCCCAGGAACAGGACAATGAGCAAGAGGGCACCCGCAATGCTCCAATTGATAATGCCGATTCCTCCACCGATGGTGAATACATAGAAGGCGCACCAGGTACCTTGCTCGGCGAAATAGTTGGGATGACGGCTTCTGTTCCAAAGGCCCACGGTATTGAAACCCTTGTTGTAAGGTGCCGGAAGCTCTTCCAGTTTCTTACCCTCTTTAATCATCCTCCACTTGGTGGTCTGGAAAGCCCACTGCTGTTCATCGGCTATGGTTTCATAGAGAATGAATCCGAACATAAGCACGGCGGCAATGGCATCCACCCAGCCAAAGGGTACGTCCACGCCCATTAATACCAAGGCAGGGAAAGTGATGATGAGCACCAGGGCATTCTGGTAGATGCTGATGAAGAACAAATTGAAAGCCATCCACTTCCAGTGCGGCTGGAATTCTTTCTTGGCCCGCAGCACAGGCCAGCGGTAGTCTTCCTCCCCTTCCCAGAACTTAAGTTTATAAGCTCCCTTCCGGGCAAAATTGAAGGTGAGACGGATGCCCCAAAGCGTGGCCAGGACGGCCATCACCACCAGGCGGGTGTCCATGCCGCCCTTGATGGCAATCACCCAGGTATAGGCAATGGGAAGCAGGCTCCAGAGTTTGTCCATCTGGCTGTTGTTGTGGGTCAGTTCACCCACCACAAAGCAAAACAGAGCGCTACCTCCGCAAATGAAAAGCAGAATTTTCAGCGTTTCCAGTTGGGAAGCATCCAGGACAGGGCCCACAAAAATGTACAACAGGGGGCATACAATAAGGGAAATGGCTATCAATGAGCCTACTAGCTTAATATTCATGGGTGCAAATATACAAATAATTTAGTTTTCCGGAACGGTTGTGTTTGCCCTGGGTATCTTCATATGCAACCGAAACACCTTGAACAGGTTCTTCCCAAGTGGCAAGATACAGGGTGAACCCCTCCGGATGGGACTGACTGAAAGTCCACAGGCTGTCTTCATTTCAGTCTGGTAATGATATCGTCCAACATCTTGAAAAGCTCCGGAGCCGTCTCCTGGTTCACACTCTCGCACATAACGGCATTGCCGATAACACAGGGGACATCGGCCAGCTTATTCTGGAGTTCCTTGCCCTTGTGTGTCAGGGAGACAATCATTTGGCGGGCGTCCTGCTTCCCTTTTGTGCGAAGCAGAATGCCCTCCTTTTCCATCCGCTGGAGTAAGGGAGTTACTGTGTTTGTCTCCAGCAACAAGCGCTTGGCAATGTCGTTCACCGGCTGGGCATCCCGCTCCCAGAGAACCAGCAGCACCAGGTACTGCGGATAAGTGAGTCCATGCTCAGAAAGCAAGGGATGATAGGCCTGCGTTAACAGACGGGAAGCCGTATAGAGCCTGAAACACAGTTGGTTATCCAGCTTGAATTCTTCCTTCATCAGAGCATCTCTTTGATGTCCTTATCAATGGCCTCCGGCGTGGTGGTGGGCTCGAAACGCTTGATCACAGTACCGTCGCGATTGATCAGGAACTTGGTGAAATTCCACTTGATATCGTTGTCGTTCTCCACACTCTTGCTGATAGCCTTGAAAAGAAGAGCGGTAGCCTTGGCCTTGAGCCCCTTGGTCTCATCGGCCCTTGCATTCTCTTTCAGATACACGAAGATGGGTTCGGCATTGGCACCGTTCACTTCTGTCTTGGCCATGAGCGGGAAGGTAACGCCGTGGTTCAGACGGCAGAATTCGGCAATCTCGTCGTTGCTGCCGGGTTCCTGACCGGCGAACTGGTCACAGGGGAAGCCGATAATCACCAGACCCTGATCCTTATATTTCTGATAAAGGGCCTCCAGACCGTCGTACTGGGGCGTAAAGCCGCACTTGGAGGCAGTGTTAACAATCATCAGGACTTTACCCTCATACTGCGCGAAATCCACTTCCGCACCCTTATTGCTCTTGGTTTTGAAATCGTAAATCTTTGCCATATCTATTATATTTATATCGTTCGCGATGCAAATATACAACTTTCTTTTTATATCGCAAGCGATATTTAGAAAAATTCTTGATTTTATGTAACTTTGTAGAAATCTACAAGACCAAAATGGCAAAAGAGAACATCTACCTGGCATCAAAACCCCGCTATGAAATTCTGGACGGGCTTCGCGGCGTAGCTGCGCTGATGGTGGTCATCTTCCACTGCTTCGAAACCTATGTCCCCGTATTCGGAACGCAAATCGTGAACCACGGCTACCTGGCAGTAGATTTCTTCTTCGTCCTTTCGGGCTTCGTGATTGGATACGCCTATGACGACCGATGGGACAAAATGACCACCTGGGGCTTCTTCAAACGCCGTCTCACGCGTCTGCACCCGATGGTTATCGCCGGAACGCTGGTAGGTGCGTCTCTGTTCTTCTTCTCCGGAGCAGCCTTCCCGGAAACGCTCCAGGTGCCCGCCTGGAAGTTTGCCCTGTGCCTGGTCATGGGTCTGTTCATCCTTCCCTGCCCCAACAGCCTGGACATCCGCGGCTGGGGAGAACTGAACTCCTTCAACGGACCGCAGTGGACGCTCACTTTCGAGTATATCGGCAACATCCTGTATGCCTTTGTGCTCCGCCATTTGCCCAAGGCTGCCCTGGCAATCCTTTGCGTATGCTGCGCCTTCTTCACCCTGGATCTCACGCTGGGATGGGATGTCTTCGGCTTTTTTCCGGACGGACCACAGTACACCGTCATCGGCGGCTGGAGCCTCACCCCGCAACAGCTTTATATCGGCTTTACCCGTCTGCTGTATCCTTTCCTCTGCGGTCTGCTCATTTCCCGTATCCTGCCGGCCCATCGTACGAAAACTAATCCCAGCGGCTCCCCCATCCATATCAGGGGCGGCTTCTGGTGGTGCAGCCTGGCCATCGTGTTCCTTCTGTCCATCCCCTGCATCGGCGGTACAACCGGCATTCCGGACGGCATTTTCCAGGCTCTCTGTATCTTGTGCATCTTCCCGTTAATCGTCCTTACCGGTGCCGGCAGCGTCACCACCGACAAAAAGAGCACGGCCATCTGCAAATGGCTGGGAGATATCTCCTACCCCATTTATATCACCCATTATCCCCTTATGTATATGCAAATGGGCTGGGCGGCCGAAAATCCCAACGCCCCGGTCTGGATGCACGTGATGGTGAATCTGGGTATCGTGTTCATGTCCATCATACTGGCCTGGGGTCTGCTGAAGATATACGATGAGCCAGTGCGCGATTGGTTAAAGGAGCACTGGCTCAAACGAAATGCAAAAGTGATTGGCTAACGCTGATTGCCGTTGTATTGGGAAAGCTTCACGGAAGAGCCTCCTGAAATTCCGCTGGAGGCCCAAACGCCGTTACACTTGGTACTCCCGCTCACCGAAACACCCTTGTAACCGCTGGTAAGCGAAGGGGCCGATACAATGAAAGAAGAGATATTGGACGGCGCCTTGAAAGCAGCGATGAAGGAATTGTTGCCGTAGAGGGCATTCCAGGAGCCCGCTGTTCCGGTCATGCTGTATACGCTCTGGGAGGCCGAATATCCTCTCTCCAACCCGCCGTAGGCCACCACAGTGGCGCCGCTGTTGATGTAGAGCTTCTTTCCTTCTTCGGTATTAGCGTCAATGGCCGCTTCCGGATTTCCCCGGGTGCAGATGGCCATCACATAGCCGCCGTTCAGTTTGGTGTTGCCGTTGGAGTCCATGGCATCGTTGGCCGATGAGAACGCATATACGAACCCGTTGTTCACCGTAAGTTCACCCTGGCTGTTGATGGCATCGTCTCCGGTTGAAGACACATAGGTTTCGCCGCCATCGAACGTAAGGTCGCCCTTCACTTCCAGACCCTCACCGTTGGAACTGTTCACGATAACAGTGCCGCCGCTGATCACCAGGTTCCCGGCATTACCCGTCACCTTGGCTCGATCCCCGCTGCCGTTCTTGGTCACCCAGCCAATCTTGATGCCCTTGGCCGATACATCGTTCACTTCACGGCCGGTAGTGGTTACGGTAAGCACACCGCCGGAGATGTAACTGTCTGCCACAGTATGGTTCTCCGCGTCGAAGTCATAGCTGCCGGCATTGATGCCCTTGCCGCCGTCGCCGGTATTCTTGATGGTGAGCGAACCGCCCGTCATGGCAAAGTAATTATCGGCCTTCACGCCGGCGGTGCCGGAATATTCCGCATCTTCATCGTCGTAGGCCACGCCGCCGCTCACGGAGACCATGTGGGTACCGCCTTCCACCAGAACGTAGTCGTCGGTGCTGATGCC
>Ga0310696_10001239_pt1 | contig 37386 bp, 49 predicted proteins | sample AusTroGonzalo_MG_4_FD_203885 | JGI IMG/M metagenome (GOLD analysis project Ga0310696, IMG submission 203885) | Bovine rumen microbial communities from tropical cattle in Woodstock, Queensland, Australia - Gonzalo_02 (v2) (version 2) | ecosystem: Host-associated > Mammals > Digestive system >... | reverse complement strand
ACATGGATCACATGAAAATGCTTGCTTCCATGTTCGCCGGTGAAACAGGTCTGACGCTCGATGATCTGGGATTCACGACAGACAACCCGGCAAGCTATGACGCGATCAGAGCTTCACATGAATCCCTCAGGCTTACAGCACGCAAGGCTCAGCGCACATTCGGCACCGGCTTTCTCAATGCCGGATACCTTGCCGCCTGCATCAGAGACGGCAGGACATACACCCGCGCCGTGTTCCGTGATACCAAGGCAAAATGGATGCCGATCTTTGAACCGGATGCTTCTGCACTCGGCGTGATCGGCGATGCGATCCTGAAAATCAATCAGGCTTCTGAAGGCTTCATGGGCGCGGACAATATCCGCGCTGTCACAGGGCTTGAATCGGATGCCGGAACGGAATAATGCTGCAAGGAGGGAATCCGCTTGACCTGCGATGAACTGAAAGCCGCGATTAATGACGAGATTGCGCAGAATGCCCGCATTGCGGCAATCAGAAGCCGGATTGATGCCGGTGACGCGGATTTTCTCGACAGCGAACTTTACACCGCCATCACGGCGGAGATCACCGCGAAACAGATGCAGCGCAATGTCCTCGCTCTGAGCGACAGAGAGCCCGCATTCGTGGGGGTTGTACGCGAAAGGTATACGGACACCTTCAACGTGTTCAACGCCGTACAGCGCATTCTGGACGCTGTGACGGGCATCCGTATCCGGACGGTACAGCCGGGATTTGAAAATGATCGTGCGCACAAAATCGGGCATTCGCTGAATGACCCGACTGTGCCGGAGAGCGTGATCGAACGGCGGGCGTACTCGGCAACCGAGAATTTTGTGCGGTCGCAGCACGACCGATGCACAAAAGCAAATGCGTCGTTTCGGTCACGCGCCGGGCTTGACTGCCGGATCACAAGAACCGGCGGTGCGAAATGCTGTGACTGGTGCGCTTCCGTTTCCGGCTCGTTCACCACAAGCTCCGCGCCGGACGGCATCTGGGGACGGCACGACAACTGTAAATGTTCCATCACCTACGAAACCCGCCGCGGCTCCTTCCAGCAGCTTTCCGGCACCGGCAAGGGATGGGACACTGTGGAAGAATTGCCGGACATTCCGCTGCACGTTCTGGGCGGTGAAACGGTCGGGGCGGGAGAGGTTCGCACGGTTTCGGCGGAGGAAGCGGTGCAGCTTTCAAAGAAAAATGAGCTGCACGTATTGACAAATGAGAATGAACGTGTTAGAATAAGATTAGGGATAAACTTGTTTGACACCTCAGACGAATTGTATGTCGAAGCGTTTAGCATTGAAGAAGAAAAAGGCTTTACCGATGTTTATCTGCACGGTTCACCTTCTTCTGTCCAGATCAGAGTAAATGGAAAGCCCAAAGACCTGACACCTGAAGAATTTGAAAGTTTGCTGAAAAGTAAAGGGCTTAGCAGCGGAGACATTCGTCTTTGCTCATGCTCAACAGGGCGTGGAGATAACTCATTTGCACAAAAACTATCTGAGATTCACAACGGCAAAGTAAAAGCACCGGATGATGATGTGTACTATGCGCCCGATGAAGGGACTGTGTTCATTGGCGATCCAAACGCAAATGTCGGTAACTGGAGAATATTTGAGAAAGGGGCTGAGATAAATGAGAATGATTGACGTTGGCTGTTTTGAAGAAATGCACGTTTTCAGCAATAGCGGCAGCATTCAATCTTTTCTTGTTGATACTGTGAATTATGACGTTGATAAAATGGTTAAGTATCTCAGTTCTTTTCGCAGGCAGGCTATTTGTCCAAGAGCAGCTATTGACTGTGTAACAGGAAAAGAGATTTCATCAAGCTTCAAGGTTTTTAATGATGGTGAATATCAATGGTGTGATTTTTTGATTTATCATATCCAAAAGTACAAAATTCGTCTGCCTCAAGGATTGATTGACAAAGCAAAAGCAAATATAAACCGCCCTGAGTAATCAAGGCGGTTTTCTCATACTCGAAAACCGAAAGGAGTAAATCAAATGGAAGATTGGAAAGACCGGCTGAAAGCTGAGTACAAGGAACTCAAAGAACTGCTTGAAAAGCTGCACAAGCGAAATATTGCGAATGCGGTTTTGTGCAAAACAAATGACGGGCTGACACGTTTGGATATTGAGAATATGGAACTGCTGGAACGGCAGGAACGTGCCATGAACGAATATTTGAATTGTCTGGAACTCCGCGCCGCACTGAACAGCATCGAGCTGAACTGAATATCACACAGCACTCTGAAATCAGGGTGCTTTTTTCATGCTCCGACAAAGCGCGTGAACCGTATGTCACGCGAAAACGCTTTACGGGATATCACGATTTAGCAGGCGCACTGTGGGGGGGCTTGGGTGCGCATTTTTGTGCAGTCGAATTAGTCGCAAATAAGCCTTGATTCAGTCGAATTAGTCGAATTTGAAAGGAGAACACCATGCCCAGAGACAAGCCGGCAGGCGACCGTCGCCCGAAAGCGAACCTTCGCCCGGATCACAACGGCACGCAGCGTGCGCAGTTTGAATCCAACAAAAAGAAGATTTATGCGACACAAACGGTCTGCGGTATCTGCGGAAAGGAAGTCGATTTTCATATCCGGTTTCCGCATCCGCTCTCGCCGTGCATTGACCACATTATTCCGGTCTCCAAAGGCGGTCACCCTTCGGATATCAACAATTTGCAGCTCGCCCATATGTGCTGCAACCGCTACAAATCCGACAAATTCACCGCAAAACAGGAATTCTCAACCGGAATCGAACTGGTCAATAACAGAAATCTGCCGCAGACTTTTGACTGGAAGTTAGTTTAGGCAGGTAGCACCTGCGGGCGTTTTCGCGTACATCGTCTGTATGCGCCGGAAGCGCACAACTCGCGTTGACAGCTTTTTCGGTCAATAACGCGAGAAGGGAATGGAGGAAACCGCATATCATGAACGCGGAATTGCCGGCGGGGGCTCCCCGCGGCAGACAAACTCCTACTGTTTCCAGAATTTTACCCTACGAAGATTCCAAAGGCGCGGAAGCAATCGACCTCTACAACCAGACCGGACGCACGGCACAGGAATGGCAGGAGCGCATGATCGAAGACATCATGGCGGTGAATGCCGACGGACTGTGGGTTCACATGAAAGCCGGCTGGAGCATCCCGAGACGAAACGGAAAGTCTGAAATCCTCATTATGCGCTGTCTCTGGGACATTCAGAACGGGCGGCGGACGCTCTACACGGCACACCGTGAATCAACAGCTGCAATGGCATGGGAGAAAACACTCCGCTTTCTGGCAAAGATCGGCTACAAGGAGGACGAGGATTTCAAGTCCTACAAATCAGCCGGCCGGCGCTCTATTGAATGGCTGAAAGATGACACGGAAGCTGTGGTGAATTTCCGCACAAGAACCAGCACGGGCGGCCTCGGCGAAGGGTATGACACGCTGATCATTGACGAGGCACAGGAATACACCGCAGATCAGGAATCCGCGCTGAAATATGTTGTCACGGACAGCAAAAATCCGCAGACGCTGATGTGCGGCACGCCGCCGACTGCCGTTTCCTCCGGCGATGTATTTTTGAAATACAGAAAGCGCTGCCTGACAGGCGCTGAGGATGATGCGGCATGGATGGAATGGAGCGTGCCGAACCTGACGGATGCACACGATCCGGAGCTATGGTACGAAACAAACCCCTCTCTCGGTACCATACTGACGGAACGCACCATCCGCAGCGAACTCGGTGACGATCAGGTGGACGACAATATTCAGCGTCTCGGTCTCTGGCTGAAATATAACCAGAAATCCGCAATTTCCCGTGATGAATGGGAACGCTGTGCGCTCACGGATAAGCCGGAACTGCAAGACGAAATCCGGCTGTTCTTTGCCGTCAAGTATTCCAGAACCGGCACTGTTTCCCTCGCTGTTGCTGCGAAAACGGAAGACGAAAAAATCTTCCTGGAATGCATCGACTGCCGGAACGTCAAGGACGGCAATGAATGGATGATGCCGTATTTCCGCAATCCGCACACGCAGTCCGTTGTCATCGACGGTGCGGGCAATAACACCGTGCTTGCGGACGATATGGCAGACGCGCAGATCACCTGTGAAACCATGTTTCCGAAAGTTTCGGATGTTGTTGCTGCAAATGCGCTCTTTGAACAGCAGCTTTTCGCCGGAAATCTTCGGCACATGAACCAGCCTGCACTTTCGCAGGCTGCGGCAAACTCTGAGCATCGCGCAATCGGAAACGGCGGCGGATTCGGCTATACTTCCATTCTGGAAGGCGCTGACATTTCGCTGCTGGAATCCGCTGCGCTTGCGGTGTGGTGCTGTTCCAATGCGAAAGAACCCGTGGAACAGATCATCACCTATTAGTACGGGCATCGCCCGTTTACGTTACTACGCGGAAAAGTAGGATTTATCTGCATATCATTTTCACGTTATCAAATACGCACTACGCGGGAAAGTAGGTTTTATTATGTCTGAAGAATTCAAGCCAATTGAAACACAGGAAGCATTCGACGCGGCGATCAAGTCACGCATCGAACGTGCAAAGCAATCCGCAGCCGATGAAGCAAAAAAGGCGTTCACCGGATGGATCTCACCGGATGACGCGAAAAAATCCGCCGAACAGATCACCGCGCTGACCGGTCAGCTTTCTGAGCGTGACAAGCAGATCGCGGAACTCACTGCAAAAGTTTCCGCATCCGATGCCGCTTCTCTGCGCATGAAAATCGCAATGGAAGCAGGCCTCCCTGCCGCACTCGCTGCGCGTCTCACCGGAAACACAGAAGAGGAGATCAGCAAGGACGCGGAACTGCTCGCTTCGCTGACAAAGGGAAGCGGCACGCACCGGCCGGATCCGGAACGCGGCGAACCGCTCTCCGGTGTGGAAAAGGCATTCTTCGCAAAAAATCCGTCTCTCAAAGTAAACTGAAAGGGGAATTACTATGGCACACGCTTCTCAGGAACGCTATTCCGACCTCGTGCTCGCAAAGCTCCGTGCAGAACTCGTTCTCGCGGACGGCTTTGTATTCAACAACGACTATGAAGGCACGCCGACTGCCGGCTCTGTCAAGATTCCGACACGCGACACAGAAGTGACCGTTTCCGACTACAACAAAGCCAGCGGTCTGAGCCTCGCAACCGGCACAACCACATACACGACCATGCTGATCGACAAGGACAAGGCTGTCAATGAGCTGATCGACGGCTTTGACGCTGCTGCCGTTCCGGACAATCTGGTCGCTGACCGCCTCGATTCCGCAGGCTATTCCCTTGCGCGTCAGATCGACATTGACGGTGCGACTGCACTGCTCTCCGGCGGCACTGTCACAAACGTCGCAAGCCTGACCAATGCAAACATTTACAGCAACATTGTGGACATCCGCACCGCAATGAGCAAGGCAAACGTCCCCGATGACGGCAAGCGTTATCTGCTTGTGACACCGGATACATTCGCACTGATTCTCAAATCGCCGGAATTCATTTCTGCCTCCGACCTCGGCGACGAAGTGAAGCAGCGCGGCATTCTCGGCAAGATCGCCGGCTTCCTCGTCAAGGAGTGGAACGACACGACCGCAAACCTCGCCATGATCGCAGGACATCCGCGCTTTGCGACCCGTGCGGGTGAATGGTCTGTCGGCGTGCATGTGCAGGATCTCGCAGAATCCGGCACGTACATCGGCGCGTGCGCAGTGCAGGGCCGCCGCGTATACGGTCACAAGGTGCTGCGTGCATCTGCAATCCGCTGCGTCTACGCGCCCGGCTCTCTGACCGTCACGCTTGCTGCATCCGATTCCGGCAAGACCATTGCGACCGTGACCGCAGGCAACACCGGCACGACATACGCTTACAAGAAGAATCCTTCCGCCCGCGTTGCTTACGGCACGACCTCGAGCGCATATGCCGGCACGTCTCTGACTTCCGGCACCACAAAGATCTCCGTCTCTGAAGGCGACGTGCTCGAAATCGTCAACCTGAGCGATTCTGCGGTGAAGGCGGTTGCATACGTGACCGTAAAGGCTGCGGATATTGGCAGCTGATAACCAAAGCCCGAAGAGGTGATTTGAATGGGCGTTGTATACGCATCTGTTTCTGATATTACCGCGATCGGGCGGACGCTGACAACGGCGCAGGAGAGTGCGGCGGAAGTCCTGCTCACGCAGGCTTCTGCCCTGCTCCGGCTGGAAGCGCTGAATTACGGCAAGAGCATTGACGACATGATCGCAGACACGGCAGCCGGTGAAGATTATGCACTGGTCGTCAAGAATGTGGTCGTCGCTGCTGTCTGCCGTGCGCTCGATGCCGCAGAGGAATCGACCGGCTTTGAATCCGCTTCGGAAACACTGGGCCCGTATCAGTACACCTACAAATACGGCGCGAATATCGGCGAAATTCTCTATTACAAGAAATCAGAGCTGCAAAGGCTCGGTCTTTGTGTGCAGGTGGTCGGCTGGGCTGATCTGTACGGCGTTTTCCCGCCGGAGGTGCAATAATGGAAGTTCGCGTGCAGGACAATTCCGCCGCGTTCATCGCTGCGCTGAAGCGGCAGTGCCCGAAGGCGCTGGAACAGATCGGCAAAGCAGCTGTGAAGCACGCACAGGATGAAATACAGAAAAGCGGGCGCATAAAAACCGGTGCAATGTTCCGCTCGATCCGCTATGAAGTACGAAAAGACGGCGTTTACATCGGAACGAATGACAAAAAAGCGGTGTTTCATGAGCTTGGGACAGGAAAATTCACCAAGGTACACAGAGATGCGCCGTATGGCGTGAAAGCGGTACACTTCATTCACCACGCCGCTGCACGCCACACCGCCGAATACAGAGCCATACTGAAACGGGCGCTGCAAGGGGGCTTGTGATGATACTGGAACGTAATTTTGAACAGTTTGAACTGCTGCTCGGCACGCGCACAGCGGACGGGAAATCCGGCTTTCACACGGTGTGGAGCGTCTCAGGAACGGTGGATGCTGTCGCTGTCATCGGGCAGACCATGCACGACCGCGCACGCAGCACCGAAACCGTGATTGCAAATGCGGAGCTTTCAAAGCCGCTCTATTCCATCATGACGAAGCGCAGCGTGCTGATTCCGTTTCATGCCGTGCTGCGGCGTGTGCGGGACGGGAAGATCTTCCGGATCACAAACAACGCGGATGATGCAAAAACGCCGAACGGTGCAAAGCTCGATCTGCGGATGCATTCCGCGGAGGAATACCGGCTGCCGGATGCGTCATCTTTGGCACAGACAGAAACGGAGGGCGAAAACAGTGACTAAAGCTGAATGCATTCATGCCTTCTTTTCGTCGTTCGGCATTCCTGCCTATGAGGAACACTGCGTGCCGGAATGGCTGGATGATGCACAGACACGGGAGAACCGCCCGCCGTACATCACGTACAATTACGCACTGGACGGCTTCCGCGGCGATCCTGCTGCAATTACCTGCGACATCTGGGACTGCTCGGAAACGTGGGACTTCCTCGAAGAAACTGCCGTCACCATCTCACAGGAGATCGGCAGGTTCAAGCGGCTGGTCTGCGATGACGGGTATATCATCATAACGAAGGGTTCTCCGTTCGCGCAGCCGTTCGCGGACACGCCCTATAAGCGATATTATCTGAATCTGACTCTGACTTTTATCACGAATTAGGAGGTTTGCAATATGTCTATTGATCTCACAAGACTGGAATCGCTCACGCCTGACCAGATCGACGACATTCAGTTCGACACGGGCGTTTTCGTCAAGAACTTCGACATTTCCGCTTTCCGCACATCCATTCTCCAGGGGCAGGTCAGCCGCGTGACGAAGGATTCCTTCGGCGTGACTGTTTCCCGCGATACCGTCAATGTACTTAGCGACCTCAACGGTGTGCATTTTGACTACCTCGAAGGCGTGGTCACGACCAAAATTACCGCCTCTGTTACATTCACGCTCGCTTCCATGTCCATTGAAGACCTTGCGTTTGCGCTGGGCGGTGCGACCGTTACGGGTGACAAGATCAACGTGAAATTCGGCACGGAGGCTGCGGACTTCATCAACGTGGCGCTCATTCTGCCGATTCTCGACGGCGGATTTGTCATTGCAGAACTGCCGAAAGCATTCAGCACAGGCGGCCTTTCCATCTCCACTTCCAAAGCCGCTGTCGGCGGGCTCTCCTGTACCATGACCGGCTACAAGTCCCTTGCGGATTCCACCATTCAGCCGATCAACCTTTACAGAATCAGCCCATCCGGTACGCTCACGGAACTGACCGTCACGTCTGCCGCCGGCACCGCTTCCGGTGACACGAAGCTGACCGTTTCCGACTACACGCTCCCGACCGGCGGCCACTGGGTCTACAAGGTCGGAACTACGGCCCCGGCAATCGCATACAGAGAAACACCGGATTACACCTGGACGGAATGGAACGGAACGGACGAGATCACTGCTGCAACAGGCAACAAGATCACTGTTGCCGTGATCAACCAGGACGGCGCGGTCGCTGCCGGAAGCGCAACTGTTACCTCAAACGACTGAACAGGAGGCTGACACATGAAAACGCTGGCAAACTGTGCAATCGGTGAATTTATGCCGCAGGCTTACCGGACACGAGAAGCGTTCCACAGGCTCTATCACGCGATCGACATCGACGGGATGCGCGAACGGCTTGCAAATGCGATGGGCGGTGCGGACGATGCTGCGAAAAAAGAGGCGGAGGCTCGCTTCAAAGCTGATCTCTGGCAGAAGCTGATGTGCGAACACTGCACGGAGATGCTCGATGTGGTGGCTGCCTGCGCATTCCTGACACCGGATGAGGCTGCTGCACTGAAACCTTCTGAGGCAATGCAGATCATTACGGAATGCATCTCAGACAGCAGTGTGATGTCTTTTTTTATCAGTGCGGAGCGCTTGGTTGGCGACAATACGGACGGTATCTTGCCCATGTTGATCCTGATTGCTGTGAGCGCTTCGGGCGAGGATACATCGCAGACGCAGTCGCAGAGCAATGCGACAGAGACCGGCGCGGAGAACTCTGCTTTGAATACATCGGAGAGTGCCTGAGAGCGATCGTTCACACGGACGTTTCTCTTCCGGCACTGCTCAGCGAATACGGCAGGGAAGTGCCCCGCGATGACCGCACAACCGAACAGGTCGCGGAGGACATCATCACGGGGCTTTCTGCCATTCTCGGGGAGGAATGAACTTTGAACGTATTTGATCTGTTTGCGAAAATTTCACTGGATACCTCCGAATATACCGCAGGTCTGACAACAGCAGGCAGCACCCTCGGCGGCTTCGCAACAAAATTCACTAACACACTTGCCGATCTCTCGAAAAAGTTCTTTGCGTTCGGTTCGGACTGCGTGAAGGTCGGGGCGGACTTCGATAAGGCGATGTCGAAGGTGGCGGCAACGCTGGGGAAAACGACAGATGAGGTCACCGATCTCCGCGACTTTGCAAGAGAAATGGGCTCGACAACTGCATTCACGGCAGAACAGGCAGCAGAAGCGCTCAATTTTATGGCACTTGCCGGCTATGATGCTGAAAAATCCATGGAAATGCTGCCGATCGTGCTGAACCTTGCCGCCGCAGGAAATATGGATCTCGCAAAAGCTTCCGACATGGTGACCGATGCACAGACGGCACTCGGGCTTTCCTTTGAAGACACAAAAACGCTCGTTGACCAGATGGCAAAAACCGCAAGTTCATCCAATACTTCTGTCGCGCAGCTCGGTGAAGCCATTCTGACAATGGGCGCAAATGCAAAAGGCATGAAAGGCGGAACGCTGGAACTTGTCACGCTGCTCGGTGAACTGGCAGACAATGGCATCAAAGGTTCGGAAGCAGGCACGAAGCTGCGGAATATGCTCTCTGCATTGCCCGGAAAATCTGAGGATGCACAGCTTGCACTGGATGAGCTCGGCGTTGCACTCTATGACTCGGAAGGCAATATGCGCAACCTCAATGATGTGCTGCTTGATTTCGACAAAGCGACAAAAAACATGACGCAGGAGAAACGGGACAGCTACATCCGGACAATATTCAATGCGCGTGACCTTGCCGCAGCAAAGTCGCTGATCGACAGCGCGGCGACTTCATACACCAGCCTGACGGAGAAAATCAAGGATTCCAACGGTGCTGCGGAACAGATGGCGAAAACACAGCTTGACAACCTCGAAGGCGATGTGACGATCTTCCAGTCTGCTCTTTCTGACCTGAAAATCTCCGTTTCTGACCTCGTGACACCGAAGCTGCGTGATGCCGTCAGATTCGCAACGCAGAGCATCGGCGATTTGCAGCGGTATACGACCGCTTTCCGCGAAAACGGCTTTTCCGGTATCGCGGACACCTTCCGGAAAGACTTTGAAAAACTGAAAGCCGATGCGCCTGACCTGATCGGAAATTTTTTGAAGGAGATTCCGAAAAAAGCCGGTGAGATCAAGAGCGCCGGAATCAGCATTCTGGACACGCTGCTCTCTCCGCTGAAGGAGAATTCAAAGGAAATCGGTGAAACAGCAGTAACCTTCATAACCAGTTTTGCTTCTAGTATATCCAATGACAAGGTTCTGGAAAACATAGGTGCTGTAGCGGGGGACGTCATATTTGGGGTCGCCAATGGTTTAAGTTCGAGAGAATCTATTGACGCCTTTATGGAGGCAGCGCCCAAATTTGTGACTGGTCTTGTCGATGGAATAAAAGATTTCTTAATTGGGGACACGGGTGAAACCGGTCTTCTTGGTGCCGTGGAAAGTATTATCAACAATGTTGCGGAATGGTTTGAGAACCCAAAGAACATGGACGAGTTTAACAAAGCTGCGGATTCGTTTATTATGTCTTTGGGAGAGTCAATGTTGATGATACTGGATAAAATTCCGAAAATTCTGTTAAGCGCTGGCAGACTTCTTCTCGATGTTTTAATAGGGAATATTGACTATGACCACGGCGCAAATGAATTCTGGGACAGCTTGCTTTCTTCCATCTGGAACAGCATAAAACGGGTTGACCTTCCGTTTGGCGGCGAAGACATACACATACAGGAATCATGGCAAAAATATAATGGCGATATGTCATATGACGAGTTCAAAAACAAGTGGTACGATGTTGAGGATGCGGGGGATGCGCTTTTGGGCATAAGTGATGCAGAACGCGCAAGAAAAATGGGTTACGCTATAGATGTTCTTGGTAATGTATATGACCCAAGCACAGGGCTTTCTGCAAGTGACTGGGAAAAGGTTTATAACACGCGGGCTCAGTACGGAAACCGTGTTAAAAACTATTCCGATTCCGACCTGCTGGAATGGATCGAAGCCGGCACAACAATGGACTTTGACCAGTTCTTCAGTGACTACGAACGCCGCAGACGCTACAAGGAAAAACACCCTGACCAGTATGTTCCCGGCTTCGCAGAGGGCGGCATCGTCTCCAAACCGACGCTTGCTTGGATCGGCGAACGCGGCGAGAAGGAAGCCGTCGTTCCGCTGGAACATGAAACTGAAACAAGCAGAATGCTCGGCCTCGGCGGCGGCATCACAATTCAGTTCGGTGACATCTATGTTTCCGGTATGGACGGGAAAGCAGGAAACGAGATCGTGCGCCAGATCGACGAGGCGCTGCGCGTCTGGCAGATTCAGAAAAAGAGAGGGACGGGTGATGCAGGATGGCAGCTCTGAGCTATACTTCACAGGACTATTTCACGCTGGACGGGGTTTCCAGCGCGGCGGTCGGGCTGTGGGTGGATACGCCGCCCGTTCCGCCGCTCGCCCGGCAGCGGTATACCACATGGAAAACAGGCGTTGACGCGGACATGACTTCTCCCGACGATGTGTGGGAGGATATCACGCTTTCTTTCAGCTGCTATGTGTTTCTGAAAAATGATGATTTCCGGCTCGATGCCATATATGCTTTTCTCAACGGGAAATCACGCCTGCAATGCAGCAGGTTCCCGAATCGTTTCTTCAAAATCAGACAGGTCGGCGGTGTGACACCTGCACAGCAGTACGACGGAAACAAGATCCGGCTGAACATTTCCTTTGTGTGCAATCCGTTCAAATACCACACATCCAATGCGACCGTCACGCCGGATGCAAACGGCATTGTGACAAACCCCGGCACACGGTATTCACGGCCGGTCTATCAGATCACGCGCTCACACAACGGGGAATGCACAATGACCGTGAACAATCAGCTGCTTGTCATTTCAAGCGATGCACCGGCACACATGACCGTTGACGCGGAACGCATGATCGCATACAACACGCAGAACAGCGAAAACGCGACGAAATACACGACCGGTTACTTCCCGTTCCTCAATCCGGGACAGAACACGGTCACGCTGGAAAACTGCTCGGTGCAGATTCTCGGAAACTGGAGGGATTATTGATGGCAGTCGGCGGTACTTTTCACCCTGAAACTTTGCAGGATTTTTTGGAATGTGTGTACGGCGATTTCAGCGAGCATGACGCATCATGGGAAGATCAGGAATTCTGGTTTGACATTATCTGCCCTGAAAACGCGGTATGGGACTTCAATGCGCTTGACCCGCTCGGCAGGATCACAAACTTCCAGATTGCGGAAAAAGCACATATTCAGGGGCGCGGCACGACCATAAAAAACTATAACGGAAGCGTTTCAACAAGATGGTACCATGTCGGCCACCCGAAGGCAAACCGCCCGTTTACCGAGAAATTGCATTTTCAGGATATGTTCGCAACGAAAGCGACCCCGTTTGACGATCAGAAATTCAGCGAGTGCAAATTCTCGGTGCAGCTCGGCAAAAATGTCCGATACATCTTTTCCGGCGGCGTCGTTGAGCGGTGCAGCGTCAACGCGGATGTGCAGGGGACGAAATTCTGCCCGATGTTTTCCAGCGTGAATGTTTCTCCCGGCCACAATTACATGAAATACTGCCGCATAAAGGTCACTGCACCCAATGCAGATGATGCGATCCCGTCCTGGTCGGCAGAGGGAAACGATCTGCCCGGTGAAATCTTATCCTCTGAGCTGATCTACAACGCACCGAATGCGACCGGACTGAAACTGACCAGAACCTATGACTGCACTGTGCGCGGAGATCTCACGCATATGGGAAGCGCGTACTGCATTTTACAGCCGGGTGACGCAAACGCTGTATGCATTCCCGCCTCCGCTTCTTCGCTGGAATATATGTACAACGATATTCAGTTCATGTGGCAGCACAAGGACGAGAACTACGGCGGAAAAGGCCTTGAGTACTTTGAACTCTGTACAGAAATATACCGCTGCATTGTGACGGACAGCCAGCTGAAAGACATCAGCTATCTGCATTCGATCGGCTTCGGCATCGGTCAAAACTGAAAGGGGGCGGCGAAATGTCGGAGTTAATCGGCCCGAGCAGAGATCCCGAAAGCTGGGGAGGCAACGGCGGGGATTATGTCACGAACGAATACTTCATTGACGACATTCCGGAATACCCGAACGCTTCCAGAATCGAACACGTATGGAAACAGCGCGGCGGTGTCAACGGCGGATATCCGTATATTACACTGCTGCCGGATGAAACCTTCCTCCCGATCAACATCAAGGCGTACAATCAGCAGTCCTATATCTGCATCTACGCGAACAAAACGCCGAAGGAAGAATTCCTCGGAAACGGCATCGCCATTCTGACACCTTCCAGCTGCGAGGTCACGGAAGAATATAACGGGATGTGGTCGGTCAATATGGTGCATCCTTACGACCCGGAAAACCGCTGGCAGCTGCTCAAAATCTCGAACATTATCAAGGTGATGGGGCAGCTTTTCACAATCAAGCGCGTTGACGAAAACTGGAACGGAAAAACCGGAAGCATTTCTGTCTACGCCGAACACATTTTCTATCAGCAGAATGACGGCTGGATCTATCCGAGAATGGACGGCACGAGAATCAAGCTTGTCGGAACTTCTGCACAGCTCGCTATCACGCGCATCAACGATCTGACATCCTATGAACGGCGCGAGGGCTCGCACATTTACGGCTTCGACGGCGCTTCCGATCTGGGCGACTTCTTCCCGATGTGGGTCAAGTACATCGACAGCGGATGCACACCCGTGGAAGCACTGATGGGAACGGACAGCATCATTGAACAGAAGGGCGGAGAACTCTACCGGAACAACTTCTATTTCTCCATCAACAAACGAATGGAAAACGCACAGGATGATGCATTCGACATCCGGATCGGAAAGAACCTGACAGGCATCGAGCGGAACATTGACATGACTTCCATGATCTCTTACTTCCGCGGATACGACGATTACGGCGGATGGTTTGCTGTGGCGTGGGACTATCAGGCGTTTTTCGGCGACATTTTTCCGCATTATGTCGTTCGGTCACAGAATTTTCCGTTTCCCGATGAAGCGGACAGTCCCGACTGGAGCTATATTAAATGGTTCTCCGAAACGCTGATCGAACAGTGCATGAGCTACTTCCGAAAAAACGGAAAACCAATCATCGGATTTGAAATCAATCTGGAAGATGTGCGCAAAAACCCGGATTTCCAAATCATCGCAGGCGAAAGTCTCCGCGTCGGCGACAAGGGCAGAGTCTACGACGAACGGCTCGGCGGCACGCTGAACATCGAAATTACTGAAACCGTATATGACGCGATAACCGGAAAATGCAAGCGCATTGCGATCGGTGACAGGCAGTGCTTCGTGAGCACATCCATGCCGAATATCCTGTTTGACATTACGCCTGTTCCCGTTGGGATGCAGCCTTCACCGTCCTCCGGACTCGTACCGGTCACAGACGCGACAACGGAATTCTGCTTCGATGTGGACGGGGAACAGATATTTGAAAGCGTATAATGAAAGGAGTGAAAATACATGGCACAATTCAGCCGGAAAACAACCGAGATTGACGCGATTCTTGACGATGTGGAGGCCGCTGTGCAAGGACACGAAAGCCTTGAAAACGCCATTAACACGCTGTATGCAGGCATGAACGCGGCAAGAACAAAAATGGTTATCAAAGGGGAAGTGGACTATTACAACGACTTGACACAGCTCGACAGTCCCATGATCGGAGACACCTACACCGTAAAATACAAAGGTGATTCCGGTTCCGTGGCATACGGAAGGCAATTTACATTTGTCAATTTCTACAGCCTGACATACTGGCTCCCGCTTGGCCAGGATCTCACACCGCTTGAAACAGCGGTCGCTTCTCTGACAAATCGCATGGGCGGTCTGTCATTCGTGAAAATATCAAAAAGCGACTTCGATGCGATCCCTGTCAAAGACCAGAACACCGTGTATTATGTCTATGACACGTCCGGAAAAGTAACGCCATATTACGCAGACCAGGACATCGGCGGAGGCGGCGGAAATCTTATGGTAACTGCAATCACATCACCCTCATTCCAGAGCGGGACACCGACAATCACTGAGGAGGTATCGTAATGGCAATTTCTAAAGTGGACAGCCTTGCTTCATGGGCTGAAATCATTGCTTGGATGCAGTCAAATCTCGTGCCGGATTTCCTGCAAAGCGTTTCTGTTGATGAAACCGACAACACATTGCTGAACTGCGTAGGCATCGGAGGGCAGCTGCTTTTGCAAATGAAAATGGGCGGAACAAAAAACCTCGCTGCGTGTTATATTTGTTATTCAGACGACTCCAACACTTCCATTGCTCCGACACAAACAGGAAACACATTCCGCTGGGCTGCTGTGTGCAGCAACGGCGCTTTGATGAGGTTCAGCTACAAGGGCGGCGACAACGTGACTTCCGGTTCATACACGTTTGCTCTGCTTTTCACAAAAAATAACCTGAACAAATCAACCGTTGTTGTCACGTCTCCGGCGAACGCTTCGCCGAAGGATGATATGAAAGGCGGCGTATATGTTGCGGCGGAAGGCGATAATCCCGGAACGGTTCGCCTGACATTTACGCCGCGTCAGATGGATCAGACACAGCTGATCGAATTTGCGTCAACGCCGGTTCAGAACGTAGTGAGCTACACGCCGAACGCCTTCTACATCCAGTGCGGCAATTACTACGATATCCAGTATACAAATTTCATCTCAAACAGTGCGACTTACATCACAAACGGCTGCTGGGCAATCAAGGACTGAAAGGGGCGCTGCAATATGAGCGAGATTACGCAGATCATTAGCACCGTTGGATTTCCGATTTTTTCATTTCTGCTTACCGGATGGGCGTTAAAGTACGTGTACGACAAAGAGCGTTCGTCCCTCGATGAGGCAATCAAAAAGCTCGGCGATCTGACACAGGCGGTCAACCATAACAGTGAAGTAATATCTCGAATGGTTGACGAAATGAATGATTTTCAGCAGAAAGGGGAATGAATGATGTTTACACCACGGCTGAAACTGCCTGAAAAGGACAACCCATATTATACTGCAAAATCCGAAGGCGGGCTGAATCCTTGTGTTCCGCGCCCGTCCGGCAGCAAGCTCCGGTTCGCAAACTGCGTCTTTTACGCGGTCGGACGGTTCGCTGAAATCACCGGAATTTGGCTGAAATCTACAAACGCCGAAAACTTCTGCAAATCTGCAAAGGAAATGGGCTTGACTGTCACGCAGAACCCATCTCCCGGCTGCATTGCAGTATGGGCAAAGGGTGAGGTCGGAAACGGCAATGACGGTGCGGGGCACGTTGCTTGCGTTGAGATCGTCAACAGCACAGGCAGCATTGTGACTTCTGAAAGCGGCTGGAATGCCAAAAATGCATTTTGGACGCAGACGCGCAAAAATGACGGAAACTGGGGGCAGGCGAAATCATACCGTTTTCTCGGCTTTGTTCAGCCGCCGACACCAGTCATACGCGTGCTGAAAAAAGGTGACAAGGGCGACGATGTGCGGCAGCTTCAGGCTGTGCTTGCCGATCACGGCTATCTCCGCGAAAAAGAGATCGACGGCGACTTCGGCACGATCACGCTGGGCGCAGTCCTTGCTTTCCAACTCGAATCCGGCCTTGAGGTTGACGGCATCGCGGGCCCGCAGACGCAGGCGGCGCTTTGCTTCTGATACAAGTCAAATACAAGTCTTGTACAAGCGAATTACATTGACAACGCCCGGCGGGCTTGCTCCGTCGGGCGTGTTTTGCTTTATATGTTTTTGATGCTCGGCGGTCTCAGCACCAAAAAGATATAACCAGATTCACAAATGATAAACGATCTCAATGCGACCGCTTGGCTTCATGAATATGATCTTTTCGACAAACGTGTGCAGAACATCGTTTTTGATGATTTCGCTTGCGCCTGCATCTTCGAGGATGCGCAGCCCTGACCGCACCTTGCCGATGAATGCGGCGGTGTCAATCTGCGGCGGCTGTTCCTCTGCGAGTGTCTGGCGCAGCACGGCAATGCGCTCTGTGATGCGCTGCTTGTTTTCACGGTATTCCTCCAGCGTATCTATACCGGCTTCAAATGCTTCGCGGATGCGCAGGAGCTTCTTCTCCTCGCGCTCGATGGCCGCCGGAAGCCGGGATGCTGCATCCGGCGATTTCGGTGCACACTGGGCTTCCAGCTTCAGACGGAGATTCTGGTCATCCAGATCGGCACGGATTTTTTCAAGCACAACCGGATTGATTTTTGTAATGGAGATCGCGTGTGAGACCTTGCACTTTCCGCGGTTGTAATTATTGCATTGCAGAAATTTCGATGCACCGGACTGGCACATCACAAGCGTCGCACCGCAGTGATCACAGCGGACAAGCCCTTTCAGCATGAACTGCACCGGCTGTCCCTGACGGGCGTATTTGCGGTAATTCTTCTTTGTGTCGGCTCGCTTCGCCTGTGCTGCTTCAAACACGTCCTGCATGATGATCGGCTGATGCTGACCGTCGATGCATTCATCCTGTTCATGGAACCGGTCGGAGCGGTCTCCGTCCTTGCTGCGCCGCAGTTTACCGATATACACAGGATTTGTCAGCAGATACTCGACTGTGCGATTCTCCCAGGGATTCCCGTGCCGTGTGCGGATGCCCATGTCATTCAGTTTCAGCGCGATCCGCTTGGTCGGCATTCCCGCGAGATAATCATTGAAAATCATCTGCACGATCGGCGCGGCGGTTTCATCCGGGAAGAAAATGCCGTCCTGCATCCGGTAGCCGAACGGCGGCTGTGAGACAACTCCGCCGCGGGAAAACTTCTCATTCATGCCGCGCCGGACTTCCTCTGCGAGATTCAGGCTGTAGTATTCGTCCATCGCTTCAATGAGCGCTTCAATCAGCACCGAGGTTTTGTCCTCGCTGAGCTGCTCGGAAATCGACACGACATCTATGCCGCACTGTTTCCGCAGCATGGACTTATAGACGATGCTGTCCTCGCGGTTCCGTGCGAACCGGCTGAACTTCCACAGCAGAATCACGTCAAACGGCTTCGGCTTCAGCTTTGCCGTGCCGATCATGCGCTGGAACTGCACACGCTTGTCGGTCTTTCTGCCGCTGATGCCCTCGTCAGCGAAGATGAATTCATCCGGCAGAATCAGGTCATGTTCCTTCGCGTATTTGCGGATTGCTTTCAATTGGCTGTCCGGTGAAAACTCGGTCTGATCTTCCGTGGATACACGGATATATGCCGCTGCTGTTTTCATGGCGATGCCTCCTTTTCATATCGTATGCGTGCCGCCCGGTTGCTTATGCCGGGCGGTTTTTTCGTTTTGTGCCATTGATGGCACAAAATGTCTCCCCGGGGTGACAAAATGTCTTGTCGACAAGACAAAATGTGTCCCCGGGGACACAAAATGTAAACCCGAGTTTACAGAATGTGTTACTGGTAACACACAATGTCTCATCGATGAGACAAAATCAAACGGTCTCAGCAATGCCGACAACAAGCCCGATGCACCGCGCCTCGCCTTCGATGTCCGGATAATCCGGATTACGAGAAATCAGGCACTTTTTGCCGCGCTCCTTGATGTAGCCCATGCCGTCGTGTACAAAAAGACCGACTTCGCCGACCGGCACATCCGGATCACGCTTGACAAGCACGATGTCGCCGCTGTGATAATCCGGTTCCATGCTGTCACCGTCCACCTCGACTGCGAAATCTGCGCTGCGTGCCTGCGGTGTGTCAAGCACCGTGATCTCTGCCCATTCATCCTCGCTGGAAAGATCATAGCCGAATCCAGCCGCCGCTTTGTTCAGGTGCTTCCGCATCTGGATAGAGGGGCGGCTTTGCTGCATCTGCTCGCGGCGTGCCTTCATTGCCTTGATGAGTGCCAGCACAATTGCCTGCAAGTCCTCCGGCAGGGCGCTGAACTGTTCCTCGATCTCCTGCGGCGTGAGGACGTTCTGCGCCATCAGAAGCTGAATGGGATCAGTCTGCGGTGCGCGGCCGAGCAGGTAGTCAGTGGTAGTGCTGAAATAATCAGCAAGTTTGCAGAGTGTTTCATATCCAGCTTCACGTCTGCCGGTTTCATAATTTTGATATGCGGCAACTGTAAGCCCAAGATATGCGGAAACGTCCGCCTGATTCTTCAACTGCTGTTTACGTAATTCAAGCATACGTTTTCCGGTTTCAAGTTTAATGTCACTCATTCTTTTCACCTCCGGTCTGAGCTTATTTCTATTATACAACAATTTGTTGCTATTGTCAATATGTTGCTTGATGAAAAAATGAAAAAAACGATTTGTTGTAAATAATACACAGATTGACTTGTGCGCAATTGTGCAACACAACGAAATGACTGTTTAGGGGTTGACAAACGCAACAACTTGTTGTATACTGTGCTTGTCAGAACAACAAATTGACGGCTTTGACATAATGAACCGTCTTCCGCCTATGGAGAAAACGAAAGCGAGGTGAACCACATGAAGACAGCCGAAAATACCGAAATCCGCCGCGACTGCTCCGGGCTGCCGCCCGAAGATCTGGCATTCATCAGCGGCATTGTGCAGACGCTGACCGCGATGTACTGCCGCCTGCATCCAGTGGAGGACACGCGCAAAACCAGCGAGAACTGCATAGAATGCAAGGAAGGGAGCTGATTATTATGGCAAAAACTGAACTCTATTGTGTGAGCTTTCTGAGACTGCCGGACGGCAGCAGAATCGCGCTCGACGACATGACACCGGAACAGCTTCAGGACTTCCGCGCAAAGGTTGTGGAGAACATCGAGCGCACGCTCACACGACGCTTCACGGAGCATCCGGAGGAGCTCGCACAGCTTGCCGCATCCGGCAGCGTGGAGCTGATTCCGGAGGAAACAGAGGAAAAGGAGGAATCCGCATGAACGTACCCAGACTGATTGAACGTGCCGGAGAACGCGTTCTCACAACCGCACAGATTGCAGAAGCATACGGCACTGATACCGCAACTGTAAAGGAGAATTTTCACCGCAACAAAGAACGCTATGTCGAGGGCAAACACTTTTATCTGTTGATCGGTGAACCTCTCCGCAAGTTTAAGCGCGAGGTAACAACTAGTAACCTTGCGATTCCGAAGAACGTCAACCGCTATTATCTCTGGACGGAGCGCGGCGCACTGCTTCACGCGAAAAGCCTGAATACTGACAAGGCGTGGGCGGTGTATGATTTTCTGGTCGAGAACTACTTCCGCAAAAAGCAGCCGGCTGAACACATCACAGAAGCATCGGACACCGCACAGCTGGCAAAGAATCTCCTGCATCTCCGCAAGCTGCAAACCCAGACGGCAATCGCAGAAGCAAATGCACGGTGCGCACGCGCAGAAGAAGCGGAATTTGTGGTAATACATCCGGAGCTGATGCCGTATGCGAATCTGATTGCACAGCACTGAAAGGAGTTTTCTGTTATGATTTATGCAAAGGCAAAAATCGGCGAACACGCAGAGGTTCGCATTGCGCTCGATTATGACAATGTTTTCACAGTCTGCCCGCAGTGCGGGAAAGAGCATTCGATTGATATTTCCGAGTTCTTTCAGGACGAAAATTTCGATTTTGACAGCTCTGTGTACTGCGAAGATTGCTCGAAGAAAATCTAAAACAAATGGAGGAATCCGCATGAACGAACTGATCTGCAAATACTGCGGCGGGCGGCTGACACTGGAAGCCATCTATGACGGCGATAACGAACGCGCCGAGGACTACCATCCGGAGCACTCGAAGTGGTGGGGCTACGAACTGCGCTTGCAATGCGCGGATTGCGCTGCGGTGTATCCCATCGCTCGAATGCGCACGTTTGACGGAATCAGCAAAATCAGGAGGGAGGTGCCGGCATGATTAAACTGGAAACAAACAAGGGTCACACGCGCATCGAAGCGCACGGCAGGCGGAATGTCATCATGGCTGACCTTGGCACGATCGTCTCCGCAGTACTGGAAGTGATTCTGACCGATACGGATGACGAATATGCAGATCAACTCTGTACGGCTGCGAATCTCTGCCTGATCAAATCGGTGCAGAACGCGAGAGAAAGGGCGGCGGAACATGACGGATAAGATCACGCCGTGTGACCGCATCAACGTGCCGGTGTATCTGACATACCAGAGCGGGAACGGTGTGCGTGCTGACAAGGATATGTTCGCAGAATCGAATGTCATTGCACTGCGCTGGTATACAGATGACAGCAAAATGCACCAGCGCATTGCAGTCAAACCGTGCGCGTGGCGCGACGGGAAAAACTATCTGAATCCAGATACAAGGAAGTGGAAATATGGCTGATATTTTCAGCGGCGCATTTATCATGGTACTTGCGGTCGCGCTGATCGCGGCAGGATACTGCGTGCATATGTGGCACGTATTGAGGGATATCGCCAACGAGGATGCAAAGAAGCAGGCGGACAGGCTGTTCAACAGTTACGTGCGGAACTGTGAATATCATGTTGTAACACAGCTTCGCATTGTGGATGAAATGGGGCGGCGCGGATGAAATCGAACTATATACGCGCAGGCGGAGCAGAGAGCCGGCAGATGTTCCGCGAGATCGCCAAAGAGGAGATCAAAAAGCAGAAAAAAGAATTTTGTCCGGGCTGCGAGGAACAGATTCAGACGCAGGTCGTGGCGCTGCTCTGCCGCGTGCTGCATGACCGGTTCGGCTTCGGGAAGAAGCGATTGACCGAATTATTGCAGCTTGCACGCGGTCTTGATATCATCACGGTGGACGGGCACAAGGACGATTCGATCTGGGTGGACTGGCTGCGGGATAAAATGGGGATTTCCCTGAAAAGACCGGAGGTGCGGAAGTGATGAGAAAACGAGGATGCCGGACACCGGAAGTGCAAAAGTGTCTGCACTGTGAGAAGCCGGAATGCGACTGCTGCTACCGCACAAAGCCGCATATCAGCGAACTGTATGCGCTGTTAAACGTCGGCATGATCGCTCCGCAGGCAATTAAAAACCACATTGCCCACAAAGGGCGCAGATTCGGAAAAGGAGTAAAGCATGAAGGGAAAGAAACTTGACGAAGAAACCTGTCAGCAGATTATCAATCTGTGGATGAACTACGACTATAATCAGCAGAAAATCGCTGACACGCTGGGCGTCGGGTACAGCACTGTCCGCCGCACCATTTCAGAGTATACGGAGGACGGATCGCACACGCCGCCGAAGGGTATGCTGCCGCCTGCCGAAAAGCCGGAGCGCAAGCCGCAGATCAACGAGGAATTTGACGCGGCGGTCGATCAGATGATTGAGGAGAGCAAAAACGAGGACACAAAAAAGGGCACTTTGGACACAAAATCGGACACTCCGAACGTGCCGGATGCGGTGATACAGGCGGTTATCGACAAGATCGAGACGCTGTCAGCGGTGCTGTCGGACAACCTTCTGACCATCAAGAAGATGCAGCAGGATAACGAAAATCTGCGGTCGGAGCTGGCGGTACTCTACGGATGGAGGGCAGAGCATGAAGGCGCTGAAAATTGAGAATCGCAAGGTCACGCTGACCGATATCCAGAACGGTACGCCGGACGAGGAACTGCACGCTTTGCAGACGGCAATCGGCGGATACATCGAGACGGTTACGCTGGCAGAAGATGCGGTAATGCTCGTAGACGAGGAAGGACTACTCAAGGCGCTGAACCAAAACGCATTGGCTTCACTGGTGGCACGTCAGCAGATCGTCGGGGCAGCTGTGATTGTCGGCCTGACCGTCGATGCGGACGGCGAGCGTGTATTCTGCGACTGCCCGGAGCGGTATGTCACCAATCTGATTGCGCTGGGAAAATGAAAATGCCGCATCCGAAGCTGGCACTTCGGACACGGCACGTCTGAAAAAAATCTCTTGGAAAGATTTCGTGCTTATTATAGCACAGAAACGAGGTTTTGTCAATGGATTTTTCACTTGGTGAGACATTCTGGAGCGATGAAGAACCGGATGTATTCGGCGAACGGATGCGCTTTGATGACCTGAAAGCAATTTGCACGGGCGAACTGCTGCTGATGGATGAAGACGCAGTCAACGAGCCATTCGGCGGAACCGTCGTTGAATTTCAGTCTGTCGATGATATTTGCGCGGTTTTTCGCGGTAACAGCGGCGGCTTTGGCGACAAGCTGTATTATGTAGCAAAAAGCAGCATGGAGGATGAAGAAAGCGCCGATTTTACAATGATATGGCGTATCAATCAGAAACAGGAGGAACCCGAAATGATTGTAACCGAACAAAGAACCCCGCCCGCAGACGCAAGTCTTGCGGTGACGGAGCAGTACACGACCGCCTACAACCTCAATGTGAAGATTCATACGAGTATGCAGGCGATCCAGCAGAACCTTTACGATATGTGCAGTGCGCTCAAACAGATGCGCGACGGCAAGCTGTACAAGGAACTCGGCTATCAAAATTTTGAGGAATACTGCGAAAATGAAGCAGGTATTACAAGAAGTCAAGCATACAAGTACATCACCATTATTGAAAAGCTCCCGCCGGATTTTGTGTTACCGGTAACACAAATTGGAATGCGAAAGCTCTACCTACTCACCGCCCTGACCGATGACCAGCGCGAACAGATCACAGAAACCGTTGACCTTGAAAGCACCACCGTCCGTGAATTAAAGGCGCAGATTTCTGCATTGCAATCGCAAAATGCTGACTCCGAGAAAGCACGCCTGGATGCGGAAACCAGGGCGCAGCAGTGGTATGACAAGGCACAGGACGCAGAAGAGGCCGTAAAAGAAGCGGAGGAAGCAAAGGAGCGCAACCGCCTGACGCTGAAAAGCCTGATCGAACGGAAAGCGGAACAGGTACGGCAGCTGGAGGCAAAGATCAGCGAACTGGAGAACCGCCCGCAGGATGTCGCCGTCATGGACAGAACCGAGGAAATCGACCGGCTGAATGCAGAAATTGCCGCTCTGCGCGGGAAGCTCGCGGAAAAACCGGATGTGCAGATGCCGATGAATGTCGAGCCGATCTACCGGCAGGATACAAAGGCGGTTTATAATGCCTATCTGCGGTCTGTCACAACCGCGCTGGAAAATCTGTGCCGTTTCATCCGGACAAACCGGAGAGATGCAAACCATGATTATTTCGAGGAGAATTTCCGGCTGACACTGGAAAATGCAGTCAAATCTATTGAGGAGGAATCAGAATGCCTGTGAAGATCAATACACTGGAACTGGAAAACGTCAAGCGCATCCGTACCTTGCAGCTCAGCCCCGCCGCGAACGGTCTGACCATCATCGGAGGCAACAACAACCAGGGCAAAACCTCTGTGCTGGATGCCATCTGCTGGCTGCTCGGAGGTAATAAGTATCAGCCGAGCAATGCACAGCGCGAAGGAGCACTCACCGAACCGCTGCTTCGCTGCACGCTCTCAAACGGGCTGATCGTGGAGCGCAAGGGAAAGAATGCCGCCCTCAAGGTTATTGACCCGCAGGGCAACCGCGCCGGGCAGAAACTGCTCGACAGCTTCCTCTCGGAACTCGCGCTTGATCTGCCGAAATTCATGCAGTCCTCTGACCGCGAAAAGGCAGACACGCTCCTGCGCATCATCGGTGTCGGCGATCAGCTTGCACAGATGGAATCCGAGGAAAAACGGCTCTACGATCAGCGCACCGCGATCGGGCAGATTCAGTCTCAGAAGGATAGATTCGCCGCCGAACTGCCGCACTGGGAAGGACTGCCGAATGAACCTGTTTCCGCTGCGGAACTGATCTCCCAGCAACAGGCGATCCTTGCGCGGAACGGCCAGCGTCAACAGTGGGTTCATGAGATGCAGAGCATCAACATCTCAATCCAGAACATTACGGCGGAGATCCAGCGCACAGAACGTCATCTTGCAGATCTTCGCGCACAGCTCGACGAATTCCAGGAGAAAGCATCATCTGCGCAGAAGTCTCCGGAAGAATTGCAGCTCGAATCAACAGCTGAGCTGGAACAGAATATCGCTGATATCGACCGTGTGAACGCCAAGATCCGCGACAATCAGCGAAAGGCAGCAGCAGAGCAGGAAGCAGCAGACTACGGCAAACAGTATGCAGACCTGACAGCTCAAATCGAGAAGATCAGAGCAGACCGCCGCGCTTTGCTGAACAATGCAAATCTTCCGATGAACGGGCTGTCTGTCGAGAGCGGCAAACTGCTGTATAACGGCAAGGCATGGGACTGCATGAGCGGCTCGGAGCAATTGCGTGTTGGAACGGCAATCGTGCGCTGCCTGAATCCGGAATGCGGTTTTGTCCTGCTGGACAAGCTGGAACAGATGGATATGCGGACGCTCAGCGAATTCGGCACATGGCTCGAAGCAAACGGCTTACAGGCAATTGCAACGCGCGTCAGCACAGGCGATGAATGCAGCATTATCATTGAGGACGGATGGGCGGCAGGTGCGGCACCCGCGCAGGAAATCGCACCGCCGAAACAGGATTTTGTACCATATCAGCCGAAAGGAGTATAAACAATGGCAGTGTTTGAGGAGATCAGCGGCATCCAGTACGGAAGCGGCATCAAGGCAGTTCTGTACGGGCAGGAAGGCGTTGGAAAGTCGTCGCTTGCGGCAAATATCCCCGGTATCGTCTTCATCGACTGCGAGGGCAGCACCAACAAGATGAACGTGCGCAGACTGCCCGCGCCGACAAGCTGGGCGATGCTCTGCGATGAGATGGATTTCATCTTGCAGAATTACGCCGCGAAGGGATACAAGGCTGTTGCAATCGACACGTTTGACTGGGCGGAATCGCTCGCAATTCAGGCGATTTGTGCGGAACACAATGTCAAGGGAATTGAGGGGTTAAATTACGGAAAAGGCTGGCAGTATGAAAGCGAACTGATTGCGCGTTTTCTGGAAAATACGGACAAGCTCATCAAAGCCGGCATTCATGTGATACTCATTTGTCACGCAATTTCGCGGAAAACCACACTGCCGGAGGAAATGGACGAATACGACCATTGGGAATTGAAACTCGGCAACAAGACCACTAACAAGATTGCGCCGCTGCTGAAAGAGTGGTCGGATATGACGCTGTTCCTTGCATTCAAGACACAGATCATGTCGGCAGATGACAAAGGCAAGGTTCACAAGGCGACCTCTGTGCAGCGTGTGATGTACGCAACGAAATCGGCCTGGTGGGATGCAAAGAACCGCTTCGGCCTGCCGGATATGATGCCGTTCGATTACGGCGCGATTGCACACCTGTTTGCCCCGGCAGAGCAGATGATCGGACGTGCACAACAAATGCAGATTCCGGTTGAAACGATCAATCCGCCGGCAGCACCGCAGCCGATCCAGCAGCCGACACAGACTGCACCACCTGTTCAGCAGGCTCCGCCGCCTGTGCAGAACACTGTTTCGGAGATTCCGCAGGGCTTTGAATCCATCGAGCAGATGACCGCAGATTTTACCGGCATTCCGGATGCGCTGGTCAGTTTGATGAAGGCGAACAATGTGCTTCCGGCGCATATTGAACAGATCAGCTCGGAAGTCTGGCGGTATTTCCCTGCCGGTATGCCGATGAAGAATTACCCGGCGGATTATATGGAATATCTGACTGCAAACTGGGCGCAGGTGATGGATGCAGTCAAACAAACCTGTGCGGATTATGTACCATTTTAAGCGGGAGGATTTGAAATATGTATCAGAATAACGGTTATCAGCAGAGCGGCTATCAGAACGGCGGCTATCAGCAGAACAGCTACCAGCAGAATAATTACCAGCAGCCTGCACAGAACGGAAACGCGCTCGGATGGGATGACGATTTCGAGGCGCAGGAAAGCAGCTTTGTGCTGCTGCCGGAGGGAGACTATGCATTCGAGATCACCAAGATCGAGAAGGCGCGTCACAGCGGCAGCGAGAAGGTTCCGGCGTGCAATAAAGCGATCGTGACATTCTGCATTCATGCGCAGGAATGCGACACCTACATCACGGAAAATTATCTGCTGATCGATCTGGACTGGGCACGGCGTAAAATGACGGAATTCTTCTCCGCGATCGGTTTTGCAGAAAAGGGCGGCCAGCGCGTCCGGATGCACTGGGGCAATGATCTGATCGGCAGACGCGGCGTGTGCCATGTCGCACCGCGCAAGTACAAAAACAATGACGGCGATGAGCGTGAGACGAACGACCTGAAAAAGCTGTACCCGATCTGGAATCAGCCGAATCTGGAACCGATCGCTCCGCCGCAGAATACCGGCTATATGCCGCAGAATCAGGGTTACAATCCGCCTGCGCAGAACTTTGCACAGCCGCAGAACCAGGGATATCAGCCCGCACAGGGCGGCTATAACCCGCAGCAGGGAGGATGGAACGGAGGCGGCATCTACTGATGGATCTGCGACCGTATCAGAAGGCAGCAAAGGAAGCTATTTTCAAAGAATGGGAGCTTGTCAAATCCACATTGCTTGTTCTGCCGACCGGCACGGGAAAGACTGTCGTATTCGCAAAAACAGCTGAGGATTGCGTCCGGATGTCCGGGCGCGTCCTCATCCTTGCGCACCGCGGCGAACTGCTCGATCAGGCGCAGGACAAGATCGGCAAAGTCACCGGTTTAGGATGCGCAGTCGAGAAAGCGGAACAGACAGCACTCGGTTCATGGTTCCGCATCACGGTCGGATCGGTGCAGTCTATGATGAGTGAAAAACGCCTTGAACGATTCCCGACAGACTATTTCTCGCACATCATCATTGACGAAGCGCATCACGCCGTTTCGGACAGTTATCAGCGTGTATTGCAGCATTTCCCGGATGCGCATATTCTCGGTGTGACGGCAACACCTGACCGCGGCGACATGAAGGAAATCGGCACTGTCTTCCAGACGCTTGCTTATGAGTACACGCTTCCGCAGGCGATCAAAGACGGCTATTTATGCCCGATCAAGGCGCTCACAATTCCGCTGAAGCTGGATATCTCAAAGGTTGGCGTTTCTGCCGGAGATTTCAAGCCGGGGGAGATCGGAACGGCGCTTGATCCGTATCTGGAACAGATCGCGCAGGAGATGAAAAAATACTGCGCAGACCGCAAAACGGTTGTCTTTCTTCCGCTGATTGCAACATCACAGAAGTTTTGCAGTATCTTAAATGCAAACGGTTTTCATGCTGCGGAAGTCAACGGAAACAGTGAAGACAGGTCGGAAATCCTCGCGGACTTTGAAGCCGGAAAATACAACGTATTATGCAATTCGATGTTATTGACCGAAGGCTGGGACTGCCCGTCTGTTGACTGTGTGATTGTGTTAAGACCGACGAAAGTGCGTGCGCTGTACTGTCAGATGGTCGGGCGCGGGACACGGCTCCACGAAGGAAAAGACCATCTGCTTCTGCTCGATTTTCTGTGGCACACGGAACGGCACGAGCTTTGCAGACCGGCACACCTGATTTGCGAAAATGCAGAGATCGCAAAGAAAATGACCGAGAACATGAACAAAAACGCAGGCTGCCCGGAGGATATCACCGAAGCGGCTGAAACCGCTGAATCTGAAACCGTGCAGCAGCGCGAAGAAGCACTGACAAAGCAGTTTGAAAAGTACAAAACGCGGAAACGGAATCTTGTTGACCCGCTCGAATTTGCGGTGTCCGTGCATGACAAAAATCTGATGAACTATCAGCCCGCGTTCGGATGGGAATGTCAGCCGCCGACGCAGGCACAAATGCAGGCGCTTGAAAATCGCGGCATAGACCCGAATGCGGTGCAGTCCGCCGGCATGGCAGAACAGGTGCTGCGTGCAGCGTGTCAGCGGCAGGCGGAAGGGCTCAGCACTGCAAAGCAGATCGCAAGGCTGGAACGCTACGGCTTTCAGAATGTCGGCGCATGGACATTTGAAGCGGCAAGCAACATGATTGCGCGGATCGCGGCGCAGGGATGGCGCAGAGTGCCGCCCGGCGTGAATCCGCGGGAATATGTACCGGAGGCGTTGTATGGAACATAAGAATGACAATCTCGATGAATTGCTTGACTACATTGACCCGTCAAATCTGAGTTATCAGGAATGGTGTAATGTGGGCATGGCGCTCAAAGATGCAGGCTATCCGGTGTCTGTCTGGGATGCATGGTCGGCCCGTGACGGTGCGAGGTATCACGCCGGAGAATGTGCAAAGAAATGGCACAGCTTCAACGGCGCGTCTGCACCTGTCACGGCTGGCACGATCGTTCACATGGCACTGGAAAACGGATATCAGCCGCACCGTGAGCACGGCAGCGGTCACGCACTGGACTGGGACGACGAAATCAGCGCGGATTATGTGGTCACATCACCGGAACAGACCACCGCGCTGCCGATTCCGGAGCCTGAAAACTGGAATCCCGCAGAGCAGATTTCGCGTTATCTGGAAACGCTGTTTGAAGTGGACGACCATGTCTGCTACGTCACGGAATGCTGGCAGAATGACAAGGGAAAATACCTTCCCGGAAACGGCTGCTGCGACCGCACTGCCGGTCAGCTTCTCTCGGAACTGCAAAAATATAACGGCGATTTTTCAAAAGTGTTCGGTGACACAAACCCCGAATGCGGGGCGTGGATCCGGTTCAATCCGATGGACGGCAAGGGCAGCAAAAACGAAAACGTCACCGATTTCCGCTACGCGCTTGTCGAATCGGACAGCCTGCCGGTTGAACAGCAGTACGGCATTATGCATGACCTGAAATTGCCGATCGCCGCGCTCGTATACTCCGGCGGCAAGTCGCTTCATGCGATCGTGCGCGTTGACGCAACACGGGACGATTACCGCAAGCGCGTGGAATTTCTGTATTCGGTATGCGACAAAAACGGCTTGAAGGTTGACCGGAACTGCCGCAATCCCTCGCGGCTTTCCCGTATGCCGGGCGTGATCCGCAAGGGGCGCAAGCAGTTTTTAATTGAAACAAACACAGGCTTCGCAACCTGGGCAGAATGGAAGGACTACGTGGAGAGCATCACCGATGATCTGCCGGATTTCGAGAGCATGGCGGATGCGTGGGAACATCTGCCGGAGCTCGCGCCGCCGCTGATCGAAGGCGTACTCAGACAGGGACATAAAATGCTGATTGCGGGCCCGTCAAAAGCCGGAAAGTCATATGCGCTGATCGAAATGTGCATTGCGATTGCAGAAGGGCGGAACTGGCTCGGCTGGCAGTGTGCAAAAGGGCGCGTGTTATATGTGAATCTCGAACTTGACCGTGCATCCTGCCTGCACCGCTTCCGCGATGTGTATACAGCGCTCAATATACCGCCGCAGAACATCCGCAGCATTGATATCTGGAACCTCAGAGGCGTGACAGAACCGATGGACAAACTTGCGCCAAAGCTCATCCGCAGAGCGCGGCAGGGGCATTATATCGCCGTGATTATAGACCCCATTTACAAAGTCATTACGGGCGACGAAAACAGCGCCGATCAGATGGCGCATTTCTGCAACCAGTTCGATAAAGTCTGCACGGAACTCGGCTGCGCGGTGATCTATTGCCACCATCACAGCAAGGGCGGACAGGGAAGCAAGCGCAGCATGGACAGAGCATCCGGTTCCGGTGTGTTTGCCCGCGATCCGGACGCACTGCTGGACATGATCGAACTGGATCTGACCGAGGATATCATCAAACAGGAACAGAACCGCGCTGCGTGCAGGCTCTGCCAGCAGTATCTTGCAGCACACGCGCCGAACGCGCTTGACAATGCGCAGGACGATCTGCTGAACCGCAATACCGCAGTGCAGCTCTGCCGAAACAATGCGACGAATGAGCAGTATCAGGTGCTTGCAAAGTCAATTGCGGAATCTGACAGATATGTCGGACAAATGTCTGCATGGCGCATTGAAGGCACGCTCCGCGAGTTCCCGAAGTTTCCGCCGAAAAACGTGTGGTTCCGGTATCCGATGCACGAGGTGGACAGCATCGGCATCCTGAAAGACCTGCAATCCGACACCGAGCTGACACCGAGACAGCGCGGCATGAAAAACGGTCACAAGCGGCAGTCACAGCTTGCAAAGGCAGATGCGGCGGACAAGTCGGCTGAACTGGTCAACACGTTTGATATGTGTGCATTTGACGGTTCCATGACCGTGAAGGATATGGCGGAGTATATGGGAGTCAGCAGAGACACAGTAGAACGGCGCCTGAAAAAGTGCAGTGACCTGATTCTTCATGACGGAACAATCACGAGGAAAACATAAGTTAATCGTTTTAAGCCTACCGCAAAAACCTGCCGCAAGTGGCTATATAATATATAGAAATATTGCGGTGCAAAAATGCAATGTGAATGAGGTACAACCGCAGGCGGCTGACAAAGCAAGCCGCCCTGCGGTGGATACCTTCTCATTCACAGGGCGCGAAAGGAATGTGTGAAAATTGATTCAGTTTTTTATGCCAATGATTCCGCCGACCGTGACAGCGCAGGAACATAAAATAGCAGTGCGGAACGGGAAACCGATCGTATATGATACACCGGAAATCAAATCGGCAAAATCCATGCTGACTGCTTATCTGGCAGAACATAAACCGGAACAGCCGTTTGAATGTGGTGTGCGTCTGATCGTGAAATGGTGCTTTCCGAGGGGAGAGCATCAAAACGGAACATACCGCACAATCAGACCGGATACGGACAATTTGCAAAAAGCCCTCAAGGACTGCATGACGAAATGCGGATTCTGGAAGGATGACGCGCTGGTGTGTTCGGAAATTATCGAAAAATTCTGGGCTGAGATTCCAGGCATCTGGATCCGGATTGAGGAGGTAGAAGCATGATCGAATGTGTAAACGGAGAAGGGCAGGGCTGCTGCCAAATCTGCCTGCATATCATGGGCTGGCATCGGCATTGGTCTTCCAGTCTTTACTACGTCAGAAACAAAAACGGACTGTATCTGCGCAGGAATGACGGATACGGCGATGTGTTCTCGACGGACAAAGACCTGCCGAAAGTGGCGTTCTGCTACAAGCACGCAAAGGAAGTCGAGGAACAGCGGATGCACCAGACGGACTGGGAACTCACAAAGGACAATGCGCCGAAATTCAAGAAGCCGGTCGCAAAGCTGCGCAAGCTCACACCCGACGAGCTGCACGACTACATCGAACGCACCGAGCGCAAGTTTGATTGCATCTGTACCGCGTGCGAATCGCTGTGTTTTTCGACGGATAACTTTTGCGCGAGCTGCGGCGCGGAATTGGAGGAGGTGCAGAAAGATGAATGAAGTTGATCAAGCATTTTTGTTTGGATGTTTGTGCGGTGCTGCTATTACTTCATTGTTGTTTGCTGTATTTACTGCTATTTTGTATAAGAGGGGGAAATGACGATGCGGCTGATTGATGCGGAAAGACTGCGTGCGTTGATAGTAGCCATGTATGAACCGTTTCCGAATATCTGCAATGTGAATGTTGTTTTGACTGCGATTGATAATGCCCCAACAATCGAAGCAGAACCGGTGCGGCATGGGCGGTGGATCACAAAAGACAGCAAAACTGCTAAGTGTTCTTGCTGCGGATGGTGGCAGCATGCAAAAATGTACTATTTGCCGGATGACATAAAAGAATTTTCAAAGTGCTATATTTTCTGCACTGCTTGCGGCGCAAAGATGAACGGAGGTGCTGACAATGGCAATGGATGACGAAATGCAGACGTTTCGCCCGCACATCATCACCAACGGGGACAAAATCAGGGCGATGACTGACCTCGATCTTGCGAAATTCATTGTTGATATCATGGAAACCTGCTTTCATGGTGACTGTGATTTCTGCAAGTACCAGCCGTTCTGTGGGGATGGATATTTCTCGTTTATCAAATGGCTGGAAAGAAAAGAGGGCTGACGGATGAACGCGAAAGAATATCTGATGCAATACCGCGAATCCATGGAGCGCACAAGCGAAATCGAAACGCACCTGCATGAACTGAAAGCAGAAGCAATCCGGCTGAAAGATCACGAAGGGCATTCTGTGAAGCTGGATGCGGCTGTTGCGCAGTATGTAGATGCTTGCAATGCAGAATCTGCGGAACTGAACCGGCTCGCAGCATTGCGCGGCGAGATCCAGGGGATGATTGACAGCGTATCTGACAAAACGCTGCGGTCACTACTGTACTGGCGGTATATCTGCGGATGTACATGGGAGCAGGCAGCGGTCAATATGCATTATTCCTGGAGGCGCGTATTGCAGCTTCACGGTGTGGCTTTGCGCATTGTTTCGGTATTATTGCAGGAAAGATTTCATTGAATTTCATATTACAACTGTGCTATACTGTAAATGGAAAATGCTCCGTTTCCCGCATTTCGGGGACTCATAATCTTTTACCTCCTTTTCTGAATATGCACCAAGTCAAGCGGCTTGGTGCATTTTTCTGTCTATGGGGGGGAGGGGTACCCCTTGCGGTGTGCGCCCGGACTACCGCCGCTCATTGCACATTTTCTCTCTCTGGGGGAGGGGCATAACAAGCGCTATCAATACAACAAGCGCTATCAATACAACAAGCGCTATCAATACTTTGAGATGAGACAGGCGGCTGCAAACGGATACTGAAAGGAATGTGAACAGGGTGAAAATATATGGAATGGAGTATCTGCGCGGAAAGCTCGCTGCAAAAACACCGCGTGTGTCGCTCCGCTATCAGTACTACGAGATGAAACAGAAGATGCGCAAAGTCTATGCGCTCATTCCGCCGGAATTCCAGCCGCTGACCTATTCGCTCGGTTGGTGCGCGAAAGCCGTCGATTCTCTCGCTGACCGCATTGTCTTCGACCGGTTTGCGAATGATTACTTCTATCTCGACGAAATCTTTGCGATGAACAATGCGGACGTTCTCTTTGATTCTGCCGCACTCTCTGCGATGATCTCTGCCTGTGCGTTCCTCTATATCTCTGCCGGTGACGACGGGTTCCCCGTCATCGAAGTCATTGACGGGCTCAATGCGACCGGCATTATTGACGCTGCGACCGGTCTGCTCTCGGAAGGCTACGCCGTCATAGAACGCGATGAACACGGCGAAATCATCACAGAAGCCTATTTTCTGCCGCACAGAACCGAGTTCTACGAAAATGGCAGCCTCACAGAAACATTCCGGCATGATGCACCTGCGCCACTGCTCGTGCCCGTCATCTTCCGGCCGGACGCAAAACGGCCGTTCGGGCATTCCCGCATTTCACGCGCCTGCATGGACATTCAGCAGACGGCAATGCGCACACTGCTCCGCTCCGAAGTCGGTGCGGAATTTTACTCTGTGCCGCAGAAGTATGTCGTCGGGCTCTCGCAGAAAGCACAGTTCGACAACCGCAAAGCCGCAATCAGCTCCTTCCTGCGGCTCTCCAAAGACGAGAACAACGACAAGCCGACCGTCGGCCAGTTCAATCAGCAGAGCATGGCACCGCACATGGATCACATGAAAATGCTTGCTTCCATGTTCGCCGGTGAAACAGGTCTGACGCTCGATGATCTGGGATTCACGACAGACAACCCGGCAAGCTATGACGCGATCAGAGCTTCACACGAATCCCTCAGGCTGACTGCACGAAAAGCACAGCGCACATTCGGCACCGGCTTTCTCAATGCCGGATACCTTGCCGCCTGCCTGCGTGACGGAAGGACATACACCCGCGCCGTATTCCGCGGCACAAAGGCAAAATGGATGCCGATCTTTGAACCGGATGCTTCTGCGCTCGGCGTGATCGGCGATGCGATCCTGAAAATCAATCAGGCTTCTGAAGGCTTCATGGGCGCGGACAATATCCGCGCTGTCACGGGGCTCAGCTCGGATGCCGGAACGGAATAATGCTGCAAGGAGGGAATCCGCTTGACCTGCGATGAACTGAAAGCCGCGATCAATGACGAGATCGCGCAGAATGCCCGCATTGCGGCAATCAGAAGCCGGATTGATGCCGGAACAGCGGATTTTCTTGACAGCGAACTTTACACCGCCATCACGGCGGAGATCACCGCGGAACAGATGCGGCGCAATGTCCTCGCTCTGAGCGACAGAGAGCCGTCTTTCGTGGGGGTTGTGCGTGAAAGGTATACGGATACCTTTGCCACGTTCAACGCCGTACAGCGCATTCTGGACGCTGTGACGGGCATCCGTATCCGGACGGTACAGCCGGAATTTGAAAATGATCGTGCGCACAAAATCGGGCATTCGCTGAATGACCCGACTGTGCCGGAGAGCGTGATCGAACGGCGGGCGTACTCGGCAACCGAGAATTTTGTGCGGTCGCAGCACGACAGATGCACACAGGCGAATGCGTCGTTTCGGTCACGCGCCGGGCTTGACTGCCGGATCACCAGAACCGGCGGCGCAAAATGCTGTGACTGGTGTGCTTCCGTTTCCGGCTCGTTTACCACAAGTTCCGCGCCGGACGGCATCTGGGGACGGCACGACAACTGCAAATGCTCCATCACCTATGAGACACGCCGCGGCTCCTTCCAGCAGCTCTCCGGTTCCGGCAAGGGATGGGACACTGTGGAAGAATTGCCGGACATTCCGCTGCACGTTCTGGACGGCAGTCAGACAGGGACGGGGGATGTTCATGCGGTTTCGGCGGAACAGGCACAGACTTTGCAGAAGAAACATTCTTTGGAAGTATTGACAGGTGGGCAGAAACCTGCTATAATAAATCAGAAGATTTCTGACAGAATGTTTAATTCCCATGTTTATACAGATGATGAAAAGAAATTGGTAGAATTGGGTGTGATACCCTTTTATGAGATTGAAGAAGCACTGATGGCATCGCCGATCGGGCGCCATGTAGCACAGTATATTGAATCTCAGAGCATGGCGATTGAACTTGATTATATTTCAGACTCTAATGGTCTAAGCGGAGAAATAAATGATCCGTTTATAACCGTTTATGTTGCGGATATGAGGACGATTGAAGAGGTTGTTGAAACAATTGTCCATGAAACAGCTCATAAGCAATTTGATTGGCAGTACACGCAAGAAGATGAAGTCAACTGTCGTATTTATGAGTACCTATCAACCCATGATGAAATATCAGAACAGAAAATTCATGAGATAGTAGATTTTGTAAGAGAAAACTATAGTGATTTTCCGGAGGGAAACCTGTATGGCTATTGATTCTTTCAAACTTCGTAACGGAGAACCTGTGACTTGCCAGATTTGCAATAGAGGTCACATGAAACCTGCGTTTGGTAAACCACCGCAGGAATCGAGTTGCTTTATTTGCGATTACTGCGGAAAAAGACTCATTCTGAATTTCAAAATGAAGAAAATAGATAATGAAACCGTCTGATTCTTTCAGGCGGTTTTCTCATGCGGGATGGAGCAAGCCGGTACTGCCGGGGATTCATGCATCCCACAAGTAGCAGGTTCGATTCCTGCCTCCCGCACGAGGCCGGCACGCATCAGGCGGCTATAACGTACTGCGGACCACGCCGGCCCGTTTTTTTGAATATCACACAGCACTCTGAAATCAGGGTGCTTTTTTCATGCTCCGACAAAGCGCGTGAACCGTATGTCACGCGAAAACGCTTTACGGGTATACACGGTTTAGCAGGGCGCACTGTTGGGGGCTTGGGTGCGCATTTTTGTGCAGTCGAATTAGTCGCAAATAAGCCTTGATCCAGTCGAATTAGTCGAATTTGAAAGGAGAACACCATGCCCAGAGACAAGCCGGCAGGCGACCGTCGCCCGAAAGCGAACACGCGCCCAGACCACAACGGCACGCAGCGTGCGCAGTTTGAATCCAACAAAAAGAAGATTTATGCGACACAAACGGTCTGCGGCATCTGCGGAAAGGAAGTCGATTTTCATATCCGGTTTCCGCATCCGATGTCTCCATGCATTGACCACATTATTCCGGTCTCCAAAGGCGGTCACCCTTCGGATATCAACAATTTGCAGCTCGCCCATATGTGCTGCAACCGCTACAAATCCGACAAATTCACCGCAAAACAGGAATTCTCAACCGGGATCGAACTGGTCAATAACAGAAATCTGCCGCAGACTTTTGACTGGAAGTCAGTTTAGGAGGGAATGCCTTGAACGAAGAAATTCGCAAAGGCAGACAAACTCCTACTGTTTCCAGAATTTTACCCTACGAAGATTCCAAAGGCGCGGAAGCAATCGACCTCTACAACCAGACCGGACGCACGGCACAGGAATGGCAGGAGCGCATGATCGAAGACA
>Ga0310696_10001238_pt1 | contig 37400 bp, 75 predicted proteins | sample AusTroGonzalo_MG_4_FD_203885 | JGI IMG/M metagenome (GOLD analysis project Ga0310696, IMG submission 203885) | Bovine rumen microbial communities from tropical cattle in Woodstock, Queensland, Australia - Gonzalo_02 (v2) (version 2) | ecosystem: Host-associated > Mammals > Digestive system >... | reverse complement strand
GCAACCATTGCTGATTGCTCATTTCTGTATATCTATACACTATTGGTGTTTACTGCCAACAGGTATATCGTTCCCTTTAATTTTTGCGAAAATTTCCCAAAAAAAAAAATTCGTTTTTTGGCTTTTTAAATTTAGGATTTGTCTTATAGGAAAGGTGTCTATCTTAACGGCCAAGCACAGTATGGACTTGTCAGAACGGAGAGCTTGAGACGACAGCGCAGAGAGACAGTGATTTTTTTTGCGCTGGAGACGACAATGACAGGACTGGGCGGCGATATAGAGGTAAGCTGGAGAATCGGTGAAAAATTTTCCCAAAAATTTTTCTGGGTTTTGAGCTTTTCGTGTGACAGAGACTGGATGGGGAAAAGGTGTTTGATTTGGAATGCCCGCACGAACGGAGGTGTCTGCCATACAGCGGCGGGTGCGGCGAATGGGGCTGGTGAATTGACATGGCCTTGGCTGGAAAGAGGGCACACAACATAACAGCTGGACTTGTGAATCGGCAAAAAAATTCCAGAATTTTTTTTTCAATTTTGATTTTTTTTGTGCAGGATATTTTTTGTGCGGAAGTACAACGCCAAATACCTGCCAGCGGGAGCTAGGATTCATTTAAATATCTAATCGTCAGCAACTTGACGCCCCTTCCCCACGGCTGACCACGGGGATACCGTACCCCTCCCCCTCCATAGGTATCCCCTTACCTGCAAAACAAAAGCAAGGCAAGAAGATAACTCCCCGTGCCCTGCTTGCCTTTCCACAATTGCGTGTGTGGCTATCGTGTGACCTCAATCACCCTTGCATGTTCTTCGCGTTTGTAGTGACATTCTCCACACTTCAATGAGAGGACGTTTTTCGTGTTTATCGTGCAAGGTATTACTTGGTTGCCCTCTAAGCCTGCATCGCTTTGTGTCTTGCTACCCTTGTTCTTGCCTGCCTTGTATGCGCGTATAATAGCGTCTTCCTCTGCGGTAGCCTCACGTCCGTCAACAAAGTATTGCGTGTGGATTTCGCTACCTTTGACGAGATAGTAACGTAGATAACTATCCGTGTCGTTGACGATGAGAAGATTTGGCATGAACCACTTACCCCACCTCAAAGGTTGTGGTTCAAAGGTGCGCTCCAAGCCTTCTTTTTCAAGGCGGTTGTTGACTGCGTTCCCATAGTCGTAACGCATCTGTACGTTACCAATTGCGTGTTTCGTGACCTTGCCCAAACCTAAGTATTTGGGTAGTTTTTCCTCTCCATCGTACTCAATGCTTGCAAAGGAAGCCTTGTTAATCTTCTGTACGTTTTCGAGCAGAGAAGCGTTAATTACCAAGGTCATTGTCTCGTTGTTGTTTGCTACGTTTGCCATAGTGGTTAAGTTTTAAAAAGGTTTGTAACTCGGTTTGTTTCTTAAATCTGTTGCAAAGGTACGACAATTATTTGAATTGTGCAAGCAATTGAGTAAAAACTTTTAATTAAAAAGTAATTTTGTTTGCTATAAGGTCTGTTTTGCCACGTATGGATAGCAAAATAAGGTATGGTTTTACCACCTTTTGCGTGCAAGGTTGTTTTGCCCTTATATCATAGATATTATAATGTGTATGGGCTAAAATCGCTTTCAAGACTCTGTAACGTCCCTTGCAAGGTAATTGTCCGTCTGTTGTGTTTGGTGCGCTTAGAAGTAAAGGAAATAGTGAAAAAGGGGTATTGCTTAATTCTGTTGAACAATTCAAGATGTATTGTCTTCTCCATGCTTGCAAGTGTCCTTACATTCTTTTCCGTGCCGTGTTGTTTGTTTGGCTCATTGGCTTGCAAGTATTATAACGTTCCTTGCTTTATTGTATGCCAGGCTTGCAAGTTGTGGTATTGCTTCAGCAAGTGTTGTTGCATCTGTGCAATGTGTCTTGTGGTGTATACCAAACAAGTGTGGTGTGTATGTCCTATTGTTGAAAGTGTGGCGTGCCTTTTAAAAGCATTGAAGCCATGCAAGTGTGCGGGTCAAAGTGTTCAAAGCATGACATGCGTTCTTTTGTGTTCTAATCGTTTGTATTGTCTTGTGTGGTACGAGTATCCGTCTTTTATGTTTGATGTGCTCAGAGTGGCGGCAAATGTTGTTTTCTCGCGCCTATGGTACTTTTTTCAGTACCATATAATAGACAAAGAGCGGAAACCCCTTTGTGAGATTTCCACCTTTTGCCTTGGATTGTGTTGGTGTGTGTTATGCCACTTCAAGTTTGCCTATCAAGTCGTAAGCCGTCTGCACTTTGTTGTAGACGTATCCGTCCATGATTGAGCCGAACTTTGTTTCCTCGTTCTTGTAGTCTGTGTGGTTCTGATAGTGTGACGTGATTCCGTTCATTAACCAAAGCGCATTTCCGCTTTCCATGTATTCCTGACCAACGCCCTCATGTATTGAAGTGAGCATTGAGTTGAACAGATTCCTGCCCCTTGTGGATATGTCCTCATGTTCTATGTTCTGTGTCTTCTTATAGACCTTGAATGCGTCTTCGGGGAGGACAACTTGTGCAACGATGTCCATAACCTGCTGCTTTGTGATTTGCAGTGAGCGCAGTCTGTCAAGTTCTGCTTTGAAATACTCATTGTACTCTTTCTCCAAGTTGAGTGCCTTGTACGCGAACTTGGCGTTTTCCTCATTGGTGAGGTCAAGACGATTCATGATGTTGGCAGAGTGGCGCAGTGAGATTCGTCCGCTATTGTGGCGCAGTGCCATATTCAACGTGTTTTGACAGACCACACGAACATTGGTACAGACGCACTTTAATGCTCCAGTTCCGTCATGTGATGTCGTGAAGACAAGGTAGCGTTCGATTCTATCGTCCATTTTGGCGTTCAAGATGATGTCTTCTGGGAACTTGCATGTAACGAAGATTCTTTCTCCCTTGCCGAGAACTCCGCATGCTTCAATGGTAGGTGTGTCGTTTCTGTCCGTGTCCTTGCCGCTGCAAAGTGTGTCAACGAACTTGAATGCGTCCTCGTTCTGCACTACGCAGTAAGAGTTAGCCTTGACGATTCCGAGCACGTCATGCGTGTCCATTCTCATTGTAGCGACATGTGTGGGGATGATGAGGTTTTCCACTTCCTCGCCTTGGAGGTTCATGCCCTCAAACATTGTCATGTCTGACACGATTGGCATGAGCGGGCGAAGTTCAACGCGATAATCTGCATGACATGCTTTCAGTGCCTCAGCGACAAACATTGGTCTGTCGAAAATCTGTGATTGGTCACCAAGGTTGTGCCATGCTTTGTGCTTTGCTTGGTTTTCAGCGAATGAAGCGACTCCGTTTCTGATTTCAATGTTGTGTGCCATAGTTTTGTTTGTTTTTAAAAAGGTTTGTAAATAAGGTTTATTATGTGGATTGTTTTGAAATCCGCTGCAAAGGTACAACAATTTATGATAACTTCCAAATAAATTCAAAAGAAATTTCAATTAAAATATAAAAAAGCACGTTAACCCCATTGTCTTCAATGCGTATGGACTTGTTAGGAATGAACGTGCCTCCACTATGGATAAAACAAACCTTTTTTATTATCCCTTATATATCTATGATATTATATTATGTGCATGTGCCGTGAATGGTGCATTGGATTAGCATGTTTGCGTAGTCTGTCCAATAGTGTTTGTTGTCAAGTGCGTCATAAGCCTGCTTGTGGTTCGCCTTTAGTATGTCCAATCCGTTGTTTAGGTTCTGTAGTGTTACCTTGTACCTTTCCTTGGTGTTGATGTCCTCAATGCTTAGATAGCCTCCGTTGAGCAGTATGTAAGCCTGCTTGAACCAATCCGTGATGTATGTTTTGCTTGCCTCCTTTATGAGTTCTTCGGGTGTATGCTCATGGACTGATATTCTGTAAGACGGATTGAGTAGTGTTGTTGATTGTATCAGTGCTGATATGGTTTCATGGTTCAATTCCATTGGTGTATATTCAAATATTTGTATATCTGTATATGCAGGTATGCGTGTAGGTGTATTCTTCCTCCGCACAAGCCTATGGTACTAATTTCAGTACCTTATTTCCACCCATAGAGTGCTTTGGCCATTGGTGCGAGTGAGCGTGTGCAGTCTGTCACCATTCGTCTTGTGTATGGTTCTTGGTTGTAGATTGCTGATGTAAGTCTTCTGAGTGCTTTCTCCCTGCCCGCTCTTATCTCTCTAAACTCAATGTGGTTTGTTCCGTCATGGTGTGTTAGGTCTGCATACACGCCATGTTTGTTGCAGTAGAAAGTGTAGTAGTCTGCCGTGATGTCTTTCAGTATGTCACCAATGGTTGAAGCGTTGATGATTTTATAAGCCGTGCGTCTGCCGTTCCATAGTCCAAGGTCTGCAATTGCGAGTATTCTTCCGCAGGGAATATTGAGGTTCAGTTGTTCACATTCAAGCCATCTTTCAGCCTCGTCAGCCATGAAGTCATAGATGTCCTGCTCGTCTTGGTTGAGGTGGTTTGCTTCGCACCATTCATTGAAATCTTCCTTGTAGTCTTCTTCGTTCAATTGGTTTGTAGCGATAATTTTCTTTTCCATAGTGGTTTTGTTTTAAATTGGTTTTCGTGTGCAAAGGTACGACAAATATTTGAGATATGCAATTTTGTTAAGATGTTTTAACAAATAATTTCTCCGTTCATGGTTATCATAAATGCATCGCAGTATTCCTTGAAGTATGGTTGTGGCTCCATGTCTGTAAGTTGTTTGTAGAAGTCAAGTTTCTTTCTCGCCTTGTCGATTGGGTACGCCTCTGTTTCTTGGAAGCCTACGAATCCGTTGTTGTAGTAGTTGAGTTTGCTATCGTAGCCTTTATCTTCCAAGACTTCTGTGTGGCACACTATCGCACCGAAAGGGTTGTTGTTATTGAGCAAATTGCCAAGTTCTATCATTATGCTAAGTTCGTCACTTGTGTGTTGTTTCGGGTCGAAGTAGCCTTTTGATTTGGTGAACGTAACGGACTTTCCGCTATTGGTGATTATTGTCTTTTTATCCATAGTGTGTGTTTATTAATTGGTTTGATGGTGCAAAGGTACGACAATTATTTGAAACTACCAAACTTTCTTTGTGTATTTAACACTTTTTAACTTCAGTGTTGTGAATCATTTTGTATTCTTCTTCAATGTATTGTTTGTATTGTTTATAGTTTGTTTCTTCTGCAAGGTTGATGAATTTCTCGCAAAAGGCGATTAAGCTACCATCATAAAAAGCAAGCACCTCTTGCTCTTTCTTGTCGAACTCTTCCAACACATTGAGTGCTTCATCTTCATTCAAATACACTTTTTGGAATATTTTCTTTGGAAGGTCTCTTTCTTCAATTGAAATCTGAAACTCTTTGTCACACCAAATCCATAATGGGTGATTTGATTTGTAGCGCACATAGACACAACACCCCAAACCCTTGGTGTAGTCTGATGGTTTTGACTCAAATTTGATTAAAACGTCTTGGCTGTATTGTACCAGTTTGTACTTATGACACGATGAAATATCAAGTTTTCCGCTCTTGATGTCATGCGTTAACCTTTTCAGTTCCTTGTATAGACTCATGGCAAATTAAATTTTATTTAAGAAAAAAGCACTCTATCTGTCTCAGACCGAGTGCTCAGAGAAAAGCAATAAACAGAGTTACTATTTCTTCCTATTATGTTCTTTCTTCTTTGTACCCCCAGCGGGAATCGAACCCACATTTAAGGTGTAGGAAACCTTTGTTCTATCCGTTGAACTATGGGGGCGATGAATGTTATAACTCGTTCAGTTGTTTCAGCAGTTCTTGGAGTATTTCTGTTGTGTCCTCGTCCTCGCAGAATGTTGTCACGTCTTCCAGTGCGTCCAGTTGCTCCTTGGTTGGTGTCCAATGTTGTTGTTTTTCCACCCAGTCAAGTTTGCTTTGCAGTATTGCTTTTGTCCCGCTCTCACCTTCCCCACAGATGCTTATTGCCATCTTGTAGTCTTCAATGATGTCGTTTTTGATGTCCTCGTCAGTTGGTTTTCTCAGTTCGGGGAAGATATGTTCCGCTACCTCTTTTGTGATAACCTTGTCTTCCACCAGTGCTTTGGCGTTGTCAAGTGCGAGTTGGTATTCGTTATTTTCCATAGTAGTGTTTTGTTTTCGTCTGCAAAGGTACGGAATCTTTTTGAACTATGCAAGTGTTTTGGGGAAAAAGTTTGTCTGCTAAACGACTTTTAACATATCATGGGTATTGGTTGTAGGGTTCTGTCGCTTCAACCGAGTCTGTTTCCTCGACATACGGACGGAACGCATCATCGTACTTTTCTTCGGGGAACTCGCAGGCGCACATTGAACATGCGGCAATGGTGATTATTAATAATTGTTTCATTTTAAATTAATTTATTGTTCGGTAGTTCGGAATGGTTTCCATTTCCTCTTGTGTTATGTTGTTTGTGGAGTTGTTCATGTTCCACAGAATGCACGTTGCCTTGTAGTTGGTCATGTTGAGGTTGGGGTTGGTGCTCTCCATGAACTCTGCCAGTGTCTTTCTGTCCTTTGTGTTAAGCACTTCTGTATAACGTCCGTGATGGAAATACTTGTTCTCCCTCAACTGAATGCAAGTCTCCGTGTCACCTCTTACATGGAAGTGTGGCGTAGTGTTTGTGTCATCGGTTTCAACATACACCTCATTATTGCCGCAGAGCCCTATCCTTGCAATCTCCATGCTTGTTTATTTGTCCAGTTTGAACCTCATGCAGTTCTTGTCAAGTCTGTGCTTGGTGCAGTATTCCTCTTGTTTTGCACAGCCACCGAATCTATTTTTGCACCTTGCGCACATTTCTCCCTCATGGATAACGTTCCTATGTCTGTAGCCATTTGTGTTGTCCAAGTCGCTAAGGTAGTTGTGCAGTGGGTAGTATGGGTGCATTTGTGTTGCACTTGTCGGTTTATCTGTAACCTTTCCGAGCAGTTTGTACTCGCCTATTTCAAACGCACTTTGCAGGGTGTTCAGTTCGATTGAGTCCTCAAATGGTTGGCTCTCTTTGTCCTGTGGGTAGGCTTTTGTCTTTACCAAATTGTTTTCCTCGTCCACTTCTGTGATTTCAAATGCGCTGATGTTGGATTCAAACGTGGGCGTGAATAACATTCCTTTTGTCAGTTCCATAGTAGTGTTTGTTTTTAATTGGTTTGCGCTGCAAAGGTACGACAATTATTTGAATTGTGCAAGTTTTTTTGCTGATTATTTTTTATATTATTTCAAGTTTTGCTCATTATATTATCATAGATATAATATGCAGTCTTGGGTATAATTTCGTTTTAACCATTTTGCATCGTTTTAATGGGTCTTAAAATAAAGCAAAAAAGGTGCATCTATCCCTCACGGACTGACGCGCCAACAATGCTTATGAAAAAATAATCGAATCTTTCTTTTATTCTACAAGTGGTTCGTAGGATATAAAGTCCTCTGTCTTGTAGGTCTTGTCCTCGTCCTCGCATTCGGTGAAACTTTCCTCGCTATACCATTCGGCCATTTCAATTGACTTGATTGAGTTGTCCTTATTGAGGAAAACAACATGCAGTGCGTACATCTTTCCGTCAACACGGAAGTGGGTGAAGAAGCCAGTGTCAACATCGTCCCCATATCCGTAATCAAGATATAGCCTGCTGATTGTGATGTCGAACGTTGTGTCCTCAATCTTGATTTTAGCCTTGATTCCGCTTGGGGCTGTTTCGTCCCTATCGTCCTTTTCGCATTGCAGGTATTCTTCCACAACCTTTGTCCTGCAGCTCTTCCCATAGAAGTAGCTTTCCGTTTCGTGGGTCGTTGTTGCCACAACCCTAATTCTCATTTCAATCATAGTAGTATCCGTATGCGGTAGTTGACTAATCTACCTTTCAATCACGCTCTGTTGTTTTGTTGGTGCAAAGGTACAACTTTTTCTTGGACTGACCAAATGTTTCCCAATCTTTAACAATTGTTTAACATTCTTACTTAAATTCTTTCTTGTAGTCCTTCTTTCCCTTGCCGCCCTTGATGTTCACGACAAGGTTGTAACCTCTTGAGCCATACCATTCGCTCTCTTGATATTGGGCAATCTCGTAGTCCATTTCATCCCCTTTGTCAATGAAACTCTCAATTGAACACCTCACAACTCCGTTCCTTCCCTTGTTCTCCTTGATGAAGTCAATGATTCGCTTACACTTTTTCGGATTGTAGCAAAGGTATCTGTAATCACCATCATCGTCATACGAACTTCTCTTTCCACAGATTCCGACACTATAGACTGATGTCTCGTCAATCTTGGAAGTGCCTAACTTCACAAGCAACTTGTTGAGGTCGTTAAACTCCTTGCACGGCTTGCCGAATATCTCTAATCTGTCAAACCTCGTCACCTTGGAAATCCAATACCCGTCACCATACGTCTGACTGAAAACTTTTCCCCTCGCCTTGCTCTTCTCCAAGGCTTCCCCAAGCAAATGTACAAATTCACCTTCTGTCAATTCCTTGTCAGTAATATTGTAGGTCTTGCCATCGAACTTTACTTCACTACGCACCCACTTCTTGCTGATTCCGCTCTGCCAATTGTTGTAGTAGATTCCCAATACTCTATTGTTCTCGCCTTCTTTCATTGACTTCTCTTGCTCCTTGATGTACCTTGCAAGGGCATTGATAATTTCTTGTTTCACTTCCATAGTTATTTATTTCAATTTATTTTTAGTTTGCAAAGTAACGCACTGCACTCTCCAAGTCCTCTTTTGGATTCTTCCAATCCATTATCCAACTACTCTGCCCTGCAAGTGGACAAGCGGTCAGTATGTGGTATCTTCCAAGCCAATCACGATTAAACGTAACCATGCCGCAATAGTCACCACCCTTGTACCTTATCACCAATGCCCTATAACCATCCGTATCTGTGTCACATTGCCTTTTGCCATGCTCAAAGTCAGCCGTGTACTTGTCGCTAAGAAAACCCTTGACAATCTCAAGCAACTTAGGTTCAAACTCTTCAAGAGAAGGTGATTCTTCCATTGCAGGCTTGATTTTTGTTGTGTCCATCATTACATACACTCCCTTGGACAACTTGGAACGTGTGTCATGAATGTGTGGCGACCATCTGTCAAGTATGACATTCCACCTCGTTAAGTTTCCGCAACCGCAATAGGATTTCTTCCTTGTATCGTGGCTTCCGAATAATCCGCAGTTGCCAACCCAATTGCAGTCAAAAAGCAAGTCTGTCTCTTCGTCAAGTTCGTGTACGCAGTCATGCATCTTCTTAATCGCCCACTCATAGTCAATTCCAAACTTTTTGAACTTCCCATAAGCACCCTCTTCATTGTTGCACAATGCCTTGTAGCACTCTTGGTAATAATCGGCAGAAATGTCGGTCTTTAGGTAAATAACACACACAACATCGTCACCACAGAACGTGCTATTGATAAGGGTGTGCTTGAAGCCATACTTGTCACATATTAACTTCACCCTTTCCCAATCAACCTTGTCATTGTTCTTCCTTGTAAGTTTTGGAGCATTAACACAACTATAGTCAATGCTCGGCATGTTGTCGTATTCGTTGTTGTAATACCTTGTCTCTTCACTCTGTTTGTACTTCATAATCTAATCTTGTTTTGGTTTTCTGTCGGCAAAGGTACGAAAATTATTTGAATTGTGCAAATTTGTTAACGTTTTTTAAGAATTTAGTTTGCCTTGGCCAATTTCTTCCAATACTCCAATTCGGGTTGGTTATAGGTAATATCCTCAATGGTGACGGAGTATTTGCTCTTGTCGAAGAATACGCCTGCTGATTTGAGCAGTCTCTCAATCTCGTCCTTTTGTTTGTTTCTTTCCGTTTTGAACAACAGACTATAATCGTCACCGCCCTTTGTCTTGTTGGATAGGTCAATGCGCCAATAGTGTGTATCGAAGTCCGTCCACCAAATTCCGTACTTTGCGGCATATTCCGCTATCTGCTCGTCAGTCGGGTCATTGAGCAGGAAGTAACGTCCCTCTGAGTTGACAAGTCCGTTGTCCACCATTTCAATAAAATCGTCTTCGTAAACATCGAAAAGCAGTTCTCCGCTTTCTCTTGTCACGCAATAGACCTTGTCGGGTTTATGCGTCTTCTTCCACTCGTTGTAGTCCGTGACGAGTTTGTATTTATTAAACTTTCTATCCATAGTGTTGTTTGTTTTAAATTGGTTTGTTGTTTGTTTTCGTTTGCAAAGGTACAAATTTTTATTGAACCTGCCAAATGTTTTTCAATTTAATTTATCTAAGGTAGCGAGAATGTCACTTTCGCTTGGCAAACCCGCTACCTTTTTCCGTGTTTAGTCAAACACACCTTTAAGGATAGGCTTGACAGATGATGTTGTGCGTGAAAGGTCGTATTGTGAGTATTCCTCGTTCCTGCCAATTTTGGCTAACACTCTCTTGAAGTCAACAGAGTCCTCTTTTCCGTCCTTTATGAATCGGTAGGTTACATCTGTGTGTGTTCCGTCCGTGTTGTAGATGCAGGCTCTTAGGTCAGCAATGTCGGTGTACAATGTCGCTTCCTTGCCGTTGATGGTGTCCATTATCTCGCCCGCCCTGCCGCTCTTTAGAATCTTGCATGAAAGGTTCTTGTCGGTCTTGAAGATGACGATAATCTTGCCGCACATTACGTCCAAAGTGTGAAACATGAGTTTGGTCTCGTCCGAAACACATTCCTTTAGGAAGTCTGTCATTGAGAAATCCTCTTTCCTGAGTCCGTTCATGTTCAAGTGCCATTCGTACTCTCCCTTGTACTCGCTCAACTTCGTGCTGAGTCTTGAATCGAAAATTGTTGCCATAGTGGTTTTGGTTTAAAAGGTTTGTTATTTCTTGTTTTCGTTGGCAAAGGTACGACAATTTTCCGAATCCACCAAATAATTTGGGAAAAAAATCAAATAAATTTAAAAAAAAAGTGCTCCATCCCTCACGGACAATGCACTTCGCTCAACTTTAAAACCTTTAAACACTATTCTTATTTCACTTAGAATAAACTTTCGTCCAACAGACAATGCCGTATTAGTTTCCACCCATCTGTTGCGCTTGCGTTAATCGGCTTGTCAAAGTTGTTTTTCCAATCGTGTATTGTCTTTTGGAAGGTAATGCCGAAAATTTTAACTTTGTTTTCCATAGTAGTTTGCTTATTTGTAGGGATTATTTTCTTCTGTTACCTCAATCGCAAGCCCAAGGGGGATTAAGCCCATAAAGTCGAAATGGTTTTGGAGAAACCAAATAAATGATTGTGCAGTCATTGTTGTTTCGGTTCTTCCGTTTGCATTTACCGTGGCGAATGTTGCGTCGTACCCAATTTCCTCTTCGTCACTCATTGAATCCATTGAACGCAAGTAAGGCTTAACATCTTCTATCGGAAATACACGATTAACCGAAACACTCCACTCGTCAATACCAACCATTTTGTTATCAACTGATTCCAATCTGTAATCACACCCCTCATAATCACCATACCTAAATATGGGATGGAAATGCAGTGCCATGCCTAAATACTGGCTTAGTGGTTCATAGTTCTTTTCCATAATACTTCTTGTTTTAATTGGTTTTGCGCTGCAAAGGTACAACAATTATTTCAATCCCGCAAGCGTTTCACGAACTTTTTTCAAATAAAATTAAAATTTGTCTAAAACTACACCAATTTCACGTTGCCAAGGCAGTCTCCCTATATATCATAGATATTATAACAACACACATGTGTACCTTATCTATTATAAGGCACTTTATACCTCAAATGTTAAAAAGTGTATAAAAATGAAAGTTTTTTGTCCAAAAGTTTGTGTATGTCCGCAAAAACCCTTACCTTTGCAGCAGTTTTAGAAACCAACATTACAAACCAACTAAATTAAACTACTATGGATTACGAAGAAAAAAATGCAAAGATTGATGGTGTCAAGAAGCAGACCGCACCAAAGGCAGGGCAGACCGAATTGGTTGTCACATTGGATAGTGGCAAGGAACTTCACACGTTCTGTGCGACAGAGAAAGTGAACGAGACCGCCAAGATGATTAAGGAGAGTCTAAAGGATATTGAGTCGGTCAAGATGGTTGAAACTGATTAAAACTAAAAAGAAGCTATGGAAACGACATTTGATGTTAGCGTAATGGAGTGCAATGCTGAGAAGTTCAGCGAGGACTACTCTGAATACATTGAGAGCGAGTTTACAGATTATTTCGGCAACCATGTGTTCAACCTCACCGCACCGCAGGAAGTGCGTGACGAGATTAGCGGACTTGGAGAGGAAGGTATCGAAATACTTGACGAGGAATGAAGACACTTGAACTGACTGACATGGAACTGCGTGACCTATCTCGCGCAGTTTCCTCCGTGTTGAGCGGAATAAGAGGCTACCACATGAGGGAGGAAGAAAGCCTGCAAGGAATAATGGACAAGGTGCAAAAACTGATTGAACCATGAGCACAAGCAAGTACACCAAAGTCATTGGAGAGAATACACCCATTGGGTTTCTCTACTGCATCAGTAATGATGATTTGACTGCGTTCAACAAGGACGATTGCGCATACCGTATCAGAATGCTCTGCACTGCGGGCAGGATAACAGCCGAACGAAAGACTGACCTGCTTCAACAGCTGAAAGCCATCAAGAGGAAATAAAAGCTAATATCTCCAACTGGGTACTTTTTTCAGTACCATGACACCTGCCATTCTTACCAAGTGGCGGGTGTTTTTCGTTTTAAGGCTGTCTAATTGGTTCGGTGGATAGTTATACCACCCCAAGGCTTAAATGCTCTTAGAACTAAAAAGAGAGGGCAAAAACAGATGGTCTGCAATCGCCCTCTTATAGGTGTTCAGTGAATGGGTTGTGTTCAGCCATATTTAAACAAGGCAGATTGGCTGAACACTTTGTTTTAATAGTTTATTTCCTTGCCGCTGACCGTGTTGTACTCGTTGCCGTCTTGGTCGAATATCCTAAGGACGTTGTCGCAGTCGTTGGTAAGGTGTTTCCTCTCAATGTGATTGATGCAGGACTTGATGGTCTTGCAGGACTTGATGAACTTGCCGTTGTACTCAATGAAGTAGGTCATGGTTTGGTTTGTTTTTTAATTTATTCTATTCCTGCAATCTCGTCCAAGTCCCCCTTGCTTGTGATTTCCATTCCGTCGTAGTAGAAGTGCGGGTAGGACGGACTTGAGCAGTCGCAGTCGAACTTGTTTGCGTCAAGCACGCCTCTGTAATAGTCAATGACCTTGCCCCACATTATTTCAAGAATGATTATTCCGAAACCCTTGTACCTGCCGCAGCACCTTTCCAAAGCTTCGTTCACATCGTCTTGCGTCATGTCCACATCGAACGACTCCAGAAAATCGTCAATAACATCGAAGTCCGTGAAAAGGCAGCACTCAATAAATTTGCTTGTTCTCATAGCTTGGTTTGTTTTTAATTGGTTTTTCTGCCTGCAAAGGTACGACAATTATTTGAATTATGCAAATTCCTTAACACTCTTTAACAAAAAAAATGGGTGCAGCAGCACTCTTGTTCGGTCACCGCACCCATCAACAAACAAACCTTACTACTATGCCTTTTTTATTTTACCAAAGTCCGTTATAGTTCTTCTGCCACTCGTGAAGCCTCACACGACTAAAGTCGCGTGCTTCCCACTGCCGCAGGAGCCGTTTGCTCCTGTCGGTTGCCCTTTAGAGGCATGGGACTACCTGACCAACCCGACGCTACGTGCTCAGAGGAGGGTGGAATGCTCCGACCCAGGGCTGCACACAAGTCTTTAAGGTCTGACAGGACGCAGGTGCTTCTCCGTGAAAGCCCAGGGACTTTTGCCTCGACTTCCAACCTCGCCGTTTCCGACATTCCACGCAGGGTTTCGCGAATATAGTACCTCGCACCTATGTTGTAGGATGCGTTAAGGTCACAGTTGTACAACTTGCCAGTAGTGAACTCGCACAACGAGTAGTTGCCGCCAGTCTTCTCACTGTCCCTACCCCTCTTCACCTCTCCGCTGCCGTCGAAGGCGAGCTTCGACGTATTCGCCGCGCAGACACGGGAGAGACGGATTCCGAGACTGTGGCACTTTTTCGTCACCAGTTCCTGCACGTACTTGCAACGCCACATAAAGTTCGACCAAGCGCACGTTTCGTGTGTTTACGTTCTTCATCCGTTTTTATTTGTTATATATAAATATATAACAAATAAAAATTGCAATACAAGTCTCGCTGTTTCTTAACATGTTTTACAACATGTTTTGTTTTCCTTACTCACGACTGAAGTCACGAGCATGCGGAAAACATTTTGTCAAAGTCGAAGTTCTTGTCAAACTCATCGTATGCGTCTTGGAAGACGTTGGTGTATATCTTTTGCAGTTCTTCTGTTGTCTTGCCAAGCAGGTTGTAGGCGTTTTTGTCAATGTAGTCTTGAAGTTGTTTCTCCGCATGGTGGTAGCCGTTGTTTTTGACAACACTCCCTCTGCTTGAATACTTGGATAGTTGGTTGTGCCACAAGTCAAGCTTGCGATAGAAGTGGTTTTTGACAGGGTTGATGATTGTGTAGTGGCTCAGTTTGGCTACAAGCTGCCTTCTCTTTGCTTCATCGTTATGGAGTCGGTAGATGCACTCCAAGAGTATTGACCGCATCGCTTCCGCTTTCTGTCTCTCGTTGTATCGTATGGTCTCCCAAAGTCGGTTGTTGTTGGAAACATATTCTCCGCTTTGGAAGAACGTTGAAAACCTCTCGCTTTGGCTTGTGTCCGTCTTGGCACCCTGCACATAGATTGAAACGTAGAGTTTTCCGTTGTTCACTGACACGTTCTCAATAAGTGAGTTCCAATCGTTGCCAACCCTCTTTTCAATCCAAAGTGTTTGGCTCTCCCCTGCGCATCTGCTGACAATCTCCTTAATCGTGTTTTCACTGATTGAAAGAAGTTCGTCCGTGCTGATTCTGTTTATCTCCGCGTACTTGTCTTGGTAGTCACCTTGGGTGAATAGAATGTCGTTCAAGTTTTCCATAGTGGTTTGTTTTGTTTTAAATTTAGTTTATTTCCAATACCATCCTTAACGTTCTTATTTCATCATCACTTACCATACGTTCTTTCGGTGCTCCTGCAAATGCTTGGAACGTCAATCCCTTTAGATGTTCGCATGCTTGGTCTGTTGTCTCTTTGACCGCCCAATCTATTGCAGCTTGGCAAGCAGATGCAATACTCTCACAACCTAAGGACACTTGGTTGGTGTAAATGTATGAATTTATGAAATCCTTAATCCGTTCTTGTGTCATGGTTAGTTCAGTCTTTGAAGTAATTGCACTTGTTGGCGATTGTGTTGGGTGTTGTTTGATGTCTTGCTGCCTTGCAGAATGTCTTTCCCTTTTCGGGGCAGTGGCAGCAGTGCTTGCAGTAAAGCTTCGGTTCGTTGTTGTAGCTTGTCAGTCCATCGTCAAAATAGCCGTTCTTTCCCGCAGCCATCATCAACGCAGTCATGTACATTGCGTAGTCCTTTAGTTTGTTCATTGTAGTAGTTTCTTTTTGTTTTTCGGTGCAAATGTATGACAATTCCTTGAACTGACCAAGCAATCCAAGGAATTTAACGTGGGTTTAACATTTTAGAACGTGAAGTCGTACACCTTGATTGAGTTTGCCTTTCTGCACTCGTCTTCCGTCTTGTAGCACTTGCCTACGTTCTCAAAGTCGTTGTTGCGGAACTTCCATCCCCATTCCGTTAGGTCAATGAGTTTGTGCTCTGTGAGGTCGAACGACTTGAACTTTGGCGTGAACCCATCCCATACATAGCAGCCAAATTCCACAATACCGCTTGGCGATTCGCTCTTTCGCTCCACAACCACATTGCAAAGGGGACTATTGGCAAATGCTTCCCTTAGAATTGCAAGCACTGAATGACTATACTTTATCTCGCAGGTCACTCTTTTCTCTATCTTTCCATCATTTTCAGCCGCCCTTTGAGGTGTGGGGCAGAGTTGCTTGATTTGGTGTCTTGTGAGTGTCACCTCATTTATTCCGTCTTCCATAGCCACCCTTGCATCAGCACTCAATGAGTCGGCAAGGTAACAACCATTGATTATGTCACCGCTATTGCAGTTGACGTTGAGTGTGAGTCGGTCAATGACAACCGCATGCACCGCACTATCAATCTTTGATTTCAAATAGAACTTAGTTACCCCAAGGTCGCTTGCAACAAGCGGAAAATACAAGGGGTGTGAACAACAACTTAAAATTGCTTTCATAGTAGTTTTTTTTGTTTTAAATTGTTTTTTAATTTATTCAAAATAGGTTGCCACCCAATGACTACCTTTGTTCTTAATCTCGTCAACCGCTGATTCCAATGAGGTGTGGTTGCTCCAACCAACGGACTTTGCTGCAACATACACGTCACCATTCTCGGCTTGGAATATCACATCACTTCCACAAAGGCTTATGGGAGAATGAACGTTGCTCGGCTTCTCCTTGCAGTGACATGACCAATTCACATAGTGCCACGCATCGGAATACCACCATTCATCACCATCCTCAACATCAACATAACCCATTGGTCGGCACTCAATGGAGTTTCTGTCCCTTTTCTCAAAATCTTCTTTCGTTGCGTAACCTACGCGCCATACGTTAACTTTCATAGTAGTGTTTGTTTTTGGTTTGCGCTGCAAAGGTACGATTTCTTTCCCAACCAACCAAACAATTTAAGCACGTTAACAAAGTTTTAACATTTCAATTGGTTTTGTTTTTATTTTATATTAAGAATATATTATCTATGATATAATAACGTGAAATCCCAATATAGTGCGATTTTGCGTGTTGTTGATGGAAATAGGTGTCCAATCTGTCCCAAATTACCATTATAGTGCGATTTTGCAAAAAATTATAAACTTTTTTGCTGAAAAGCTTGCAGGATTCAGATAATTGTCTTACCTTTGCACCCGCAAACCAATTTAAAAACAAAACTACTATGGTAAACAGAAATTTAATTGAGGTCTATCTCACCAACCACCTAATGCGCTTTGTTGAGAAACGGAAGATGGAGAAGGACTTGCAGATTCTTCTCTCCACACGCAACAAGTTTGAGAAAGGTGACGACAAGGACACCAGTGAGCCGTTCACGTTCACGCTCTACTTCACCAATGGCGAACCCGATTCAACGCACAACCTCTGCGACATCCGCATTGACTACCTCAAGACGAGGAACTGCAAGGTTATCTATGTCGAGAACTTTGAAATTCTGAATTATATCAAATAAACAAACACTACTATGGTATATAACATCAACGGCAGGGACTACCAGTCCTACCAACTGTCCAACAAGCAGGTGATTGAATTGTACAAGAATGACAAGCTGACTGATGAGCAAAGAAAAGAATTGGAGGATTTAATGGTTAGCCAGTTTGAGCACGACCTTTGCCCAAGGGCGGGGGAGGACGAGGACGATGTGTTCGCAAGGTTCTTCTCCAACTTTGTCAACGGCAGGCTTAAGAGCAGGAAGCATGTGGCAGAGAAGCTTTCCAACGAGCACCGCTACCTTCAGCAGGAGATGTTTAGGGTCTGTCTCTCCTACATAGAGAAACTGGCTGACAACTACGAGAAAGGATGGTACGACCCAAGGAACAAGTACGCATGCAAGACATCAAGTGCTATCATAGAGTCACTGAAAGAAAAACAGATTCCTTTCTAATTAAAAACAACCTCATTTGTTTTGTTATTTTAAAAATTGTGTGGCTTCACCAGTCTGCGAGAGATAGGTGAAGCTTTTTTTCGTTCTAAGCCACTCTAATTCTTTCAGTGGGCTATTATGCCACCTCAAGGCTTAAATGCGCCCAGGAGCCAAGGAATGGCGAAAAACAGTCTTCATGGTACTGGATTTAGTACTGAGGGTATAAAAAAAAGAACTCTCCGCCTTATTATTCCATTCGGAACTTTGCTGCGGAGGTTCTCCCGATGTTTTCTCTTTATTTCTTAATCCAATCCGTCGAAATACATCTCGAACGGCTTGCCTTTCAGCGAAGGTCTTTTCTCAACCACCTTCCTTGCAACATCTTCAAGGTTGAGTTGGAAGGCTGGGCAGAATCTGTACCTCATGGTGAACTGAAATCTGCCGTTGAGCATTACGTCCACAAAGATTGTCTTCATAGGTTCTTGGTGTTTTCAAGTGCTGACTCAATCTCGCTTGTCTTCTCGCTCTCAACCCTGTCAAGCCACTCAACAATCTCCTTTGCTGCATTGAGAAACTTAAGGCATTGTGCATTTGATGCGGTAATTACTCGGCAGTTGAAGTCTCCATGCACATAGCCCGAATATGCTCCGTCAATGCAATAGTGTGCATAGCCGTGTTCATCCTCCACCACCGCAAGGTAGTGGTAACTGCCCACGTTGCTTCTTCCGCTTACCACATGCAGCACAACACCCTTTGCAGGTTTGTAGACACTTTTAAGGTCAAGCTGCACCATCTTGTTGCGGATTTTGTATGCAAGTTCCTCCGTCCTCTCTCTCAGTTGCGAGGTCATTTTCTTGTAGTCGTCCCTCTTGATAATCTCGTCCAAAGTTTTCATAGTGGTTTGTTTTGTTTTAAAGTTAATATTGTTTTGAACGTACTATTTTTCCGTAGGTCATTGCTATCACTCCGTACTCGCCTGCTTCGGGCGCATAGCCGCAGTAGTTCTCAATCTCGTCACGCATCTTGTCTGTCAACTGCTGAATCTTTGGATAGCGCATCATGTAGGTCTTGCCGTTGTGCTTGAAAACTGCGTAGCCGTTGAAGCAGTAGATTTCCTTTTCCTCGTCAGCCTCGTTCTTGTTGCCTGTGAGGATGTTGTTTCCGTTCTCGTCATTGATGTATGAGAAGCCGTACTTCTGAAATTTCTTTGCCATAGTTTTGTTTGTTTTAATTGGTTTGACGCTGCAAAGGTACAACTTTATTCGTTAACCACCAAATCTTTTGAATCAGTTAACATTTCTTTAACACTTATTCTTGAGTTTGTTTAATTCCGTTTCCAGTTTCTCAATAAGCTGTCCTCTTATGTCCTCCGTGTTGACCTTCAGTTGTGCCATGTCAATGGACACTTCCTCAATCACCTCGTTGCTTCTGTCCTCTGTCATTTGGGACAAGGTGCTGAGAATGCTTATACTGGTTGAGAGCAGGTATGGTGCAAGTATTGTGTTGCACGCAGCTATTGCCGCATCCAGTCCGTTAAAATTGATTTCAACCCACTGGTTGGAATTGGCAATCTCCCTTATAATCTTGCCAGTTGTCTTGTCTTCCTCCACCTCAACCCTAAGACTTGTGATTGTTGCTCCGTACAAGTCCTCCAGTCTGTACAAGTTGTTCTCGTACTTGAAACCTAATCTGATAAGGTACTCATGCACGCAGGCTTCTATGAAGAAGGACTGTTTATAGACTGGATTGTACAACTCATAGCAGAAGGGCAGTGCTTTGTTGTAAGCCTCCATCGCATCAAGCATTGAAGGAATGTCCTTGTATTCCTTTCCTTGGAACAGATAGGACTTGCCACCAACAGTCAGGGAGAAATACCCAACATACATTGAGTTGGTGTACCTCCCTTTCTTTGTCTTGTTGTAGAGAACGTAACCGTCACCATGCTCCCAAACCGCATAGGTGTTCTCGTCAAACGCCTTGATAAGTTTCTTCCTTGCCATAGGTTAGTCCTTGTTCTCGTCAAGTATCTTTTCCAATTCAACAAACGCCTGCCTCTGCGACTTTACAATTTTGCTGACGAGGAAATACTCATGGTCAACAAGGCTTCCAACCTCGTACTCCTTAATCTCGTCACCATAGACGTTCTCTCCGTCAGTTGATGTCCTTGCACCGATATAGTGCATCGTTCCGTTCTTCGCCTCGTAGAAAGCCTTTACACTGCCACCTACAATCTTCTCGCTCTGTGGCTGCTTGTAGCTTTTCTTGATAAAGCTGATTACATTCTTTGCCATAGTTGTCTTTTATTTTATTGTAATATAAAACTTTACCTCCCCATCGTAGTACTGCTTGAAACGATAAGCGATTTCTGAAAGTTTCCTTCCGTCCTCAAACTCCTTGTTGACCGTCCAAAAGTCTTCCTCGTTGCCGACCCTCACCCATTCACCGTTGTTGTAGTGGATGCTTGCCGTAGCCAAATCAGTTTCCTTGTACATTTTATTTCACTTTATCCTTTGTTGTGTGGTAGGCGATTCTGCTTCTGTCGAACACCCACTGCTTGTATAGGTCAACACCCAACTCCTCTCCCTCAATTATTCTAAAGACCCATACTCCGTTGTTCTTGTACCACCTGCACAGTGTGTCAGCCATATTCTTTGCACCGTAGAACAGTTTGTAAATCTTAGGCTGCTTGAAGAAGAACACATGAGGTTTGCTATCAACCAGTAACGTGTACCAACACATATCATACCGCATTACAACCACATAGCGCAAATTGGTCATTTCTTCTTCCTCCTAACATAGCTTTTCAGTGCAAGCAGGCAGAGGTACACAAAGAGGTACGCACAGACTGCAAGAATCACCGACAAAACCACTTGAACAATTATCGTATCCATAGTTTCTTTTTAAATTAATAGAAAAACGTGTAGGTCACAACATCTGTGCCGTTGTCCGAACTCTCGTTGTAGCACATTTCAATATCCCTATCCGTACCCTTGAAATCCTTTTCAAACTTGTCGAATATCCACCGCTTCACATCGTACACGTCACCATACTCCGCCATTGGTGGGACAAGTCCCCATTCGTGGTTTCCCCTTACCTCAATGACAAGCTTTGTCTTCTTGTTGCCGTTCGGGTCAGTCAGTGTGACCTTCTGCTTCTTTGTCACGTTAACGCAGCCGTAGCCTGCAAAATGTTTAATCTTCATAGTTCTTTTTTGTTTTGACGCTGCAAAGGTACGAAAACTTTTTGGATTGACCAAATTTTTAAAATCCTTTAACATTTCTTTAACAATAAGGAAAGGGCAGTAGTGTTTTGTTTCTACCGCCCAGTCCAAGTGAATTTTAGGTGTATATGATACCAAGCATTTTCGCTCAATATCTTAGCCATTTTATAAGGGACTTGCTCTTGCCATCTGCGCTCCTTTCCGCATTGTGGGAGACTTTTTCACAGTCTGCCGCCCGCCTCCCGATTGGGCATTGTGCATTTTGAAAACATAACGTGTGTTAAACCTTGGGACACTACTCTTCGTCGTCCCAGTCCTCGTAGTCCTCCTTGTTGTAGGGTGAACTGATTGTAGCACCGCACTCAATTGCGTCAGACTCCACCGCAAACAGTCCGTAGCAGGTTTGGTAGTACAACTCCAACACAAAGTCTGCTTCGTCAACGAACTTCTCAGCTTCCTCCCTTGTCAATTCACAACCTTCGCCCATCAACTCCTTCACCTTGTTCTCATAGGCAATGGGCGTTTGTTCCTTTGATAATTTTACGTGGATTGTCTCAATCTCGTTTGGCAAATTCAGTTTTTCCATAAGTTTGTTTTGTTTTAAATTGTTTTCACACGCCTATGGTACTATTTTCAGTACCCCTAAGCGTTGTAGTTAATTGCCGAAACATAAGTCTCTTCTGTTAGATTCAACTCCTTGTCAGTGACGATACTGCCGCAGAAATTAACGAGAACATTTGCCCCTTTTGGAACTATCGTTGCAGGTCTCGCCCAATCTTTATCGTCTGCGTGCCTTGTGTGGTAAAGGTGCTTGTCAGTTGGAAGCGATGCGGGATTGATTCTTATTCCATCGAACCACTCCACCTTTTCCCATTCCTTACTTCCTTTAATCTTGATTTTGATTGAATCACAGTTTGCCTTGTTGTAGTTCTCCATAAATTTTAATTTACTTGTACTATTATTCAGTTGACAGCTTTTGTTTTAAATTGGTTTTTAAAGTCCTTCGATTTCAATCCCCACGGACAGAATAGGCAAATCGTTGCAAATCTTGCGTCTGTGGTGTTCGGTGCAGCAGAAGCAGTGGATGAAGTTATAGACCGCTTGCTCTCCCTGCCTCTCTCCTTCGGGCAGTGCGTTGTAGAAGTTGTAGAGACATTCGTATTCCTCTCTGTTCAACCTCAGTGATACTTCAACTGGTTCTGTAATGCCACCGATTTCCATGTTGTCTCCAACCTTCTTGGTTGAAGGCTTGTGCCTAAGAGTTACCTTGTAGGTTTTCATCTTCAAGTGAGTTTAAGAATTGCTTCAAATCGTCCCAACCCCTTCTGTCGGAATCCTTCACCTTGACATAGTTCTTCTTGGCTTTCTTCGTAGCATAGTAATAGCCGTACCAATTGTTTCCAATCATCTGCCCCTTAGCCCAAATCTTGTAGCCCTTGTATGTGCCGCAGTACTGCTTCTTGTCGTTTCTGTACATGGTTCGTTTCGTTTTGATGGTGCAAAGGTACGAAAACTTTGCTTAACCACCAAATTTGGAAGGTATTTTAACATTTTTTTATTCTTGAGAAAAAAGGAGGTTATCAGTCCAAGTTTAAACCAACAGCCTCCTTTCCAACATTAAAACAAAACTTGACTATTCTCCGAACTCCTTGTAAGCCTTCCTTCTCCCGCTCGGACTGGTTATTTCAATTGCGAGCAGGCTCTCGGTTGACTCTTTGTTCTCCCTCTTGACCACCTTGACGTTGATTCCGTCCTTTGCGGTCTTGCCTCTTAGGAAATACAATGCCTCGTTACATCTTTCCTCGTCATGGCATAGGTAGTTTGTCCCATCACCACTTGTCACCGTCTTGACATCACCAACACCAAGCTTGAAGCCGCTCTTTTTCTCCAACGCCCTTGAGAACACACCGAACGCCCTGCAAGGTTTTCTGTGCATTACTGCCTCGATTGTGTAACTGTATTTCCTTGGAAGCATCATGTAGCCACCAACAAGTCCGTAATCACCCGATATTCTCAATGCCTCGGCAATCATTGCATTGACGGACTCGCATGACAACCGTGTCTTGTACTCCTTCCCTCCGAACGAAACCGCAAAGCCATTGTCACACTCACGCACACCGAAGGACACTGGCACATCACCGTTGCCCTCGTATTTCTTCTTCAACTGCTTTATATGCCTCGCCATCTTCACGACAAGGCTCATGTTCATTTTCTCCATAAAAATCCTCTTCCTTACACGCCTATGGTACTATTTCCAGTACCCTTATACAATACCTTCGTTCTTCAACGTCCTCTCCAGTTCCTTGGCACACTCGCCTAAGTCGAAATCGGGGTCTGAGTCATCGGGCAGCGAACCTCTGAACGAACCCATGTACAGATTCGTCTCATTGTCGTACACCTCAATCTCGGAATAGGAATCATCTTTTGTGATAGTCCAAACCTCTTTCAGCTTGACCTTGTCCCCATTGGATAGTTCAACGACCATTGAATCATTGTCACCTTCCTTTATCTCCTTGACCTTGGCTTGAATCACCTCTTGAGCCATTGGTGACACTCTCGCCACATTGTCAACGTAAAACACATCACCAGTCTTTTCGTGAATAGCAGCAATTACACTGCCTTCCTCGTTCTCGTCACTGGTCTTCCACGCATCAACCGTCCAATAACCCTCACCATTGTTGTAGTTGCAGACAACTTCCGAATAAAACTCCTTAATCATAGCTTGTTTTGTTTTTAAGTTTGACGGTGCAAAGGTACGATATTCCCTTCAAACCGCCAAACCTTTTTTTGTTGTTTAACATTTCTTTTATTCTTCGTCTTCGCCCTCACCCTCTTGTTCTACAAGTCTGTCCAAATCCTCCCTGCATCTCACCCTCTTGCCCTTGTAGTAGAAATTGGGGTAGAAGGTGCTTGTGCAGTCGCAGTCGAAATATTCTTCGTTCAGCTTGTCGGAGTATTCCTCAACCACCATGCTCCACATCTTCTCAAGTATAATCCTCCCGAATTGAGACCAGTCGTTTTTGCACTCGTACAACGCATCACACACCTCGTATTCCCCAATGTCAACACCGAAAGCCTCTTCGCACTTGTCGAACACCTCTCCGTTCATGTTAAGGCAGAGAGCAACGAAATCAACCATTTTCATACCTCAACCTCCTTTACCTTTACTTCAACAACATAACCCTCGTAGGCGGCTGAACTTACCTTGTATTCAAGTTCATCCCTGCACTCTTGGACATCGTACATGAAATCCTCATCCTTGTCTTCCTCGTCAAGCTGACTGCCCCACTTACATTCCTCGTAGGCATTATCGCAGGACTCGTTGAACGCAGCCGTAGCTTCTTCCTTGTCGGTGAACACCTTGATGTCACTGTACAGTTCATTGTCGTACTCCGTGTGACTTACAACACTCAAAATAAAAATCTTTTTCATAGCTTGTTTTGTTTTTTATTGGTTTGACGGTGCAAAGATACAACTTTATTCGTTAACCACCAAATTTCCTTGGTTCTTTAACAATTGTTTAACTTTGCGAGAGTCGCCTTCTTGATGTATATGTCCGTAATTTGGTTTCTCAGTGTCTCGGCAATGAAATCGGCAATCTTCCCAATGGTCAGTTGGAACTCCATCCCCGCGTAAGAGTACTTGACCTCCTTGAGCCTTAACGTTATGCTTGTCATGACCGCACCGCACATTATGTCCAACTCCTTGAGGCTTGTCTCCTCTCCATTGCCAACATTGAGACATTTGCAAAGGGGTTTCTTCTTGTAGCAGAGTGTTGCGGAATAAGCCAGTGAATCCCCACTACCTTCTTGCAGCTTGAAATCCTTTAGGTTGAACCTGCTCTCGTCAACGTCAATAACATTCGCTCCGTTCTCCAACAACGGTTCAATTTCTACCGTTCTTCTCCTTGTGAATTTGAATACTTTTACGTTTGTCGCCATATAAAACTGTTTTTAAATTAAACTTCTTTAACCGCAATCTCCCCAATGCTCTGCCAACCGTCTCGGTAGGTGTAGATGTCAGCACCTTCCCTAATCACCTTCTTCAGCCACTCCAGTTCCGCAACCTCAAGGGGCGAGTCAACGTCAATCCACTCTTCCACCAACAGTTCCACTGATTCAAGTGAGTCAACATCGGTTCTCATCCCTTCCTTCTCGTAAAGCATGCAGGCACGGTCGAACTGACGCTCGTTCAAGATGAATGATTCAATCACCTTTCCGCTTTGTAACTGTTTTCTTAACATAGTTTCTTTTTGATTTAAAAATTAAATTACATTTTGGTTTTGAATCTTGTCGTTCCACCATTTGGGCAGTTCAACGCCTTTCCGTCTCAGTTCGATTCCGATGTTGTCCAAGATGTAGAGGCAGAACATGCCCGCACAACCAGTCTTGAAAAGGCTCGACTCTCCCTTGTGGTTCTTGAACCCCAGTTCCCTTAGCAGCTGCCTGTAGTCTTGGTATAATAATCGTTCACGTTTTTCTGTGCAATAACGTGAATTTGTGGTGAAACTGTTCATTTTTTTTGTTTATTCTGATATTTATATTAAAATTGTTCTTTGATATACTGGCTTCGAGGTTGCCACCTAAACAAGGTTGGTGGCGTAAAACCATAAACCACATTAGTGTTAGACGTAGCCCGAACGGCACTTTGCCAACGGGGTAGTGGCTGTATTAGTTCAGCCGTGGAGCACAAAACTCCAGAACCAAGTTCAGTGGTTTTCATTGGATGAGGAAACTATCTCTTTTCCTTTGAGTCGTAGGACACTATTGAGAACACCGCATTGTAGCCTCTTGACGCACTGTCAATGATGATGAGCAGCTTCCTTGTCCGCACCGCATTGAGGAACATTTGAAGCAGTTCCTTGTGGGTAATTTTGTTTTTCCTTTCCATAGTTCAGTTTCTTTTAATGTTTGATGGCGCAAAGGTACGACAATTACCCCACACCACCAAACATCTATGGTTGTTTAACGGTTAATTAACATGCACAATCAAGTCTGACTTGGGTATGCCTTGGAAGACATACCTTCCATTGACCTTCTTGAAATCCTGCTTCCCCACCTTGTACTTCAAACCCACCACACAGTTCTTAGGGTCTAAGAACCTTGCATCGTACTTGTCTCCGTTTATCACTGGGTAGCCAAGGAATGTCTGTGGCATTTCCTCTTCCTTTGTGACACCGAAAACAACCGCAATCGAACCGCCCATCCTTAACCACTCCTTCGCCATGTCCTCGTTCTGCCTTGTGTAGCTGAATACAACATGGTAGTTCTTGTAGTCCCTTGCAATCTTCAAGTTCATTGGTCTCTTGGTGTAGTCGTACTTGATTACATCGGAATATTTCTCCAATAGGTTCTTCCCGCCCTCAAACTTGTTAAGCGAGGTAAGGGGAATGTCAGACGTGCAGTTGAAACGGATTGAGAAGATGTAACCGCCCCTTGCAGCCTTTCTCCTTGCAGCTTCAATCTCATGCTCCATAATCTTGCAGAACAACCCTCTGTTGGCAAAGTAAAGCATAGTGCGCTTGTTCCTTGCGTCTTGAACTGAATGTTTCCCTGCAAGGTAATCAATTTTTTCATGCCCCGATGAAACCAAGCAGTGCGACCTACATGACCTTGATGTCTGCTTGTTACACACCTCCAGTCCATACGCATTGTCAGCAGCCGCCAAATAGACACAATAGGTGAGCACATTGTACTTTTTGTTCTTGGCAATCTTTGAACTGACGTTTATTCCACCAACATAGGACAACCCGATTTCCTTCATGGTCTTAGCATAGCCTTTCCACACCAACTTGTGCAGACGGTTCATTTCCCTTTGACGATACTCGTAAACTTCTCTTTCCATAATCACGTCTTGTTGTTAAAGTTGTTTGTTGTTGTTTTCCGCTTGCAAAGGTACAACTTCTTTTTGGATTGTGCAAATCTTTGAATCAGTTTAATATTTGTTTAACGTTTCACATATACCACCTTGATATTGGTTGCGGTAATCTCCGAATCATACCAATGCATCCATTCACCATCTGAACCAATGCGGCAATACTCAAAGTCTGCGCACCATTTTCCGTCACAGAAGAACAAGTTTACATTGATTGGTGTTCCATCGTTCAAATCAAGACCGAACCAAACACCATACTCCGTCTTAACCTCTGACTGCACAAATGCCTTGTCACCTTTTGGATAGAACTTCGTGCGTGGAAATAACTTCCCGTGATAGGAAATATCCATCCGTATGTACTTAACCTGCTTGTCCATATTCCTTTAACTCCTTGACTTGATAACGCTGACTTCTCCCTCTTCGCTGATTCCGTACAAGGTTGCGGGATGGTTAAGCCTTGCCTGCCTGCAATAGTTTCTGTAGGCTTCTCTGTAGTTCTCAAAATCTTCGTTCACTTGTCCCATGTCGGCAACAAGGTTGAACCTAACATACTTTTTCTGATACATGGCTTAACAATCTATCTCCTTGACTTCGGCAACGTAGTGGTCTCCGTTCAGTTCAACCCCTTCTTTCAAACTGAACCCCTCTTCCTCAAAGTCCCTGCCCTCAATGGTATTGGCAAGTTGACGCAACCCATCTGCCGTAAAGAAAGGGTCAAACAATGCTTCAATTGAAATCTTTTTCATAGTCTTATCCTGTTTTTTAATGTTTCCGCTTGCAAAGGTACAACAACTTATTGAATCTACCAAACAATTTAACTTCTTTAACACTCTTTTAACAAAAAGCACCCTATCTTCACAGACTGGGTGCTCTACAAACGTAAGTTAGATTATGATTAGAAAAGAATAACAAAGGTCAATCTTCGTCCAGTTCGATATCAATCCACCGCTTGACTTCTTTCAGTGAATAGCCGTGTGCGAATGCGCTAACTCCGTCCGTATCAACAGCTTCCCAACACACCCTCTTTTCGGGGTGGTAGTAGCCAACGCAGACAATCTCAAACCCTCTGTAGAGATAATGTCCATTGGACAGTCTTTTGCATGGGTAGCTATTCTTCGTCTTGCATGTACGCATCTTCACCGTATGTCCAGTTAAGCACATCACCACCAGTCGGCTTGAACTCCATTTCTGTGATAACGTCCTCCACGGTCAGCTTCTTTGTCGAAACCTCTGCCGTGATTGTGAACGTGACAAGCTTTATTGCAGGCTCTCTCTTTGCCTCCTCCCCTGCAATCTCCTTGAGTTCCTCACGGTTCTTTATCATGAGCCTAACGTTCGCCCAAGCTTCGTTGAGCATTTCGCCAAGCGCATCTTCCTCCACGTTGAAGCAGTAGTAGCTTTCGCTCAGTTCACCATTCTCGTCACTGATTGTACGCTGAATGTGGTAACGCTCCCCATCATCGGTCATAACGCTCAAATGCGCCTCTTTGTCCTTTAAATCCTCGTTGATTTTGGCAAGCAGGTCTCGCCAACTCTTGATGTTCTTTTCCATAGTCCTTGTTCTGTTTTTTAATTGGTTTGACGGTGCAAAGGTACGACTTCTTGTTGACACTACCAAATCACCTTGGCTTGTTAACAACTCTTTAACGTTAAAGTCAATAAATCACCAACACTGAACTTGTTCCGTGTGTCGAAGAAACGGAATGTGTTCTTGCTGTCCCTTGTCTCACCTGGGATGGTGCATTCAACCTCGTACCTTGCACCGAACATTTCACCCTCTCTGTTGTCGTTGGTAACGCTCTTGACAAAGAATGTCGGTGTTTCATAGGCATTCGACGGCATAGGTCGGTCGTTGAAGTATTTCTTCCTCTCGTAGCAGTACCTGCAAATTCCTTGACATACTCCCACGGCTAAAGACCGTGGGCTTTCTTGAGAATCTATCGTAAATCACTGCGCACATCGCAACGAACACCGTGCAGGCAATAAAACCGTGAATAAATCCGCTTTCCATAATTTTGTTTTTAATTTAAATCATGTTTTGTTTTACATACTCAATCACTTCCTCGTAGGTCGTTCCTTCTTTAAGAAAACCGTCGGGCAGGTAATATACAATACTGTTGTCAATTTCAACCGCTTCCTCAACCTCGTCGTTGAAATCGTTTTCAATAGCCTCCCACAGTCTCACCTCACTCACCCACGTCTCACAACTGTTGGTGTCACACACGTCACCCATGTTAATAGTGAAAATAGGGTACTCCTTACCCTTGTATTCAATCGTCTTCATGGTCTCTCCTTGAAATTATAGAACACTTCCCTATACTCACTCTCGTTAGGTCTGTTGTCAGAGGTAACAACCACATTCCTTTTCCATGCACCAACCTCTCTCATGCAGCTGCCCCAGTACGAACCACCTCCACGTCCAGTTCCATCGCAGCAGAGGATTGCAAGCGGATGCACACGCCAAGTCTTCCTTTCCCCTTCCCACTCCGTTATCTTGCTTACATTGACCTTGAACATGTCGAAGAACACCTTCTTGTCCTCGTTGATAAGGTAACGGTAGTGCTTTCCTTCAATGGTCGGGACAATGTGCTTGGAGAAAGCCATCCCAAGACCTCTGATATTCCACTTCTCGCCGAACAACTTGAAAGGTTCGCAGTCGGCATAGTCGCCCGCAAACACAACTGGACAACCCGCATACTCCCCATGCTCCTTGTTGATGAAATACTCAATGATGTTCATAAATTTCGCACCAATCCAAGAGAACTCCATAAGCTTGCTTCCACAGCCGCACTCATTGGGATGCACATACGCACGAACCTTCTTCTTGTTGGGGTAGTTCCTTTTCTTTGAATTGAGGAAACAACAATTGTAATACTCGCCCATAGTCTTTTATTCTGTTTTAAGGTTAAACAATCACCATACCACAAACTGAATCCACTCCGACCCCTTGTCACGCTCGTCAAAGAAATCCTTCATTGACCCCATCACATAGTCAATACCGCCAAGATTCACAAGATACATCTCGATGTCAGTGTCTGCATCATACTCTTCAAAAAGTCTCCACACCTTGTTACACTCTCCGTACTTCTTGTAAGCCTTCAATAGCTTCATTGCGGTCTTGTACTCCTTCACCAACACCTCAAACCTTTCTGAATACTCGTTGTCACCTCTGTTGACCTCGCAACCAAGGACACCAAGAAGGTCGGCAAAATCGTTGTACTTCCAGTTGAAAGCCGATGCGTTTCCGTAACGCTCCTGATTCTTCACCACATGAACACTCATTCCCATAATACTCTAAATTTAAATTGTTAGTAATGTTTGTTATCTCGTTTTCGTCTGCAAAGGTACAACTTCTTTTCCAATCCACCAAATAATTTGGATACGTTAACAATCTTTTAACTTTTTTAAAAAAAAGCTACCTATGCCTCTCGCACCAGTAGCCTTGCCTAACAATGTGTTAAAATGAAAAGAAAATCGTTCCCTCTAAATCAGTTTTTTCCCCCTCAACAACTCACCCACCTTGTCATAGATGGTATGCGCTGACAATTCGTTGTAGGCTGATACGGTTGCGTACGCACCTTCCTTGCACTTTGTCCAAGATTCTTCCGTTGAGAGCACCTTGATGTCATCCTTGGTGTCGTTAAGCTTGATTTCAACAACCATTTCCTGCTTTCCCGCCCAACTAACCCAAGGACATTCGTACTCACAGATTTCCCAAGGGGTCATATCCTCGTAGTCAGAATCTGTGGAAAAGTTATAGACGTAGGTTTCACGTTCCTCGTCCCAATGGGCGAACTCAATACTGTTGCTTGGAATTCCTTTAAGGATTTCAATGACTTCCTGCTTGTTCTTGTCAAGCACATCGTAGATGTCAATCATAGCCTTTTAGTCAGTTAGTTCGTTAAACTTCTTTTCCTCAAACTTCTCCAGTTCAATCAGCCAGTCACGCTCATCATCGTCACCCTGCCAATCAAGCTGCTTTACAAACTCCCTTGCCCATTCCTTGATAAGGTTGGTGACAAGAACGTAGTCATTGTGTTCGGGCAGGTCATAGACCTTTTGGAACATGTCACCCGAAATGAGAACCATTGCGTCCTCAACCATTAGTTGGTGTCTCTGTACTTCCGTCATAGTTCTTTTCGTTTTAAGTTTGACGGTGCAAAAGTACGAAAACTATTTCACACCGCCAAACATTTTTAAATCTTTAACACTTGTTTAACCATTCCAGTCCTTGAAGGCGATAAAGCCGCAGAACTCGTTCTTTCCGTCCGTGTCCTCGTACATGGCATAAACCACCCACTCATCCAAGTCAAACGACTCGGCAAACTCAACGTAGTCCTTCACATCATCATCACCAACACCACCCATTTCAGCTATAAACTCAGCCAGCGTTTTTCCATCTTCATAAATACTTTCAGTAGCCATGAGAGAATAACCATACTTGTCCCATTCTTCCTTGGCGAACATTTCCACAGCATTGGCAACCTCAATGTCGGTCAGTCCATAAGTCTTGATTTCCATAGTTTTGTTTTAATTCTAGTGAAAGATTACACTTCGTTTTTCCTTTGTTTTCATGATTTCAATATTTACCCAAAGCAACTGTCATGTTGATTGCATTGGCAACCTCACACTTTGTGTTATCGTCCAAGTCGGAGAACGCATGCAGGTCTTCATCATCAAAACTTCCGTCCTCATTCTCGTCATTGGAGTCACATACATAAACACTACCATCAACCAATAACACGGTGTCACAAGCGATTGGGTAGGTCTCTCCATCAACATCAATCTCGTCACCCAAGTCCATAAGGTACTCGGTGTGAAACTTGTCAGTTCCAAGTGCCGACAACACTTCAATAATCTTGTTTTCCATATCACTTTTGTTTTAAGTTTGACGGTGCAAAGGTACAACTTTCTTTCCAAACCACCAAACAATTTAACGAATTTAACACTTATTTTAGATTTTGCAAAGGAAAAATTTCTCTCAAATTTCCTTTGTTTTCATTCTTTCAATGGAATTAAAAACAAAAAAAAGACTGCCCATGCCAAAACACACAAGCAGTCTTCCTATCAACGAAAATGAAAAGAACTTTATCTTATTTCCAAGTTCTCAACATTGCAGTCCTCCCTACACAGAGGCTCGTTCTTCCAAACTTCCTGCGCCTTGACAATAGCCTCTTCCTTGCTGCAAGCCTCAACCTCAATGTCCCTTGAATAAGAGCCAGTGACACGTACGGTGAACTTCTTTTTCTCCCTTGCATACTCCAATATCAGCTGCCAGTCCTTAATGGCGACCAAATCCTCAAAACCGTTGGAATACACCGCACCCTTGCATTCGCTCTCGATGATTATCTCACCGTCACCGTCCTCAACGTACAAGGCAGTTAGGTTGGAGAAGCAGTCGTTACAACCCTCAAACTGGAATGGGTGAGAGTCCTTGAACTCAATCCTTCCACCGTTGGACGCAACAATCCCCCTAATCTCGTCAAGCATGTCCCTCTTGACACTCCGTTCAAGTTCGGCAAGCAGGTAGTAGAATGACTTGGTGTCAACGCAGTCCAAGTCACTACCCTCAATACGACCGTTTCCAAATATGTCACCCCTAAGAAGCAACACCAACTTGCCATTGTCTTCAAGACGAACACTGGTACAGGTGTAGGTGTTGCAACCGTCACCGAAAATGTAGTGAACGTACATTGGGTCTCTCAGTTTTTTCTCCGTGCCACTTGGTATCAAAGCACAGATGTCATTAATGATTTGAGCACGCAACGCATTCAGTTCAGCAAAATAATCCTTTTTCATAATAGTTTTGTTTTAAAGTTCTTCTTCCGTTATGCTCCATACATGCCTTTCACCGTCAAGCCAAATCGAACATTCACGCTCACCAGTGTCAACCGCAGCAGTGAAATTGCCAAGTTCCTCACTGGTTATGCCAAGAGAGTCATAACACTCCTTGTAGTTTGAACCCATCTTAACCCGCGCATCGTCAAGGGACTTGAACACACCCTGCACACTCACCCAACTCTCATCATTGGCTGGGTCACATAAATAAGTTAATACGAATACTTCCATAGTTGTTTTGTTTTAAAATGTTTAACTCTTTAATCGGTTTGCGACCGCAAAGGTACGACAACTTCCCGAACTGACCAAATCTTGAAGAGGATTTAACACTTGTTTAACACTTTACCTAACTTGCTGATTCTCAATGTTAGCCTTACTTGAAAATGTATCGTTTTGTAAAGATTTTGGATTTAAAGTGTAATTTTCTAACGTCTTAATAATAAACGCTTTAGGAAAATCTGACCAAAAATGAGCCGAGGAAATCTTGATTTGAAACTTGCCGATGTAATGATTTTTCGCGTGATTTTATTTCAAACACTCAAATTTGTCTTGGTAGTTGATGTAAAATAGCACCAATTTTGCGTGACTAAAATTTTACGAACTTTCACGACAACAGAAGCCAAAAAACGCCCTATGCGACACTTTTGGTTGAAAAAATCTTTACAATCAGACCACCTTTTTGCTCAAAATTCCGTGTCAACATTTTTCTTCACCAGTTTAATCACCCTTCCATCATCCGCAATTGTTGTAACCCACTCGTCCTTCCTTGGTGTCAGCTTCTTAGTTAACGTTAACGCCCTGCCCTTGTAGGTGCAATACAGTCCTTTGGCATAATATGCGGATTGGCAACCAAACACATCTTCGACCTCAATGATGATTCCGTCAGCCTCAATCACATCACCAACCTTGAACCGTGAATTAGCCTGCGCCCATTCCTTAAGCACCCTTGTTTTGTCAACACTGCGCTTGTGGTTAATCTCCTGCTGCGCCTTCTTGTAGTCCTGCTCAATCTGAGATAACTTCTCAATACATTCCTCTGTTGTCATTTTTACAATACTTTTTTTCGCCATTTGCTTGCGTTCTAAGACACTTTCTCCCATTGGGTGGTATGACTGTCCACCGAAGTGATTTGAGTGGCTTAAATCGGAAATTAAGCATATTTGCTTCCGTACTCTCGGTTGGAGTATGACACGATGCAGTCCTCGTAACACTCGTAGAACCTCTTTGACCGCTTGGAGTGATACACACTGCACCCGCCTCCGTAGTCCCTCCTGCCGACCTGCTCCAAGTCAGCAGGCAATCTCTTGACGTACCTCATGTCAGTCCTTCTTTACCAACACGGCACACCAGTAGGCGCAGTTCTCAAACACAGAGTCGTTGAACTCTTCCATGAACTCACCAAGCGGACGTGTGAAATCAAGCCTGCCGAACTCCTCCGTGTGGAACATAGACCACTCGTCACTCCCAAGCTTTTCCAGCTTCTCCATGCACGCATCGAAATCATCATAGCACAAATCGAACTCATGCCTGCCGTACTGCTTTGAGTTGTTCACCTTGTAGAACAAAAGATACTTCTTCATAACCTTTAACCGTTTAAGTTGTTTAACTGTTTAAATCGTTTTGCGCTGCAAAGGTAAGGCTTTTCTACCACATTACCAAATTTCCTAAAGAAGTTTAAGCTTTATTAACACTTAACTACCCTTTCACTCACGCGCACGTGATAAGGAGTTATTTTTTTAATCGAAGATTAGAGGAATCTTCGATTAAAAAAATAAACCACCACAACTGGCAACCACTCCCTTACGCGCACGCACGCTAAGTAATTAATTTAATAACTACAAGAGTAGTGTAAGTAATAAGTGGGTTAAAAATTAATTCAAGGATTCCTCTAATCCTTGAATTAATTTTTAAAGCTCCTTGCGGGAATCAGTGAAAGCGGACTTCCTCGCCTTGGTGGTTCTTTCTTCTTTTGGGCGCAACTTTTTTCTTCTTTCTTCTGGCGTCGCTGCCACGAATCGTCTCTCTGGGTTGGAGTGATACAGTTTCACTGTTTGTCAGTTTGTGATTGTCAGTTGTGTGGTGGTTCATGCTCACCGCCCCGAAACGTCAGCCCTGTCAGTTGTGCTTCCTTATCCACACGCCTGCATGCACGTTAAAGTGTTTAACTTAAAAATTAATAATGTATAAAATTATATTTTAATATTTTAATTAATATATTATTTAATTTAATTAATTTATTTTAGTTAATTAGATTATTAGTTTTATAGATTAATTAGGATTTTTTTTTAACAGTTAAGCATTTTCTTTTTTCAAAAGAGAAGATTTTCGTCTTCGATTTTTCCACTTCAACCACAAAAACACGTTCACACGCACTTCGGGTTAGGGCAGAACCACACCAACACCCATCAGAGAAATCACACCAACTGCAATCCGCAAGACACCCTCACATCACAGACACCCTGTTTTTCGCCATTTCCTTGACTTCTGAGCGACTTTAACCCCTTGGGTGGTATAATTGCCCACCGAGACAAAAATAACGTCTTAAATCGAAAATTAAGGGTATTTTCGAGTTCAAGCGAAAAAAACTCCCCCTCATCTTGCAAAATCCAAGAAACCGTCTTACCTTTGCAGCCGAAATCAGAACAAAGCCCCATGACCCAATCATCAAGCAAGACGATATTTATCACAAAGAGCCTCCTTCTCGCGTCGCTGCTCATGCTCTTGGAGTGCGGTACGGAGGCAAGGACAAAAACTGTACAAGACTATGGAACTTCAACTGTTGGCACTGGTTTACGCAATCTTCGGGGTGTACGTCACCGCCCTGTTTCTCGGTCTGGTGAAGCAGAGGAACATCACTGCGGACTACATGCTGCTCTTCCTGCCAGAGGAGGAGAGGGACTTCATCTACGACCACCCCTTGGCTTGGAAAATAGCCATGTGGCTTGTGCTGCTTGTAATATTCCTGGCATGGCCTTACTTTTTGTACGACATGTTCAAGAACCTGGACTAAGCAATGCAAAACACAACAACCATGCAATACAACAACGACTGGCAGGGAAGGACACCAGCACAGCTGAAAACAAGCTACAAGACGGCTGTGTGGTCGCTGAGACTTCTGATGCTCGCAATCCTGCTGGCAATGCTGCTCTGAACAGAAAAGGGTACTTTTTCCAGTACCCTCAGGCCATAAGATAACAACTCAATTCCAAGTTATATGAAAACAATCCAGTGCCCCAACCCAAAGTGCGACAACCAAGTCACACTCGACATCTCCAAGTCCGTTGACGCAAACGGTGAAGTGTTCATCTGTCCCAAGTGCGGACAAAAAATCAGGTTCACAGAAAAATAACCACCCCTTTCTCTTGCAAGGTTCGAAAAAATACCGTACCTTTGCAGCCAGAAACAAAAACCTCCCAAGGAAGGAAACACCTGAGGTAACAGTCAGGAGAAGTTAGTGTAGGCAACGCTTGATTGACAGTTGTACACGATAGTGGAATGTAAAATGGGAGAAAACGGAAGTGTGGCAGAGTGGTTGAATGCACCGCACCGCTAACGCGGCAGTCAGAAATGGCTCGTAGGTTCGAATCCTACCGCTTCCGCAGAGAAATAGTCATGGTACTTTTTTCAGTACCCAACCATTAACAGAAGAAAGAAATGAAGAAGTCAATCATTATCGCACTTTTATGCCTGATTGGTGCAATCCTGTTCATTGTTTACCACCCAATAGCCAAGGCCTTTCCTGAGAGCAAGCAACAACCTGTAACCAACAAGACCGTCACTGGCAGCGACGGCAGGAAGTACAGTGTAATCACCATCGACGGCTGTGAATACATCACCTACCATATCGGCTCCAATAACGGTATGATGACACACAAGGGGAACTGCAAATATTGCTGTCAATATAACTAACCAAAACGCCATGACAAAGGAAGAATATCGCCACCAGGCAAGAGAGCTTTCCTGCCTGATAGGAAGGCTGCAGAGACAGAGGTCTGACCTACGCAAGCAGTACATGCAGGAACTGCTGGAGAAGAACGGCTACAAAATAGGACAGACTATGTTCTGCGACGGCGTGCAATGCGCAATAACTGGTGTTGACAATTTGGTCGACGACTTCTACCTCCAACTCAAGAAGGTCAAGAAGGACGGTACTGTTTCCAAACAAACACCAAGCGGCACATACCTTAGGTACAAACTCACTGAACTATGAAACAGAAAGTGTACAACTGGCCAGACAAACTTGAATCCATGCCAAAAGATGAGGCCAACAAGCGCATGGACAAGATTGACGCCTGGGTAAAGGAGAACTGCCCTGATGATGACAAAAAACTTCCAATCAACAAAAGGTTTGAAGACCTGTTCAAACAATACAAGGAGGAAAACCCTGACTGGGCAAAATACCTGACAGACTCAACCTTCTACGAGCTGATGAGCTGGTACGACAACGGGCACGGTATTGACAACGAGGATGCCTACAGTGACGAGGGTAGGGAATTCGCCAACTATATCTGGGACAGGTACGTTGAAGAGGACAACTGGCGGGAGGATGAACTTGACCTTGCCTATATCAATGGAAGGATTGACGCTGAGGAACAACTGAAAGAGGACACGGTTTACGGTGACGTTGATTTCTATGAACACGGACCCATAATAACACTGGCAGGCGAAGAACTAAAGAAGCTGGTGGAGAAATATAACCTTAAGCAGGATGAGAAGGTTTGTTTTAAATTAATCAGAAAATCATGAACGACAATTACCAACAGACACTCAAACAGGCAAAGGAAATGCTTAACTCAGGCAGGTATGACGGTACAACCATCAAGACCCTCTTCCCTGAACTAATCGCTCACAGGGATTACAGCATGAAAGCCATGGCCATAAAG
>Ga0310696_10001237_pt1 | contig 37402 bp, 40 predicted proteins | sample AusTroGonzalo_MG_4_FD_203885 | JGI IMG/M metagenome (GOLD analysis project Ga0310696, IMG submission 203885) | Bovine rumen microbial communities from tropical cattle in Woodstock, Queensland, Australia - Gonzalo_02 (v2) (version 2) | ecosystem: Host-associated > Mammals > Digestive system >... | reverse complement strand
GGGTTAGTCTAATGGTAAGATGCAAGCCTCATAAGCTTGAGAAGCGGTAACACCGTGTTGGGAGTTCAATTCTCTCACCCGTAACGAAGTCATTATACACAAGCTACTTATACAGTTTTTATCGTAGTATTTACTTAGAACGATTTTTATTATTGTTATTAGCCGATTGCGTCTGTCTGTGAAGATCGACGCAATTTTTTTTTGCTTTTATTTGGCCGTCCCGATTTTTTCACTATATTAAAACCAATTTTTTAACATTTTTTAACACTTCGTAGGAGATACTTTTCCTTTTAGTCCAGTATTTATTAACAGAAAAAGGATTAAACAAGTGATGCTAATAATAACAACTAAAAGGAAGGTAAATAAATGGAAAAATCTTATGAAGAGTATTCCTGCCGTGAAAAGGACGTTTACGGTAGAGAGATTGTTATGCGCATATTGGAGCTATACACGGACTACACGTACACATTCAAGGGAACGGAGGATGAGTATGACCCCACAGACCTTTTATTCACGGCCACAACCATTAATTTTGTATCAATACCGTACACGAGCGAGATAAAGATACGTAAGGAGAAAGACTTTTACGATACGAGCTTCTTAGAGTATTCAAAGTTCCTTAATCTCAAGGCATTGGCGGACAAGGGCGAGAACGTGCGGTACATTATGTATTGGGAGAACTACGGTATATTGCAGATATTCAACATAAACGAGATAGACCCCATAAAGTACCCCGTAGTAAAGAGACCTATGAGACACGATAATTGGAGCAGAAGAAAAGTGGTTAAGGAAGTGATAGAGCTTCCAAGGAAGATAGCAAAGGAGATAACGGTTAAAAAAGATTGACAAAGATTATGGGAGCATTATGTTTTATACAGTGGATGTGCATTGTAAGCGTCGCACTTGCGGCAATATACACACTATTTAATTGGAAAAGGGATGACATTACGGACGATTGTAGAGGAAATGGCGCGTAAGAGGGGGTTGGAGTACCTGATACGCAGCATAGGTAATCCCGTGGGAGAGAATTGTGACGATATGGATGATCTCGCACAGGAGCTATATATGTACCTTTTGACGAGGGACGAGGAAAAGATACTTGAAAAGTACAACAGCGGCCCCGTCAATTGGAAAAACTACCTGATAAAGATGATAACGAATCAGATGTTCAGCGGTTCGAGCGGATATTACAGGAAATACAAGAAATACACGTGGGCAAAAAGATATGACGACAACTATGGAAATGACGGAGGCGGAGGAGAAGAAGTTAAAACGCCTGAGGAAGAGGTGGAAGAAACCGAAGGAGAGTGAATTTGACATACGATGTATGGAGGACTACAGACCCGCAGACAAGGATGACGTGTTCGCGGAGCATACAACGGCGGAGGCATTGAAGGAAATCATATTCAACGACCTTAACGAGACAGAGAGAAGGCTCATAATTATGTATGCGGAACTGATGAGCTATACATCGGTGGGGAGAAGACTGAACCTGAATCCAACCACTTGCAGATGGCAGATTATGGGAGCATTGAACAAGGTAAGGAGATTATATAAACTGAAAAAAATAACAGGCGAGATATGAAATACGTACTATTGGCACTCGGCTACATTATTATGATGTGCTTCGCCCCTATATGGTGGCTCGGATGGAAAATAAGGATAAGATATTGGAGATGGAAGAATGGACGTTCTGTTAAACGTATTATTGATAGCATTGATCACCGTAAACATAACTGATATAAGCGGTGTCGTACAGCACATTGAGAACAGCCTTTCAAAGTGGCTGAAACTGAGGAGCGTACACATAAAGATATTGGAATGCAGCTATTGCCAGACACATTGGCTCGGACTACTGTACCTCATAATAAGCGGGAACGTCACACTATTCAACTACGCACTGCTTTTAATAGTATGCCTTTTGACACCCGTTATGTACAGCACGCTCATACTGATAAGGGAGGCATTGAACAAGATAGTGGCCCTCGTTTCAGATAAGGTATTGTAATAATCACTATTTAATATAAATTAAATAACGTAAAAAAATGAAAGAATACAGACTCACTAAGGAGGATATGGCCGTACTGAAAAAGTACGAGGCGGTATTCAACACGGTGGTACACCAAAACTACAAGAGAGGCACAACGGATGCCGACAACAGGTTCATTGCAGATTTCTTCGACAAGATAACGGGAGAGAAACACTCACGTAATTTCGGCTGCAACAGTTGCCTTTTCAATATATGGAAGGGGATGGGAACCATTTACTATAACAACGCACAGAGACTAATGAAGGAGGAATTGGAAAATGAAAAAGTCAACAGCATTGAAGGCCCTGACGGAAGGGGAGGCGGCAAAGCTAAAAAAGCAGGTAGCAAAAAAGATAAAGCTCAATAAGCCGCGCTACGAGATTGTCGCCTGGCTCAAGGCAGACTACGGATTCACACAGAAACAGGGAGAGGAGATGTGCCGCAGAGCCGCAGAACTGATTAAGGGGGAGTACAGGAAGTACATAGCCTCAATAGCAGAGACAAACGTGGCACGCATAGAGCAGATAATCGAGGACGCATACGATGCAAAACAGTACAAGGTCGCACTGATGGGAATACAGGAACTCAACAAGATCGGCGGACTTTACAAGGACAAGATAGAGATTTCAACAGACGAGCCTATCATTGTGTCATTCGGATAATTTAACATTTTTTAACAAATGGCAAAGGAGATAAGACTGCCGAAGCTCACAGGATACCAACAGGCCGTGATGGATTGGATGGGCGATTTCACAGGAGGAAAGGTGGCCGTCATAAAGAGCGTAAGACAGAGCGGAAAATCGTTCTTTGCGATGATGGCACTCACAAAGGTCGCATTGGAAAGGAAGACAATATCGGTTATGTTCTCACCCACGATGGATCAGGCACGTGTTTTCTTCAAGTCAATATCCGACGCACTGTCAGCCGTAGACCTCGTAGAGACGGCAAACTCACAGACAAACATAATCCAACTCAAGAACGGCTCACAGATTATTTTCCGCTCAACGACATTGGAAAACTCAAACCGTGGATATACGGTCACAGGACTGCTTGTTTTCGACGAATGCGCCTTTTTACCCGACGATGCAATATATACGGCATTACCGCTCGTAAACGCCCATAACGCCCCGATACTTATATGTTCCACCCCGTTCATAAGACAGGGATACTATTATGAAATGTACAAGTTGGGTATGACAGGGGAAAACCCTAACGTAAAGACATTCGATTGGGCAAATGATGCAGAAGTGTCAAGATTCTTGACAGACGAGAGGAAGGAGTTCTATAAGAAAACGATGTCACGGTCAAAATACACGACAGAGGTATTGGGAGAGTTCCTGTCAGACGACGGCGCATTGTTCTGTAACATTCAGAACTGCATAGGAAAGCCACAGGAGCCGCATTTATTCTATATAGGCATAGACTTCGCAAACGGCGGGGAAAACGACTACACGGTTCTGTGTGCATTCAACGAGTACGGACAGATGTACCGAATATCCGCAAGGAATAACCTAAGCCCCACACAGCAGATAGATTGGCTCACGGGACAGATACACGACCTCAACTCAATAGCAACAGTCGTAAAGATATACGCGGAGATCAACAGCATAGGACAGGTATATGTCGATTTGATGGACGCAAGACTGCCGAAGGACGTGAAGATAACCGATTGGATAACCTCAAATAAATCAAAACAGGAGTTGGTAACGTCATTCCAATTGGCGTTGGAGAACAACTACGTAACCATATTGAGGGACGAGGAGCTGATTACGGAGCTACAGGGATACACACAGGAGATAAGCCCGAAGACAAAGACCATAACATACAACGGCAAGAACTGCCACGACGACTACGTGATGGCAAGTATGCTCGGATATATGGCATATAAGAACCCCACGGCACAGGGACAGTATGTATTGTCAAAGGGTACGCATAACACAAAGCCTCAGAGACTAAGGGAAAAATATGGATAAGAAGATAAAAATAATTTACAACAATTGGGATGCTGTACCCATAGGCGCATACAAGCGCATAGTCGAGATAAGCAACGACGAGGGTATGGAGACGATGGAAAAGAACGTTGCATCGTTGGCCATACTGTGCGATACCGACGAGGACAGTATCTGGAACTTGTCAATGGATGAGATTTCAAGGCTCACCAAGGGGATGGATTGGATTAACGATTTCGATTTCAAGAAGAGATGGACGATAAAGCACGTAACCCTAAATGGAAAAAAATACGATATAACATACGACCTCAACAAGATGAGCGTAGCACAGTATATCGATTTCCAACAGGCGTGGAGGATACAGGACGCAACGGAAAAGCTCGTACCCGTGCTTTCCTGCTTTTTAGTACCACAGGGACATAAGTACGGCGACGGATACGACATAGAGGAGGTAAGGAACGACATAGAGAACCATATGCCGATAACACAGGCGAACAGTATATGCTTTTTTTTTCTGAAAAAATTGCTAAGTTCAATGAAGAGTTCCCTAATCTGCTCTCGTATGGTACTGAAGGCGACGAAATGGACTACGAAGAATCAGAAGATGAAGGAAATGATGAGGGAGACGGAGAAGAGAATATCTCAGATGGAGAGTTTCTATTTCAATGGCTCACATTAGTGGATTGGGTATCTGAGACACAACGCACCGATTGGGAAACCGTATACAAGATGGATATTTATACGTTCTTCAATATGGTATGCTACGTAAGGTGGAAGATACAGCACCCTGAAAGACAGATACACTATCTCACGGAGATACAGGCAAACAGGAAAAGCGGAGGAGCAAGACATTATGGCAAAGGTTTCTAACATACAGCCCAAGTTCGATTGGTTCATAGACACGCTCAACCAATACAGGGAGACAATAGAGAACGAGTACAGGGAAAAACTCACGGAGGAGGGAAGGAAAGCCACGGGAACCCTTATAAACAGCATATCCACGACAATAAAGCAAGGATCAAGCGAATACACGGTCACTATGTACGTAGCGGACTATTTCAAGTACATAGAGGAAGGAAGAAAGGCTGGAAAGTTCCCACCACAGGAGGCAATATTGAAATGGATAAGGGTAAAACCGATATTACCAAGACCCGACAAGAACGGAAAACTACCTACGGAAAAACAGCTCGCATTCCTTATATCAAGGGCAATAGCCAACAACGGCACGATAAAGGATAAGAACTATCAGGGAGACAAGTCACTCGAAAAAACCACACAGGAGGTAAACGCACATTTCATACCCCTTTTGAAAGAGGCACTACAGAGGGATTTCGACGAATACTCAATAAAGGTATGGAACGGCATAAACAAGATGATAAATATCTGAATTAAATAAAATGGCTAACACATCGATAACACCAATAGGAACAGTGGAGTTCCCTATATGGAAAGACCTATACAGCGTCGTGCCTACAGGCTCAAACGAATACGTGGGATACAGGTTTATGATAGATTCCAACTACGTGTATCAGGGATATACATACACGTCCGACGGCTCACGAGCATACATATACCCCAAGAAGGTTATGAAAGACTACGTAAGACCGACATTAGACCTCAACACATTCGGGATACAGAACAACAACGCACACGCCACGGCATATGTAACGGTTTCAACGGACTCATTCGAGACAGAGGACGAATACGCCACATACAAGGCATATTACGACTACTCATACGAGGATAACGACAATACAATCATATCCGACCCTATCCTCACAACAATAGACCCAAGGCAACGTTTCGTAACATCAGCCCGAAGGACAAACCAAAACAACACTACGGAAAACATCACCGTAACGTTCAACCCTACAGGCACGTCAACCTACAGTATGACACCATACCTCAATACAGTGGTGGCTAACATACCATACGGATCAACAGGCATACAGGTAACATCAGGAACCGACAGACTCACATACACGGTCAAGGATACCTGCAAGCCATACTGCCTTTACTATATGAACAGACTCGGAGGATGGGACACACTCGTACTCGACGGAAAAGAGTCAGCACAGATGAAAAACAACCAATACAAAAAAGAGTACATAAATTTAACAAATGAGCATAACAATACCGACTACCTGAGACAGAAGACAAGGAAGTGGCAACTCGTCACACCATACCTCACAGACAGGCAGTCAAAGAAGATGAAAAACGTACTCGATTCAACGTTGGCATATCTGCAAGTATTTGATTCACAGGAGATTATCCCCGTCAATATCAGCACTAACCAATACGAGGTAAAGACGTACAGGAATCAGAAGCGTAAATTATACACTTATACCATCGAGGCAACTGATTCAAGGCAGCAGGACATAAGATAAAATGAGCAATTTATAACCGTATAGGAGAAAAACTATGGCATTACCTACAGGATATACAGAGTTGCCGTGGATTGACAACAACGGCGGACAGGCAAAGACGTTGGTGGATTGGCAGTGGAACAGCACCGACCTTTTCGAGCTTATGGTTTCTTGGGACACTACGTTGAAGACGGGAACGGAGAAGTATTACTTTTTCGGCTCATCGGGCAACACTCAGCCATCGTCAAGCAACATCGGAAGCCGTTTCGACATCGTGGCAGGAAATATGTACTACGTCGTTGACAGCGGCACAAGGAAAAGCGTGACAGTCGAGACGTATCAGGACTATTTCAAGAGCGGCATAACCCACACGTACTACACATCGACGGCAAACCCACGGCAGATAAAGGACAAGGATGAAGGCTCGTTCAATAAGAACGTGTTAAATTTGGGTACAGCACCGTCAACGTCATATTCAACTACGAGGAAGACCATTCTCGCGGGAGGCCCGTTCTACGCATCAGCCGCAACGAATATGCAGGAGTACAAGTTCCACGGATTGAAGGTTATGAACAGCGCAGGAACGGAGACATACAATTTCGTACCCGCAAAGAGAAATTCAGACAGCAAGATCGGTATCTACGACACACAGCATTCAAAGTTCTACACGTCAATTACGTCAAGCGAGTTCAGGGGAGACAGCAAATCAGAGCCTACATTGTCACTATCCATTCCTGGAACACATTGGGCAGGCTCGGCCACTACATTCAACGTAACAACGACAAGCGACGGACTCGTAACGGTATACTACAATAACCAAAGCATTGGAACGGCATACAACGGCGGAACGGTCACACACGATTTCGGACAGTACGGGAACTACACCGTAACGGCAACAGTCGCAGAGACATCGCAGTATGAGACAAAGACCATTACATACGATTTCACCCTTACCGTAATAGCACCGACGATTACACAGACCAATTTCTCCCCAGGTAATATGACAACTACGGGTACGGCAACGTTCACTACGAACAGTGATTCACCTATTAGCGCGGTCATAAAGCAGGGAGGCGTAACGAAGATAACATTCCAAGCACAGTCAAGCCCCGCCACATTCACGTGGGTCAACTACGGCAACTTGGAAGCCGACACCTATGCGGAGTTCATAGCAAGCGTGGCAGCTACGGGAAAATACAGCGCAAAGGACGACACAAGCGGACTATACGTACCAAAGGCGACACCTACCTTATCCGTAACGGCATCAGGGAACGTTATGGGACAGCCTACAGTATTCACCATTTCAACAAGTTCGGATGGATTGGTAACGATTACCGACACAGACACATCAACCACAATAGGCACAGGATATAACGGAGATACGGTATCTACGACCTATTCCACGGCAGGAACACACAATTGGAGGGCAGACATCGCAGCGACATCAAGGTACTACAGCAATTGGCAGACGGGCAGCGTAACTATGCAGAAGCTCACGCCTACATTATCTGTGTCAATAACGGGAACCACATACGGGGACACAACGGTTTTCACCCTTTCAACAAATTCCGACGGATTGATCACCGTAACGGATACAGATACATCAACGGTATTGGGTACAGGATACAACGGGGATACGGTATCGCATAACTATGCAGCAGGTACGCATAATTATTCACTTACATTGGCAGAGACCTCATCGTACCTTTCAGGAGGCACTACAGGCTCGATAGTCATATCACAGGCAGTACCTACGCTTTCATTCACGGTATCGGGAACGACACAGATAGGCAATACGCTTTATCTGAAACCCACAAGCAACAGCGACGGCCTCATTACCTTTACAGAGGGACAGACAAGCATTGGAACGTGCTACACGGGCGGTTATGTGGAATACACCCCTTCAACAACAGGAGACCATACAATAGAGGCATCGATAGCATCAACGCAGAACTACACGTCATATTCAGTATCGGACACTATAACGATAGACAAGATACAGAACAGCGTGGAGATAACTATGGACTCATCCAACACGTACAGGACAGGGGACAGCGTTAAATTCACGGTATCTGCATTGGGAACGGGTACATTGACCGTAACGGCAAACGGCACTACAATATCGCCGATTAATTCAGTATACACGATAGCCAACGCGCAGGCACAGCAATATGCCATAACAGCGACAAAGGCAGCGGATTCAACATACGATTCAGGAAGCACCACACAGAACATCACCGTACAGGACAGACAAACGCCTGTAACGACGATTTCATTCAGCGGTGGCACAACAGTAGGGGACACCAATTTGGTGAGCGTACAGACCGATTCTGACGGTATTCTGACCCTTTATATGAACGGTTCGGTATTCACCGATTCTGCATTCACGGCATATTCAGCCACAACGTACAATTTCAGCGCACATACAACGCAGACATTGGACTATGCAGAGAGAACCGTAACGGCCACACGTACATTCAGCAAGGCAGCTAACAGCGTATATCTCGACATTCAGGGTACATTCAAGGAATACGACCCTATGACGATAACGGTATCAGCATTAACCAATACGTTGATCACCGTATATGCAGACAATACGCAGATAGGCACGGCCACACACGAGGGTACATTCACATACACCCACGAGGGATACGGCACAGTCGTTATAAAAGCGGACGCAGAGGGTGATTCAGACCACGAATCAGGTACAACGAGCCAAACGATTACCATTGAACACGTAAAATTAAACCCCACAACAACATACACCGTAACGGGAGAGGCAAAAGTGGGAAGCGAGAGGCACATATACGCCAATACCACATCGGATTCAGACATTACGGTAAAATGGAACGGTACAACGATAGGAACGATAGAGAACCCTAACGGCACGATAGACTACACGCCTACAGTCGCAGGATATTCAACACTGTCATTCCATACAGAGGAGACATTCAACTACAATTCGGGCGTAACAGAGGCACAGATATGGGAGGACAAGGGAGACAATACCCTTTCAATCTACATAATAAACAGCGCACACACAGGTACAGATTGGTCATACACGGTATCAGCCTCAACTACAAACACGGACAGCAACAGTATCCACTATGACGCATACAGGAAAAACAACGACGATTGGATTCTGTATTCATCGGGGGACACTACGGCAGGTACTACATTCACATTTGCTGATCAGCAGGCAGGAGACACGTATATAGGCAAGTTGGAGGTATCACAGGCAGAGACAGCCAATTTCAACAGCGCAAGCACGTACACTATGCTCACATACAACGGTGATTTGTCAAGTATGGTCACATTGGGAGACTACGCATACTATGATTGGTATTCACCTACGGTACGCAACGCTTGGAAGATAGAGTGGTACTACAACGTAAGGGTATATGAGACATACAACGGTTTCCCATATACAATAAGCGTACAGAGGAAGGTAAAATATACTGACAATACAGAGTCACAGTGGGTAAGCTGCAACGGCTACACATTCGACGCTACGCATTCAGTATTGGCATCAGACCAAGTATACGACACATACACGCTCAACGAGGACATACAGTACGTGAAGCTCAAGTTCATATTCCCCGAAGGAACCAATTTCCCATACGCGGAGTACGAGACAGATTGGGCAAGGATATATTTCCCGAAGGAATCAGACCTTAAAGTATGGACTGACAAGGAGGAACTGACACCTATGACAGTCGATTTTGAAAGCGAGAAGTATTACAACAGCGCATATACGTGGGGAGAGACGGTATATTTCAACGCATCGGCAACCACTAACCCTAATCCTATCAAATTAGTACACGAGTGGGTATGGCACGAGAGACCTGAGACGTGGGAGACGGTAACAAACCCCGTTTCAAGCGCATATACGATTACATACGGTGATCAGTACAGCTCATCTACGGTAACGGTACTGACAGCATTCAAGATAAAGGCAAAGCAGGACAGGTACTATGACGAGAGCGACTACACGTGGAACGAAGTACCCGAAAACATATGGAGGGGACAGTACATTCTTCCACAGCCCGCAATACCCGACTTAACGATTACCGTATTGAACGAGGGAAAGATACACGCAGGGGAGGTTCTTAACGTACTTATAAGCACGCCAAGCGACGGACAGCCCGTATATACAGGAATATACAAGGATAACGGCGCACAGATAACGAACATAAACCCGACACCCACATCAGCCATTACGGGATACAACTACATATTCAGCAGGGAGATACCCGAAGACTACGTATCAGGCGAAACAAGGCAGTTGAAGATAAGGGCATCACAGGCTGCAACGTCAAACGGAGAGTATGCAAGCGCGGTTACGGAACAGTGGATTACGGTATATCCGCCCCGTACAGAGACAAGGATACACGCCACATATCCCAATTCATTGCGGGTAAACGTGGATGAGGGAACTATCTGTATTTATTCAATACAGGACGGCGAGATTACATTGACGATACCCGAAGACAATATCTCAAGCGCGGGTACACCTACGGTAATTGAGTTTTAATATAATAAAAAAAGAGAGATAACCAAATTCATTAACATTTTTTAACGAATGGCAACGGTTAAGTATTTTGACAACAAGTATCTCGGATGGAGCGTATGGATAAACCCGTACAAAAGCACGAGGACGATAAACGGGACACTATGGTACACCATTGAGCTTTCCATATCATTGCGCTACTATCCCGAAGATGACGGCAAGGATTACGACGAGGTTAAGACAGCCCTTTCCAATAAGGATTGGACTGTCAGAATCGGCGGAGGTATGGACAAGTACGGCGGTTGGAGGGTTGATGGCTACCAATACGTGTATAACGGTTCTGCAAGGACATTCGACATCACAGTACCGATAACCTTCAACGACACGGGAAAATACGTCACGGCGGCAGACTACGTGGTTCCATACGATATATATGACCTACAGAGTGAGCGTGATTCATTCTGGAACAACTATTGCCAATATTCAACGGAATCATTCTTGGTTTCATTGCCGATCAGCAAGACGGTATCGGACACTATCTGTAACCTCATTGATTTATCCACACAGGAGATACAGCCCGACCCCGAACCTGAACCGACACCCGAACCCGAAAACCCATACGCACCTACGGAGGACAACGAGTGGGGTTGGCATACAAACGATTGGTACAAGGGAGACAACAGCTATCAGGGACGCAAGCTTCTGAACGCCAACGGGGACACAGTATTCGAGTTCAGTTGGGAGAGGTCAGGCAACACACGTAATTTCAAATATACGGCACTTTACTATCCATACAACGCGGGATATGCGGGCTTTTCAGAGAAGCAGGTATATGACCATTTATATGCGGAGGAAAACACCGTATCAGTAAAGCCATTCGCAAAATACAGGGAGATAGTACAGAGCGAGACAGGTTGGAAGTTCGTGGAGGGAGACTACAGCGGTATGACATTCCAAACAACGTCACCGCAGTCAAACAACGCCATTACACAGAACACGTACTACACATACGAGTCAGCGTGGATAACAGCACCCGACTATGCAGAGCCTCATACAAACATCAACGTGATATTCAAGCTACGGGATATTGCATCAGGTACAAAGGCGGGACTGTTTAACCTCAATTCATTCAACGAGATTAGGGTTGAGTACACGGGAAACAACGGCGCAAGTTGGACACCATCGATAGGCTACGGCAATTTAGGCGTGGGTATATTCGCACCGCAGTACGAGACATCACCAAGCCAATACACAGGCCCTTTCAAGCTGTTAGTATCAAATCCTACGCATACCACGACCATAACAAACAATATGAGCGTGGCATTCGACTACATCGATCAGACGTTGGAGGCATACGACACAAACACGGCAGTCGTAACAATACCATACGCAACGGATAATTTCACGCATCTAATCGACGTTGGTACATACGGTGGAGAGACAGGAGACCACGTTAGGGTAAGGCTTTCATACCATATCGACGAGCAGGACACACCACCCGAACCACCTATTCCATCAGGAGTAACGGGAGAGTGGTATTTCAGCCCCGACCAACTGATATTCACACAGGGAAGCACATTCTCATTCAGATATGACCCCGACTTGGAGTCAGAGGGTAACATACCTATCTCATACTCATATATTTACGAGGGAGAGACACATTACATCGGACTCGCAAGCTGCAACGATTGGATACCTACGTCATTCGAGGACAACGGCATTTATACGTTGGTGGCACGTTGGTATTTCGGCAACGTGGAGTATTCCGATACCAAGAATATAGAGATAACGGGTAATCCGTTCCCCGATTGGTCAGGAGACACGTATGGAATATGTTTCAACTATCTGCCAGACGAGATAGGAGAAAAGACATTGCACGTTCATCAGGACGGTGATGACGATTTCACACCATTCGACGGCAACGTTGGAACAATACAGGTATGGGAGAAGATTATGCCATATCTGCGTTTCACGGTGGCAGGCTCGAAAATCGTTGGTCAGAAGTCAAAAATATACGTATATACCGATTCTGATTCGTTGATCACCGTAAAAATAAACGGCAATATAATCGGAGCGGTATACAACGGACAGGGAATAGAGTACACGTGGACGGCAGCAGACGAGTTGGAGTGTATTTTGACACTTTCCGTAGTGGAGACAGACGACTATCTCGCAAATGAGGCATCTTTCAATTTAGACGTAAGATACTATTGCGGAATAGACGCAGACCCCGACCATTTCACGACATCAGCGGACGCACAGCATCTTGAGAGTCAGCTTTCATACACACGTATGCAGGTTGATACAATAGACGTTGATACAACGGCATATAATTCTTGGCTACACCCGTACATAAGCGAAAATGTTTTACATATTATCGTTGATGAGAGCGTGGACGGTGAGAGACAGGGATACGTAACGGTATATGGACGTGATAATTACGGCTCATTGCAGAGCAAGAACGTATATGTAACGCAGAAGTGGGAATCGTTGAAGATAAACCCCGAAGAAGCCGACATAACCTTTTCAGGAGGCACGGTAAACACGGGCGTACAGTTCACTAATCTTTCAGGACTTACGTGTGTGTCGGAGTCATCACAGGTGACGGCCACACTTTCAAACATATCACAGAGTACGGCTACTTTATCTGTGACAGTACCGAGGAACTACACCAATTTACCACAGAGCCACAGCGTAAAGGTATCAGGCACGGGCATATATTCAAACAAGCTATATGAACGTTGGTTCGTCGTACACCAAAATGTTGATCCTTCAATAGGTACGGACGTAAAGGACGGGCTTTTCATCAACGGACAAAAGGCGGACATCACCTCAAATGTTAAAATAGCTTTAACATACAAGGCTACGGATACGGAAAACCCGCAGGCAGTAAAAAATACGTACAGCAAGACCGTTGAGTTGGTCGGTACGGACAGCAACAACAAGATATTCGGTGATTTTTGGATGTTAGACAGGGGAGTCATAAACAAGAGCGGCATTATTCAGGAAGCACCGAGCGGCTATCCGTGGAGCAGTATCACGTACAACGTAACGGGAATTAATTTTAACCCTAAGAAGCGCGTGGAGTTCGAGTTTTGGGACAAGGGAGAGATAGTCGAGAACGGCTACGTATCATTGGATTCAGTAACGGAGAACGACGGTATCGTGAAGTATTCGGTAACGCTTTATGGAGGCTTGGGAGACTTTTTCTATAACCTTATGTACGATGAGGAGACGGGAGAGGAAAAGAACCTTTCAAATATGTACTACGGTTTCGCAAGGGAGAATTTCGGCCCATTGACCCACGACGAGGAAAATGAGCGTACCCTTATCGTATGGAACAAAAACTACATATTGGATACGTGGGGCTATCTGTATTCAGGCGTTGATCATTCAGGCAACACAGTACCCGTGGGGGACGACACAGATATGCACATCGCCAATTGGGTAACGGCAGTACCTACAAACAGCGGTATCTACGGCGATTTCGACAACGACAAGGTTTTGGTAAATGTTTCAAGCTTTTCCACTACCCATTCGGGAAGAGGCTACGGTACTACACGTGCAGGAGGAGAGAGTTCAGGCTCATACACAAGCGCATACTCATCACTTTTCCCAAGCTCATTCAAAACCGATTCAGCCACTACATACACGCAGAAGTACGGATATGGCAGGATGACGCTACAGAGGGATATGACAGAGTGGGAGACAAGGGATTTAAGGTCACAGTACCAAAGACCCGCAGTAAGATTGAAGCTCATTTTGGACGCTATTTCAAACCCTGAGAACAACGGCGGATACACGATAAATTGGCCCGCAGAGATGCTACAGAGCGGAACACCGCTTAATCTGTACTATGACAAGAGTTGGATTCTTTTCGACAGGTTGGATTTTGCCGATTCGGAGGAGAACGAGACGAGGGACATCAGCCTGTACAATTACACTACGCTTAACATATTCAGCTACAGGAACAAGGACACAAAGGGAGAGACCTATGTCGGAGACAGGTTTTGGACATACGAGACAGACCCCGTTGACGGCAGGATATACACAAACGAGTCGTTTCAGTTCTTGGAGTCAGGATACACCAATCCAGGAGTGGAGGTTTCAATATCACCGCTTATGACAGCAAACGGCGCAGACCTTTCAAGTTTCCCCGCAAGCGGATACACGTGTTTCATCGAGGGAGACTACGACTATTGGGGAGAGTACAACGGACGCGGAGGCACGCAGACAGCCCACTATACAGGTACGAGCGTATTCTGTGGTGCATATTGCTACAGGTTGGTATCATATTATCTGTCAGGTACTACCGCAGTCGAGGCAGGTCACACACCGTGGTACGCTCAGTATTCATACGACCCTGAGATGAGGGTAACGAGCAAGGTGGAGTTTTCAAACGGTTGGAGGTCATCAACGAGTAATTTCAGGTTCAATAAGAGCTATTTGGATTTTGCAGGTTCGATGATCAATCCAGACGACGTTATATTGGTCAATAACCCGCTACAGAAAAAGACATCGCCCGCAGTTTCTTGGTATGAGTTCCAAAAGCCCATACAGCTTAAATTGAAGACAGAGCCGCACGACCACACCGTTTATATAATCGAGTTCAAGTACGTGTGGGGATTCAATACAAGTCACCCCGTGGGAGGAACATACCCAAGTTGGCGTGGAGCGATAGGAACGGGAACGGGTGCTAACTGTTATGTACCCGCTATGCAGTATGAGTTCTATGACGGTTCGGATGATGACGAGTACATCAACGGGTACTATAACTATTCACCGAGCGTGGTGCAGAGTATGAACCTGAAAAAATCTACGCTGTTCAGGGACACCGCAAGCCCATACGAGTATTTGGTCGGTTTCACGAGACTGTTCAATTTACGCTACTCATTGGATACGGTCAATAAGACAGTAACCATTTTGAAGAGGCAGGACTATTTTGCGGACAGGACGTTGGACGTTTCAGACAAGATAGTGAGGGACAAGGATTTGAAGGTGAAGCCAACGACTACGGAATACAAGTGGTACGACTACACGTTGGAGACACCTGAGACCTACGCCACAAGCCTATACAAGATGAAGTACGGGGAGGAATACGGCGGATACTCATACAACACGGGATACTATTTCAACAGCGAGAGGAATAACATTTTCGAGGATACGAAATATAAGAACGTCGCAGTATTCAGATGCCAAAGCCCGTATTTCCAGACATCGATACAGATGAGCGGAGGCACGGCATATCCTACGGTGGCACTCATACCATACTACAAGTGGTGCTTATGGAAGGATAACCCCGATAACCCTACGGAGTTGGAGTCAAGCGAGATAGACAAGTACGGCGCACAGAGCTATTCAAACGTATCCAAAATCTACGATTGGCCGAAGGTATGCTGTTTCGACAAGGAAAACGAGAACGTTTCCGACATTGACAACGCATTGGTATTCTTCGAGAGGACGGAGACAGTATCAGCCCCGTATCAGATAACGGACAACATACCGCTTATGATGAAGCTCAACGCGGACAAACCGTGTTATATGCTATGCCCCGCAGAGAGCGGAGAGGTCGTAACGGGAAAGATAGACGAGAACGAGGAGGGCATTATCGCCTACAGGGTTTCAACGTTGCCCGTATTCTCAAAATGCTACACAAGCAACGGTACGGTATATGACGTATCCTACGATTTCGATGTTCCACGTGGATCATTCACGGGAAGCGACATTGCATACGAGGATGACACCACGATATACGGAAGGTATTGGAAGGATTACATCAACGATTTGTATGATGAGGATGCGAAAAGCGTGGAAGTGTACTATTTCCTTAGACAGAACCCGAAGCAGGCTATGCGGCAGTTCTATTGGTTCGATGACGCATTATGGGTACTGAACGAGGTCAAGGACTACGACCCAAGGAGCGACGAGCCTACAAAATGCGTGTTCGTCAAGGTACGCAGCAAGGCGGATTATATCAATTAAGGATATTTAACTATAGTTAAAGACAGTTAAGAAAGATGGCAGAACAGAACGTACTAAACATATCGCTCAAGGAATACAAGAAAAGTATTGACGATTTGCGTGCCTCGTTGCTCAATTTGGAAAAGGGCAGCGAGGAGTACAACGCCACGGTTGAGGAGATAGCCGAGAAGCAGAACAAGCTCAACGAGGTTATGAACGCGGGCAAGACCACATACGACTCAACAACGAACTCACTCAACGGTATGAAGGAAAAGCTCAAGGAGTTGAAGGCCGAGTTCGGTAATATGGAGGTCGGGACTGACAAGTGGAAAGAGGCACAGGCGGAAATCGGGGAGCTTAACGGGAAGATCGGCGAGGTAGAGCAAGGTATGGGTATTTTCTCACGTAATGTGGGAAACTACTCATCGGCCTTTAATACGGCGATCAACAGTATGGGCGGCAGCGTGGGGAACCTTATCCCCGTTATCGGAGGATTGAAGAACGGCTTTATCGCATTGCAGAAGGTTCCTATCGTCGCATTGATTGCGGCCATTGCTATGGCATTGCAGCAGCTTATCAGTGCATTCAAAAGCTCACAGGAAAACGTTGATGGATTGAACAGGGCTATGGCTCCAATATCCGCGATTATGGGCAAGGTGCAGCGTGTATTCGAGCAGTTGGCAGGCTCATTGCTAAAGGTTATCGAGCCGCTTATGCGTATCATCGGCAAGTTCTATGAATTGGCAGTCCAAAGCCCGATAGTACAAGCACAGATTAAATTGCTTACGGCAGTTTTCGAGGGGCTTGGTTGGGTGCTTGAGAAAGTTGCCGATTTCGTGGATTGGCTCGTAGGAGGATTCAACAAGTTGGTTGATGCTATGGCAGGCGCGGGCGTAGGATTCGCAAAGGATATGCAGGCCGCAAGGAAAGAGATGGAAGAGCTTGAGGCGGCTGAGAAAAGGCGTGTCGAGACAGAGATTGAGTTGCACAGCCTTATTGTCGAGAACATAAAGAAAAGGGCGGAGCTTGAAAACGACATTGCGGAGCTTGAGGCTACTATGGCCGACAAGGAACACAAGACCATTGCGGAGAGAAGAGCCGCATTGGATGAGTGGAAAAAGAAACAGAACGAGCTTTTGAGCCTACAGCAGGCAGAGCTTGAAAAACAGCGGATAATCGCGGAGATTGCCTATAACAAGGCAGGTTCAACGTGGGAAGAGGCTAAGGCATTGGCGGAGGTAAACGCACAGCTTGAGAAGGTAAAAGGCAAGAGAGCCGAGATTGACAGGAGCTATAATCAGACATCATCAAGGCTTGCAAGGGAGGAGAAATCAGCTAACGAGACAGCATTGCGTGAAAAGAAGGAAGCCGAGAAGAAGAAGCAGGAGGCCGCAAAGAAATCGATGCAGGCCGAGATTGACTATATTCAGACACAGCTTAACTACACAGAGAAGGGTACGGGCAAGGAATACGCATTGCGCAAGGAGTTGGCAGACAAGAGATTGGAGTTGGCAACATATACCGCAAAGCACGAGGAAATGACCGCAGAAGCCCTTAACAAGAAGCTTTTGTCATTGCACAGGCAGTATCTCGCGGAGTTGAAGAATATTTACACCGAGAGGCTTAACTTTTTGGAGACCCACAACGAGAAGCTTTACGAATATAACCAATTGGCGGCAAAGGAGGATGACACCTACTACAGGCGCAGACAGGCATTGGACAAGGCATTCTACGTTGATCAGATGGGGCGTGTGCAGGAGAATTTGGAGAATAACCGCAGAGCGTCAAGGCTTTTGGCTATGCTCAACAACGACACATACGCGGAGATGCTGAAAGGGAGCGCGGACTTTTACACAAAGATGCAGAAGTTCACACCATTCAAGAATTGGCTCAAGGAGGAAGGCGTTACGCTTAACGAGATATACAAGGATTTGGATACGTTCAGAACCTATATATCGTCATTCTTCGGACAGGGTATGGTATTCGTCGAACCCGAACAGATGGCGGACGCTATGCGTGAAGTGGGATTCGAGATTGATCAGGTGGCCAACACCGTAGACCGTGTATCCCTTACATTCCAAAACGCAGAGGGCGAGATGGAGAACTTTACGGGAAGTTCATTGCTTTTGAAGCAGAAGATGGATGAGCTTGGACTTACTACCGAATTGACATACAAGGAGATAGAAGGTTCTATGGTTCCATTCACGCAGGCATTGGATGACCAAGGCAACGTCGTGTATGAGTGGAAGGAAGCCATTACCAACGCATTCAAGGACTACGGAAGCCTTTTCGAGGGTACATTTGAGCAGATGAAGCAGTCGTTGGATTCATTCACATCGGTGCAGAAGCAGGACTTTATGCAGTTGATGACGAATATCTACGATGCCGAGAATACCTTTATGAAGGGTATGAACGAGCTTACCGACGAGATGAACAAGGCCCCTATCACCGAAATAGTGAGGATGCAGCAGAACGAGCTTTTGCAGTTGGTTCTTGACAGCAGAGACCGTATGGTCAAGATGGAGGAGGAGAGCCAAAACCGTATGCTCAAGGACGGCGAGGAATATAACCAACGCAGGCTTGAACAGATTGAGGAACTGATCGGTGCTTGGCAGGATATGATACGCGCAAACGAGCCTATGTATGAGAACGATTTGGAGGTACAGGAGCGCGTGGGTAATTTGATGCTACAGCGTAATCAGATTGAAAGCACGTTGGCACAGCAGAGAGCGTCGAGGCTACAGTGGGAGAACGAGATGCTTAACCAATACGGGGAGCATTGGAGAGAGATAATCGAATCGGGCGTACAGGCAGAAACCGAGGCAGGCGAGATAGTAAACGCCACGATAAATGAGCAGTATGCGGAGAGGCTATCCAATATGGATATGTTTTCACAGAATTGGATGGCAAACCTCGCGGCTACATTCGGATTCACACATCAGAAGACAGAGGAGTATCTTGAGAAGGAAAACGCATTGTATGAGCTACAGCATTTGACGTGGGACAAGAACGCGGAAACCTATGAGCAGTTCCTACAGAGGAAGGAGCAGGCTACACAGAGATACGTGAAGGCCACACAGAAGCTTTACCAACGTGATACTAAGAATTTGGTTGCATTCACGTCATCAGTCGGCTCACTTTTGAGTGCAGTGGGTGATGCTTGGGAGGATGAAATCGAGCGCAAGAAAGAGGCAGGAGAAGAGGACTCAAAGGAGCTTGAGAAAGAGTGGAAGAGGATGCAGGCATTGCAGATTGCGGCAGCTATTGTATCAACGATTAGCGGTGCGGTTGCAGCCTATATGAACGACGTTAAGACATATCAGCCCGCTTGGGTGGGTATGGCTATCGGTGCTGTTGATGCAGCGGCAACGTTGGTTGCAGGCTATGCACAGGTACAGACCATACGTAATCAGAAGTTCGACCCGAATAACCCTGATTCAACAGGCGGAGGAAGCCCACAGCAGACAGTTACGGTTGCAGGTGCTACACCATTGTTGGATGAGGCTACAGACCTTAACTCATTGCAGGATTTGCCTATGGCAAACGGAAACGGTGATCAGACAGACTCACGTGTATATATCTTGCAGACGGACATATCCGAGAGCGACAGACAAGTTGAGGTGAGACAGAACAGCACGACATTCTAAATTGGTTTTAATATAATAAAAAAACCGAGGAGGCCAAGACGATGGGCGGGTAATATGAGCATACCCGCTCATTTTTTGCATTTTTTAACATTTGTGTGTATTTATTTTTTGAAACGATTTCAATAAGATATGGCTAATCCTATATACGACGCATACATATTAGACGAGTGGGACGGCATTATGGCTATCTCATTGGTACACGACCCCGCAGTTGATTCGCTTTTCACGGCATTCAACAAGCAGGAGAAGCGTGTGGAGGTGATGTATAACATTACCAACGAGGAACAGAGGCGCGTATTGGGAGTGGTTATGAGGGCTAACTATCCTATTTACAGGAAGAACGACGAGATGGGAGAGTTCTACATACGTTACAGCCCTGATACCATACGTAAGATGGCACAGAAGATGTTCCTGATGGGTACTCAGAATTGCATAAATCTCGACCACGACCCCAATTGTTTCGTGGAGGGAGTACGTTGCGAGGAAGTATTCATAAAGAACACGGCTACGGGAATCACCCCTATCGGCTTTGAGGATATTGATGACGGCAGTATGTTCGCCACTTTCAAGATTGAGGATGAGCAGATATGGGAGATGATCAAGGCAGGCGAGTACAGGGGCTTTTCATTGGAGGGCTATTTTACACTCAAGGACGCAAACGAATTATATAAGAAGCAAAATAAAGAAAAATCCGCTATGAGCAAAATTAAGGAAGCATTGAAGAAATTGCTTGCCGAGATGGGTATGATTGCTACGGATAACGGAAACCTGAATTACGAGGGTGACGAGATTGCCGTTGGTATCGAAGTTACTGATGATGAGGGTAATCCCGTTGCAGACGGCGAGTACAAGACCGAGGACGGCAAGGTAATCGTAGTAAAGGATGGTAAGGTTGCAGAGATCAACGATGCAGAACCCGTGGAGGAACCAACAGAGGAACCCGTTGAGACAGAGGACGAACCCGTTGAGGAACCCGTCGAAGAGCCAACAGAGGAACCCGTGGAGGAACCAAAGGAGGACGAGTTGAACGCAAAGATTGATGCTATGCAGGCTGAAATCGACGCATTGAAGGCAGCTATTGAAGAAATCAAGGGACAGCTTAACGCTCCCGTTGCCGAACCCGTTGCAGAGGTATTCGAGAAATCCGCTATTGTGACAGGTAAGAACAAAGCCGCAGAGTACGCCAAGTACCTGAAGGACTAATAAAATAAAATTAACAAAAATTAAGGAAAATTAACATTATGGCAAATCCTATTGTTACTTCTCTTCCCAATTATGTGGAGGAACATCGCCTTCCATTGATTGCAAAGTCGGTGCTTGGTGCAAAGACATCTAAAATGTGCAGCTTGGAGACAGGCGTAAAGGGCCCTACCGCCCTCAACCTTATGGACGCTGATCCCGTTTTCCAGAACGGTGACGATTGCGGATGGAGCGCAAGTGGTACTACTACCCTTTCACAGCGTATAATCACACCACAGCTCATCAAGGTCAATATGAACTTCTGTGAAAAGAAACTTTTGAAGACCTGGGCTAACTACGAGGTGAAGATTGCCGCAGGTGACAAGACTGTTCCATTCGAGGAAGATTTCACAGATCAAATCGTGAAGCGCGTGCAGGAGAAGCTTGAGAAGCTTGTATGGATCGGTGACGGTTCAAAGACTAACGAGTTCGACGGTTTCCTGACTATTCTTAACAACAGTGCTTCAACAGCCGTTATTAAGAACTACACAAACGGTACACCCGCTTACACAGCTATCAAGGACGTTTATCTCGCTATTCCTGAGCGTGCATTGAAAGACGACACCACTATCTTCGTGGGTACAGGACTTTTCCGTACATTTATTCAGGAGTTGGTTGCAGGTAATATGTACCACTATAATCCAAACGACAAGGACGGCGAGTATATGCTCCCAGGAACAAATACCAAGGTCGTTGCAGTTGACGGACTTATCGGTGCTGATGACAACGCTGAAATCATATTCGCAGGCCGCTTGAGCAATATGTTCTACGGAACTGATATGCAGGGCGACGAGGAACAGTTCGATATGTGGTACTCAAAGGATAACCAAGAGGAACGCCTCGCTATCCAATTCATTGCAGGCGTGCAGGTTGCTTGGCCTGATGAGATTGTTATCGGTAATATCGCCAAGGCGTAAACATAGATTAACGGGGGCGTAAAAAACCCCCATTAATTAACAATAATTAACATTTAAACCTTATATAGAAGATATGGGATGCTATTCATTAAATAAAGGTATCAACGGCGCGTGCGACACTTCTATGGGCGGTATCACAAAGGTTCTGCTTACCGAGTTCAACGAGGCTCTTTTCACCCTTAACAGCGGTGCTACGGAGGTCGAGAGCGTGCTTAGTGCAGCTACCTTCTACGAGTTCAATTTCCGCAAGGGAACAGGTTCTATGACCTCAACACTTAACGTGGATGACGCTAACTATTCAAACTATGTCGGTACTGACCTCGTTATGTCATTCGGTAAAATGGAGACAGCAAAGCGTGTTGCAGTACAGGCATTGGCAGAGAGCGAGCTTGCAGGTATCGTAAAGGATGCAAACGGCAAGTATTGGGCATTGGGCGTTACCGAGCCGCTGACATCAAGTGCAGGCGAGGGTGCTACAGGACAGGCCCGTGGCGATTCTAACCACTACAGCGTGACATTGCACGTTGACGAGGCTAAATATCCTTACGAGGTTCCCGCTACAGTGGTTGCAGGTATCACACCCGCACAGTAATCTGACAATTTTTTCCATAGAGATTGTTATATAACCTGATTATTTTTTCCCGTAGGGCGAAAACCTTACGGGATTTTTTTTATGGGTTGAAAAAAAGGCGGGTTTTATGATATTTAATATAAAAAGCAGTGCAGATATGGTGAAAGTTCTTGTAAAAAAGGGTGAATTACCGTTCTATTTCCCTAAAGTTCGTGAAAATACCGTCGCATTACACACTTTGACCCTATACAACGATTTCGGAGACCCGATAAGGGAGATTGACGTGGTAGATACCAAGACGTTGAAGGACTATTACTATTTTTTGATCGATTTTTCCGACGTTCCAGACGGGGAGTACGTGTATACCATCGACGCTATTGAGAGGGGGCTGATAATCATCGGCGATTTGACACCTAATAAGAAGCAGTACAGCAATACTAAAGAGACAATTCAATATGAAGGATAAGGAAGTGAAAATACCCGTGGCATTCAGTGCATTAGACCCGTATTTGGAGTCGAATATCATAACAAACACGGAAAAGGAGATACGCGGGCAGAAGTTCATTGAGTTCGGAGACCGTAATCAGTACCCGAACTACATTTGGGATTTATATTCCAACGTATCTACATTACAGAGTATCATAAACGGTACTAAGGACTACGTTAAGGGAGACAAAATCACGTCAAACAACGCTATGCTTACCGATCGGCAGGCAGAGGAGTTGGTGGATTCATTGGCATTGGATTTGCTCATTTACGGCGGGACGTACATTTCCGTACTCAGGAACCGTATGGGCGACGTTGCAGTGCTTGACCCGCTTGATTTCCGCAATTGCAGGAGCGACAAGAAAAATGAGCAGTTCTTCTACAGCGCGGATTTCTCGAACAAGAAAAGCTACGGACGCTGCAAAGTAAACGTGTATCCTAAATTTGACAAGGATAAGAGGGACGTTGCAAGCTCGATTTTCTTTTACAAAAACATCAAGCATCAGACATATCCCGTACCGTGTTGGAGCAGTGCGGTAATCGCCGCTGAGATACAGAAGAACATAAACCAATACCACCTCAATAACCTATATAACGGTTTTGCCCCTAATACGGTGGTATCGTTCAACAACGGCATACCGAGCGACGAGGTACGTGAGGAGATAGAGAGACAGTTCAACGAGAAGTACAGCGGCTATGAGAACGCGGGAAGGATTATACTCAATTGGGCCGTAGACAAGGAACACGGCGTGACGATTCAGAAGATAGAATCAAATGATCACGCAACACGATATAACGAGTTGAAGGAAAGGTCGGAGGATGAGCTTTTCGTGGCATTCAGGGCAACGCCTAATCTTTTCGGACTACCCACAAAGACAACGGGATTCAATTCACAGGAATATGCGGACGCATTCAAGCTGTATCAGAAAACCGTCATACAGCCCCTACAATCGACGATCTGCAACATCGTGGACGATATTACGGGAACGCCCCAATCAATCGCCATAGAGCCGTTTAAAATCGATTTTGAGAGCCTTAACAATAACGACGCACAGACAATAGAATAAAAATGACAAACGTATTGCTTATATCAGAGAATTTTTTAAGGAGCAATTTCAGCATATCCGACAACGTGCAGAGCAAGTATCTGTTATCGGCGATAAGGCAGGCTCAGACATTCAATTTCCAACAGGTCGTTGGTACGAAGCTTTACGAGAAGCTACAGGATTTGGTTGCCACAAACGGATTCACGGAGAACGACCCGTACAAGGAGCTTTTGGACAAGGCGCAGCTTTTCATAGGATATGCGGCAATAGCGGAGTTATGCGTCATCGTCAACGTGAAGATAGACAACATAGGGCTTAACTTTACGAGCGACGAGAACGTGGAGGTATTGGGGATTTCCGATATGTTCCAGCTCCAAAAATACTACATAGACAAGGCTGACTACTACAAGAACATATTGCAGAGGTTCATTCTGAAAAATGTTTCAAAGTACCCCGAAGTGATGCCAAACGAGATAGAGGAGATATATTCAAACCTTTACAGTGCCGCAAGCTGTGGCGTGAACTTGGGAGGCGCAAGGGGCAAGGAAAGCCCGTTCAACAGGTACACAAGGTATTTCGGCTACGACAAGCCCTAAAAAATAAATTAACATTATTTAACATTAGAGGCTTATGACGCTATACACATTAACCGAGAAGATACGGGGTTTTGCATTGGAGCAGCCCAATATGAGATGGGCGGTATGCGGAGACGTGTATCAGCTTAATCAGGAGAACGACATAAAGTATCCCGCATTCGTAATATCACAGGAGCAGCACAACGGGGATAACATAAACGAGACATTCACATTCAACCTTATTCTGTTCGTCGTTGACAGGGAAACGAGCGACAAGTCAAACAAGATACAGGTACAGAGCTACGGAGTGGAGGTTTTGAAGCGTATGGTGAAGCTTTTGGAGCAGGACGGCGCGATAATTGATCAGTATCAGATACAGACATTCGAGGAGAAGTTCAACGACGTGTGCGCGGGAGCCTATATGACGATAGCGATAAAATATGACGAGCCATTGTGCATCGAAGACTACGGGGAGGACTAAGATATGATAGTAAAAGGAGAGCAGACATTCAACGTATCGGCCACGAGGTTCGGTATATCCGCGTCAAAGGACGAGTACACGCTTATGTATTCGATAGACGGAAAGGATTTCGACGCTTGGGAGGAAAAGACACCCGCAGGGGAGAACGTCGTAGTGATAGGAAACCCACGTGGTATGATATTCAAATTGAGCGGCAACACCGACACCCTACAGATAATTATGTAAAAAATATTGACAGAAGGATATGGTAATCAATTTTGACGGACAGGGAATCGGCTTGGCCACAGGCACGGGGACATCCATACCATCAGGCGGAACAGGCGTGCTTATAAATATTGTCGGGTACTACACGAAAGATGAGGCGGACGCACTTTTTGCCAAGAAGTCCGACATAGACGGGGCATTTTGGTACGGAACGCAGGAGCAGTTCGACGCTATTGACGTGAAAGACCCGAATACAACGTATATGGTTTATTATGATAGTTCGGAATAACAAGGAGGTATACGACGTATACAGAGGTTCGAGGTACATCAAGGCCATATACAGGGGCGACAACCTTATATGGAAGCCGTATCTCAAGGTAGACAAAGAAGTTATGTGGGTATCGCCACAGGATATTGAGTCGTTGCTTATACAGTCAAACAGGCAGCGGTGGGATATTGACTAAATAATTCATTATTAAAAAGTAAAAAAAAGTTACATTATGGCTTATGCAAATTGGCTTACCGTGTCGCCCACCACAGGCAGCGGCAACGGAACAGTATCGGTTTCAACAGGTTCGGAACACAGCGGTCGTGTGGCACGTACTACTACATTGACTATTACGGCTGCAAACGTTGAGGATCAGACAGTTACCGTTAATCAGGCAGGAAAGCCCGAAAACGTGGACGCTCCAGCAACCGCAAGCGCACAGAAGACAGGGCAGACCGTTACCATTACGGGTACATCTAACTCAACAGACCTTACATTCTCATTGGGTACGGGTGACTTGAGCATCACATTGCCATCAGCTTATACGGCTAACGGTATTACAGTCGAGAACGGCGCAACCATCACGGGTGACCCAGGTGCAACCGCAGAGTATTCTTGGAGCATTCAGTTCACAGTACCTGAGAACACCACAATCAGCGAGAAGAGCAAACAGATTATCGTGACCGCAAACGGCGGTATGACAGACACGTGTACCCTTACACAGGCAGCAGGCGACGCTTACGTCGTTATCAAGAAGGACGGTTCTGTAATCAGCTCACTCAACCTTACCTATCAGGGTACGGCAGTTTCATTTGACGTGGAATCCAACACATCTTGGAGCATCGCGTAATTAACATTTTTTAACATTTTACTATGGCAGCAGTAACAAAGAACGGGATTACAGTGGATGGTAACGGCATTAACAGTGCCGTTGCCTCTGCCACGGTAAACGAGGGGCTTGACCGATCAGCGTCGTTCAGGTTCACGAATATCGAGGGTGCTTATGCAGACCTAACAATAAATCAGGAAGGCCGTAGGGAGGTATGGAACAGCGATTTCCTATGCAGCGACGGCGAGACATTCAACGTAATAAAGCAAGGATATGTATAATTCAGACTACACAGGCGCACAGGTCGAAGCCTTATTGGATTCGGTTTCAGGCAAGACAATATATACGGCAGGAACTAACATAACCATTCAGAACGGTGTCATCTCTTCAACAGGAGGCGGCGGCGGAGACGAGGGCTATTGGGATAACTATGAGGAGCCACAGGAGGGCGAGTAAACTATGCAGATAAAAAGGAACGAGACCATATTCGAGACATTGGCAGACGCTAAGAACGGACTCAAAGTACCCGCAGGAGTGGTTTCCGACGGGGATATTATCGTGTCGAGATATGCAACAGGTTCTGTATTGGGAGTGGTTCGCGTTGATCAGCAGACAGACGTGCAGACCTGGACGATATATGGGATGGACAGCAGGATACAATATAATTCAAACGAATATACGATATGCCGTGCATTCAAGATAACGGAGACAAAATACGGTACGGACGTTAAGATACCTATCGGATATTATGTAAACAGCAATATCTCAAAAGTCGAGGTATCGGCACAAGCGGTGCAGCACAGCGGTGATTTCGTTCTTTACTCGTTTTGGAAGAACAGTGTGGGAGCGACGTGCCAATATTTCGGCTCTATATCATATATAGGATATAATTGGCGACCAGACTCAAGTACGGAATATGGAGCTAATCAAACATTAGCTTTTAATGGTGGTACAATACACGTAACAGCCGATTTCACGGCAAAGACATTCAACGTAAACACATACTCAAGCACGCCCGCAAACTCACCAACTATGCCAAGCGGCGGTGATGAAGTAAATATTTTCAATCACGTAGTGGCAAACGCAGCAAAAGGAGTCGAGAACGGTGATATGCTATACGGCTATAAGATATGGGAAAGTAATACGTTGGTCGTTGATTTAGTACCCGCCATAAGGAACGCCGATCAGCAGGCAGGACTATATGACAGGGTAAGGAATATGTTTTTTAGTACGGAGGCATTTACCTATGAGTGCGTACCGTATGACAGCCTACCAAACGTTGAGTTCGAGGTAAACTACAACGCAAAGCTATACGATTCAACGACCCATTCAATACCTAACCACGAGGACGCACATACGGAAGTGGATATGGTTTTCAATAGCGGCTCTTATCCTACATATACGGAAGGCAACAGCTACATAACGTATAACGCATTTCCCAACGGCCCCGCATTAGGTTCAGACGTAAATACGAATTTCAACAGGACAGCATTAGCCCCTAACCTCACGATAATAGCAAAGGCGAAAAGCAACGAGACAAGCAGTTCAACCACCAACCATTCATTATTTGCCAATAGGGGCATTACTTATAACTGGATGTTCCGTTGGTATCCTACAAAGCTCACTCTTCACGGTTCAAGCGAGACAGGGGATATAGCAATAAACAGCAATTGGCCTAACATTGCGTGGTGCAGGGTAGACTCAAGCGGGAAAATCGACTACGGAAACTATACGTACAATACGACGACAAGCCCTATATCATTCTCGTATGGAAGCCAAAATGCCGCAGGCCCCGTATTTTTCAAGGGCTTTTCAACACAATCGACCACAGAACTATGGAACGGTGATTTCTATTGGCTCTATATGACAAGACAAACCCTCACGGATGATCAAATCAAACAGGTAATAGAATATAACGAAGGTTTATAACATATTGATATGCAGATACTTAGGAACGAGACAAGGGATACATTAAGTAACCTCAAAAATCTGATTTCAGCACATCTTGACGAATACAGCGACGGCGAGGTATTGCTTTTCAGGGATAACGAGGAAAAAAGCTACATCGGTATAAAGAACGGAACCGACTATATGGATTTGTTCGATGTTACCGTTGAACCTACCGTTATGACATACAACCCGCATTGGACATCAAGACTACCAGAAGGTTATACGGAAGTGGAATATATTGAAAATCAGGCATCGGCGTATATCAATACGGGTGTATATCTTTACGATTCAACAGCAAATTCATACAGTATTAGTGGAAAGGTGTATCCGACCTATGTGCCAAGCTTAGGTGATTTCCAAACATTCGTCAACGCGGAGGGAGTTACATCGCCGTATTATGGTATGACATACAGGGTCAGGAGTAATACTGGCGCAATACAATTAGACCAAAACCCGTCAGGACACGCAACATTGAGCAGTGAGTCATTAGGGGACGGTATAATTCAATTCACAATATCGACAACGGCCACAAACTGTACAAATACGATTCCATTGGGACTTTTCTGTTCTTGGAGTAATGGTAGCTTAAACCCGTACAGATATTTCAGGGGTAGGATGTATGAAATGCAGATTACATTAAATAATACGCTCGTAAGGCATTTCGTGCCGTGCAAAAGGGATTCTGATGACATAGTAGGATTATATGACATCGTTAATGATGTGTTCTATTCGTCAGTAAACGGTGTATACAATTTTGTGGCAGGGCCAACGGTTTAACATTTTTTAACAATTATGAGAGTAAGGAAAAATCAGGTCGTTGAAAAGACACAACTGTCATTCTACGAACAGTTATATAATAACTACAGCGGACTCACGGACGGGGAGATTTTCATTGATCAATACGACGGCAAGTCAAATTTAGGTATAAAGGCCACAAGCGCGATTACCATATATGATAACGTGTATACGGAAGATGAATTGGATAATCTGGCACATTTCGACTATATCCCATCAAACATACAACCGATAATGGGTTTTGTGGTAGGTGAACCGAATTACCTCAATTACAGTGCGAAGAAAATTATCTTACCTACGTCGATTTCAGATACGATAGACAGGACAAAATATAATGTATGGGTTTATTATGTTCCTTCTACTACCCCGTTTTATGACCATACAAGGTATGCGTCGAACTACGGAATATATAATACAGGCACGTGGGTGGACTGCAAAGGGGAACAATGCGGAATTAGCGATCATAGAACAGTAAGGTTCTATGGTACAAATTCATATACAACTACCAAAAGTAATGGTGAACTCGCGTTCCAGCCGTATTATATATGGAATTGCATAAAGTTCCTAATAAGCGGACGTATGGAATGCTATAACGTACAAAACGACGGAACGCTATATTCCAGCTCATATGCCTCAGGTAATAATACCATATCCCCAAGCAGCTATCAGGAACTATCTTTTACCTCATATAATGACGGTATATTGGGTGACATATACGTATATGATACAAATAACGCTGTTTATGACAGAATACGCCCGTCATACAACTCAACTACCAACAAATACGGCTTCTTTTCACACAGGACAAAGATATTCGAGGAATACAGTACCACAAATAATGGACACGTCTATCCTATAATAGACAAGAAAAACGAGGAGAGGGATGACATATACTATGGGTATAACCAAGTAATACAACAGGCGAGTATCGTATGTGTAAAATACCACGGTGAAGACGTATGGAGGGATACGTTGAATATATGGAAAAGAAATAATACAGGCCGTTCAGCGAAACGCGGACAATATAATGTGGATTATTATACGACACAATCGGACGGAAACGGCGGATACGTTACATACGGGTGGGTTACGAGAGCCTATGAAATCAACGGAACCACATACGAAACGGAATTATGTAGTGAGAACGTGAATATTCCAGACGGCGACGGAAATACTAGGTGGGCTATGCCAAGCGGATGGCAGGTATCTTCAACCGTGACCGATTATAAGACGATGACCGTAAAGGAAAGGGAAAGTTATTATTATGTTAGATGGGACGGCACATCAAGAGTATACACTTCATATACCCGTGACGGTTCTGAACTTTCAACAACGTGGAGCGATACAAGTGATTACGTGTATACGATAGACGATGACAAAAGCGTACACAAGAAAATAGTACAGCGGGCGGCATACGATAATGACGGAACTACAGTTAATACAGACCTTTACAGATTAGGTTCTGAAACAACGTTGGATATATCAACATCACTGCCAAACGGCTATACGGCCATATCGTCATTTCATTTACCCGCAAAGTTTTACGAAATGCAAAACGCTATTACAAATAATGCGTTTTATATTTCCCTCGTTCTTGAGAACACATCAACGGGTTCAAATCCTAAACGTATATTGGAATCAGGAGGCTTCACAGGACAAAGAGTGGTACACTGGGCGTTGGAATCATCAATAAGGGACTTATTCACCCCATATACATCCAAATACGGTGATAACAGAGTAGATATAGCAATAGACCCGTGGCCGTCAATATGGAAGACGGAACAACTTTATAACTGCTTCAAAGTTACGGACGTATCAAACGACGCGGAATATACCAATGGTGCAGATAATGACACAAGTTCAAACGCATCTAACAGGTCAATTTATTTAGGTGGTTACAAATACAACGGAAACTATTGCAGACTTAAAGTTATCGGACTTATGATCACGGATATTGCCACTGGAACACTCACACATTTCCTTCTGCCTGCACAAAACGATTCAACCTCGACAGACGGACTATATGATATGATAACGGGTACTTTCTACAGTTAATAATTATTCAAAAATATTGCATAAAAATGGAAATCATAATAAAGCCACAGGACGGATGTACACTCACCAACAGACATATTGAGGATGAAAATGAACGCCAATGGATGTACGAACTACACTATATTGACACATATCCCACAAACGAATATGTGGAATTACCTATCTTGGTATATGATTATTGGCTCAATTATAGTTTTTTCCCACAGGAGATAATCCCTATAGTGGACGCATCGGGCAATACACAATCCACGTATGATATGATACTTCAAATCCTATACGGTGATCAATCGGGAAATACTTCTGGAACAACTTTTGTCGATCAATAGAAAAATCACTATTTATTATTAGCATAATAATAAATCAACGATGAGAGAACGCAACTTAGGGGAGAAAATAACAGACCCTACAAAGTGGGGAGAGCTTGACATACGTACAAAACTCACGTATTCGCTCTCAATCGCCGCCTTTATTATCGGATGGATACTTACCTTTGTGGGATTCTTTGTAAACCCTATGGGCGTAATCGACCCGTCCGTACTAACGGCACTCGGAACGGCACTCGTGTTCGCAGGCTCGTGTCTTGGCATATCGTTCCACTATTCAAATGAACTGACTAAATTTGAAAATAAGGTACTCGACGACGTGGAACGACACAGACGCAAATACGAAGATCAAAAAATTGAGTAACCCCTGACTTATTCTTATCCTTTTTCCATTGTCTTTTTTACAACGGGGCTACTCAAAAAATAAGCGATACCCTACTATCCATCACGGACGGTAGGGTATCTTGTTTAACAAAATGGTAAAATAAATATATAAAAAATAAGGTATCTTTTTAAGTTGCTTGTTTTCAATCAGTTAGAACTCGAAATCCTTATCACTACCGAACTGAACTCCGTAGCCATCGTAATCGGAATCGAAATCCTTTGGCAGCTCATCACCAAACGTCATCTTGAACTTTATAAAAGACTCGTAGTCATCTTCGTTGATCAAATTAAGCTTAACTACCTCTTTGAAATCCTTATACTTTCTAATCGTTTTGATAATTACGAAGACATAACTTGAACTGTCGGCTCTCAAAACTGTGTAGGCAAAATTGCCACTAATCTTTGTGTTAAAAATTAACTTTTTCATTTTTCTTTGATTTTATTTATTGTTATTATTTACACTGCAAAGATAGGATTATTTTTTCATATGGCCAAATCCTTATCACTTTTTCTCTACTACTACCGTAACCTGTGGTTTCTCAAGCTTCGTCTGCTTCATCGCATCGATCAAAACCTTTGCATCTATCTTTGAAATATCTTTCAAATTACTACGCTTGGATACGAGCTTTGAAAGAAATGCTATCTGCTTTTCAGTAGCCACCCATTCACCCTGTGCGGGATCAACAGAAATCGTCATAAAATTACCGTCAATCGTCATATCCCTACGAGCGTACTTACCATATGATTTGAAAATACCCTCTATTTCGCATTTTAAGGGGTCTGTAATCGCTTTGAAGGGCTTTCGGGTACTGTTGCCCACCCCCGATGATTTTAACGCCTCTACGAGCTTTTTTTGAGCTTGAAGGTCTGCATACATTTTGTTGATCACCGAACAGGCTTTTTCCTTGAAGGCTCTCAACTCTTTCAACTCCTTACAAATTGAACTAATATCAATCTCATTCTTGTTTATCCGCGAGTCCATTTGCTCAACGGCATTTAAAAACATCTCATTCATTGTTAGTCTATTTTTGAAATTCTTATTCTTTTTGTTTTCTCTCATCCCAAATCTATAAATAAATATCATAACGATCAAAAAAGTTATCCCTTATCAGCATATTTTTAACATTTTTTAACATTTGAATCTATAACTTTTCGTACTATGGAGGTATTTATATATAGACAAAGGGAAAAAAATCGTATATTTGTATTGAAGGTTGGTTTTATTGATCGATCAATTGAAGTTCTATGGAGGGGATAATATCCCAAATTAGGGGGTTAAAAGAAAAAGAACAAAAGAAAAGAAAAAAAGAAAAGATACCTCTCCCCCACACCCTCTCTCTAGAAAAGAAAATAAATAAAAGAAAAGAAAGAAAAAGAAAAGCGCTAGCGCTAGATCGATCAAAAACGTATATGTAACTTCTAGTAAGATAAATGTAGAATAAAGCTAGAGACAAAATACATACGTAACTATTTAGGTTATTCCTAGGATAGAGAATCAGTTTTTTCGGTTTTTTCAAATAAATTAAATTAAAATCAGGTTTTACGATTATGGAGATTATTAGACTAGAGGCTTCGGCTACGATGGAGGACGTTATTGTCGCCTTCAACAAATTGAGTGAGAGTTATGCAAATGAGGTTGCTGTACTTCAACAGAGATTAGATGCTGCTGGGAGGGTTTGCAAAGACCTTCAACGTAAATTAAAAGAAATAACAGGGCCTACTTCAACGGAAGAGAAGATACAGTCCAAGATGTTAATAACGGAGGATACGAACAAGACGATTACATACGTATTCGAGACGCTACGCTCATCAGAGACTTCAATTGATCAAAAAATAGAGGCTGTAGGTATGGCGGAGCAAGTTATATCCAACGGTATGGGTAGCGAGGCACAGAGAAAATCACTTACGAACTACGTGAATAACTTCTGGATACGTCATCCAAAACTAAAGAAAAACAAAAAGACGTTAGTCACTTCAAGCAGTATCAGCGACGAGCAGAGAGAGGCATACGCGAATTTTGGAAATGAATATAATAACTTCAAGGCGTTGGAGGAAACAGGTATGCAATGTACGGAGGGCTACAGATTGTCGGCAATACGCTGTGTGGATTGGAATAATAGGATACAGGAGCTTATCGACAAGGGGGACAGACTTCCAACGGCTGCATACGATATGTGGAGGAAATACACCACAGGCTCAAAGCAGACAAAGGGAACAGACTACTACTTCCAAAAGATGCTTGAAATATGGACTGAAAATAACGATAATAAAACGATGAACGGAAATGACGGAGGAGGAGAAAAGACTACGGCATAACGAGGCACAGAAAAGGTACTACCAACGTAACAGGCAGAAATGCAACGAAAGCTGCAAGAAACGCTACCAAGAGAGAAAGGAACAGTACGGGGAGACACAGAAAGCCTACAGGGAGAGACCTGAGATAAAGGAGAAATACAGGACATATAACAAGCTGTACTACCACAGGAATTGGGTCAAGATACTCGAAGGACAGCGGAAACGCTACTACGAGAACAGGGAAATAATCAGAAAATATAAGGAAATACTAAAGCTTACTTCAAATGGAGACAACACAGGAGGAAACACGCCAAAAGCATAGGGATGCATATAAGCGATACTATGAGAAGAACAGGGAGAAAATCATAGAACACCAAAAGAACCTACGCGAAAGCGGCTATTACAAGACAAAATATGCAGGAGACAACAGCATATACCAAAGGACATCAAGACGCAAGCGCGAGGAAATGGTGAACCAAGCGTACACAGACGCAAGGAACGATGAAAGGGAATTACTCAAGGTACAGAGGGACGAGATAACAAGACACCTCGAAAAAATAAGTGAGCATATGGAAGCAATACACGCAATATGGACGGATATGAATATTTAGCAGGTATCGACATACAGACAGAGATACGCACGGAGATCAACAGAATCAAGAGCGACTACAAGAGCGAACTGATAGATAAATTGATCAACGGATTCAAGGGAGATTTCCTTTATGACGCAAAGATAGGCAACTCAATACTCGTACACCTCATAGAGGATAACTTCATAAAGACAGACGAGCTACAGGACGCAATAAGACAGGCACTACAGTCAGTACCCTCAACAGGGGAAAAGACAGTCATAGAGGTAACAGACACAGACTACGCAGACGTATTCAAAATCAACGTCAAGAAAACACAAAATAATAAAAAGGCAAAATAAACGCCCGTAGAGCGCGTTTTAAGGTCACGGTGGTATAATTGCCCACCTAAACAGTTTCAAGCGATTGTAGCCCCCTTAAAATGCGTTTTAGAGGCATTGGAGGATAATATTATGGAGAATATTAACGAAAAGAATTACGAAATCAGGTATTATTTGTACTATGATGCAGACGGAAATTTACCTACGAACATACTGTTAAAGGAGTACGAGGACGGATGTGAGAAATGCAGTCGTACACTTCACGGCGAGGAACTACAGAAATGCGTGGAATACCTCAAGGATGACATAGAGAACGATGAGTGCGTGAACGTATATACGTCTGACACAGATGTTGAATATTATAATGATGATGAGTGGGTTGCGTCTTTCAAGACACTCGAAGATGCACAGGTATTTGCAAGGATTACAGACAAGGACGTACAGTTAATAAGGTGGTTTATAAAAGATGGAGAAGAATCTTATGAATAGACAACGAGCGTCACAAATCATTGAGTTTGCGTTTTTGAACGCAGACGGGCATATCCGATCTGAGGAATTGTTTGACTACGACGCAAAAGAGCTGACCGCCGCACTACGTATGGCAGTGGTTGCCCTACGTCAGGACAAGAATATTATGAATAGGGCAATATCTTATATTCTTTTTTACAGCCCTGAGAGGGAGGAAGTGGATAGCATAACAGTCGTAACGGATCGTGATGATTACGATTTTACAGGCAGGGATAAGGATGATTTAGTGGAAAAGCTAAAGGAGAATATTGAGGATTTGCTGTATGGCGTATATAGCAAGGATTGGTTTTATCACGGTTTTTGCGACGATACGTTGATCGCCACCTTTAAGGAATACGATGATGCAAAGGTATTTGCCGATAATACGGATAAGGACGTATACATAGTAAAAATATTTGTGGAAGATGGATACGATGACACTACAGATTGAGATTGATCAATTGAGGAGCGAGAACCAACACCTAAAGGATTATATAGAGCAGCTTCATAAATTGATCAACAAAAAGGATAAGATTGAAATGCGCGACGTTGATTGCAGCAGGGAATATCCCGATTTCAATATAACGTGCGAGGATGACCTTTATAAGGTCGTGGAGATAAAAAAATGAAAGTTTAGAATATTTATAGTATATTTGAGGTGACTCATAATAATAACGCCCGTTGAGGTGCGGGGGTCTGGACGGTGAGGGTTCTGCAATAGCTACCCTATGAAACGTCAAAAGCACTTTTAATCACTCATCGCGGAGGGGAACGGAAAACCTTTCTTTTGGTCTTGGTTAATTGGAGGTAAAACCAATACTTAGTTGTTTTTTGTTAGTCTAATCTTTTTCATACCGTTCCCTTCCATTTTTTTGACAACACAGCAATACACTATATATATCACTAACGGGAGGCTCACAATACGGTGGGTCTCCCCCCCGAAAAGGGAAAAAAGAAAAATATTTTACAATATACCACGGGTTAGTCTAATGGTAAGATGCAAGCCTCATAAGCTTGAGAAGCGGTAACACCGTGTTGGGAGTTCAATTCTCTCACCCGTAACGAAGTCATTATACACAAGCTACTTATACAGTTTTTATCGTAG
>Ga0310696_10001236_pt1 | contig 37406 bp, 57 predicted proteins | sample AusTroGonzalo_MG_4_FD_203885 | JGI IMG/M metagenome (GOLD analysis project Ga0310696, IMG submission 203885) | Bovine rumen microbial communities from tropical cattle in Woodstock, Queensland, Australia - Gonzalo_02 (v2) (version 2) | ecosystem: Host-associated > Mammals > Digestive system >... | reverse complement strand
CCCTTTTCGTTGTAGAATGCCAGAGTTTTCATGCGTGTGCTTTATTTATAGGTTATCCTGTTGTTCGTCGGGAAGCCTTGTTATGTTGAAGTGCTTGGCCTTCGATACGGCGCTTCCCTGGGGTATCTGTTGAAAGAACATGTACATGCCGCCGTCAGGCGTCGAGAACCTTACCTTGCGGGAATGGGAGCTGGACGTGGCGGCCTGTCTGTCGAAGGCTTTCGCGGAGTCCGTGTATCTTTCTATGGTGGCGTTTATTGCGGCGACGGATCTGTTGCGTTCTTCTTCGGGGATGCCGGGCATCGCCAGCGTCATTCCCTTTTTCATTTCGAGCATGTCGACACTGTCGAGGTAAGGGTTGTACGGCGTCTCTTCTACCGTGTTGATGTCACCCAGCGAAGTTATGGTGTATTGCCTGAAGCCGAGGGACGCTATCAGCGAGTCGACGGAGGCGTCGAGGGCAGGTTTCGGGTCGTAGCGTTCCGTGACGCGGGTGTGTTTTTTTGAGGGCAGCGCCGAGATGATTATCATGACAGCCAGCGCCGATGCGATGACGCAGAGTCTCTTCGCCCTTTTTTCGGGCGGGAGTTCCTTTTTTCTTTTTTTTCCTAAGGGTTTCATTGTCTATATGTCTTTAATGTTGATTTTTTCGTTGCCGCAGGCGCCGTCCATCTGTGACAGCCGTTCGTTTATTATTTCGGCGAAGCGTTGCACGTCGGGCACGTCTTCGAGATATATCGTTCCTTCGGTGGTCGCCACCGTGACGTCACCGGTACGGAAGATCTTTTCGATGACGTTTTGTTTTACGTTCACCATCCGGCACCGCTGCAGGCTGACCTGCGTGACGTTCGTCGTCAGCCATCCCGTGGTGCGCATCAGACGGCGGTCTGTGATGCGGTAGCGTATGGCAGAGAGTCTTGCCATGCGGCCGCAGAAGTGAGCCATGAAGATGGCGGTGAGTATTTGCTCCAGGGTCAGCAGCATGATCTTGACGCCGTGAGGGGGGATGAGAGATGGCACCCCTGTCAGCGCCGCCGCCATTTCGATGGCGGTGGTCCCGTCATGGTTCGCCGCGCGCGTGAAGAAGATAGCGGTGAGGGCCAGGAGCGCCGCCGCCGGCGCCATGTAGTTCTTGAAGTGTATGCGGCCGCAGTAAAGCGTTCTCTCGCCCTCGCCGCCGGCGGCCGTTGCCATTTTTGTGTCTTTCATTGTCCGTTGTTCTTTTCAAATTTCCACATCACCTGTATCTTCAGGTTGCGCGTGACTTCATACAGCGTGGATATGTATATGTCACCCGTCGTCAGCGCCCTTGTGAGCACTCCGTTGCTGCGGCCTATGCGCTGTGACATGTAGTTGACAGTTATGTTGCTGTCGCGGAGGTAGCGGGCCAGCCCCGCAAGGTTGCCCGCATTGGGAAACTCCCTCATCGCAGCCGCGGAAGTGATGCCGTGACTGTCCTTTATCGGAAAGAAGAGCTTGAGGCGGTAGCCGTATGCCGCGGCTATCGATTCCGCCCTGGACAGGGTCATGTCGTCGCGGATGAAAATCTGCGACACGGCCTGCGCCGTCATGTCCATCTTTTTCGACAGTTCCTTGAGGCTGCATCCTCCGGGGTGCTGGCTCTCGATGAAGGAGGCTATCTCGAAGAGGTTCTGCCTGGGCCATTTTTTTGTGTATGATTCTTTTTTTGGCATCGTGTCATTTGTTTACGAATTTTCTCTCTATGGTCTTTGATTCTCTGTCCAGATAGAATGTTGCCGCGTAGGTCTTTCCGCTCTTCGCCTTGAGGCCGCCGAGCGTCACCTTGCCGCCCTTGAGGAGTTTTTCTATCTGTGCCTCGGTGAATGCCTTGCCGCCGGTTACGAGCCACATTTCGAAGCCGCAGGAACATGAGGCCTTGCCGTGCTCCACCTTCATGGTCTTGTCACAGAAAGGGCATTTCAAGGCTGCGCCGTCATGCGTCACCGGCGGGCCGAAGTCCGGGGTTATGCGTCTTGTCTGCGGGTCTATCTTCAATGCGGCCTCGAAGCTTTTTCCCTTGGACGACTTGAAGCCCTTTATCACAGCCGTGCGCCTGCCTGCGGCGAGAGCCTGCAGGGCCGTGGCGGGGAGCGCCTTGCCCGCGAATTCGCGGTTTATCCTCAGTCCGCATCCGCCGGCGTTTTCGTCGCAGGATATGCTGTATCGCAGTCCTTTCATGGGTTTGCCGCACAGGGGACAAGGGGTGCCATTCTCGCTGTTCGATTTGCTGACGGCGCCCTTGATGTGAGAGAGGTCTTCCACTATCTCCTTGGCGAAGGCTTCCATGTCTTTGTTGAACGACGGCGCCGTCTGCTCGCCTTTCTCTATCAGGGCGAGCCTGTGCTCCCATTCCGCCGTAGTCTCCACGCTGGCTATCTTGCGGTCCTTGACGATGTCCCATATGGACATTCCGAAAGAGGTCGGTATCAGCTTTCTTTTGTCCCGTTCGACGTAGCGTCTGCTTATGAGCGTCTCTATCACCGCGGCGCGGGTGGCCGTGGTGCCGAGGCCGGAGTCTTTCATGGACTCGCGCAGCGTTTCGTCCTCTATCCTCTTGCCGCAGGTCTGCATTTCCAGAAGCAGCGAATCTTCCGTGTGTATGGGCGGCGCCGTGTCTTTCTTTTCCTGAACCTCCACCTTGAGCACCGGGATGATGTCGCCTTCCTTCACGTCAGGGAGCTGTCCCATGTCGTCGTCTTCCTTGTCCTTGTCGTCTTTGCGGGACACTCCGCGTACGCTCCTCCACCCCGCGTGCGTTATGACGCTGCCGTGGGCTTTCAGTGTTATTCCCGCGCTCGTGAGCGTTATGCTTGTGGTGTCGGAAACGCTGTTCTCTCCGAAGGCCTCGACGGTGCGCGCCACGACCATGTCGTATATGAGCTTTTCGTTTCCGGTTATGCCGTCAGCATTCTCGCCCGTGGGCAGTAGCGCGTGGTGGTCCGTGACTTTGGAGTCGTTGACGCTGCCCCTGCTGAGGCCGCCCGACGACAGGGCCGAGGCGTGGGCGCCGAAAGCGTCATGCCCGGAAATCTTCCTGAGAAGCGCCGGGATGGTTTTGTATACGTCCTCGGGGATATACTGTGACCCTGTTCGTGGATATGTGAGCAGCCTTTTTTCATACAGCGATTGTGCTGCGGCGAGCGTCTGCTCCGCCGTGAGCCCGTATGCTACGTTTGCCGCTCTCTGCAGCGCGGTGAGGTCATAGAGCAGGGGAGGGCGTTTTGTCACTTTTTTTCTTTCGACCTCTTCGACGGCAAGCGTTCCCGTTGCGGATATCTTCATGGCGTCGCCGTCTGCGGAGTCGTCGTTGTCATAGCGCGCCGACATGGCGCTGAAGGGGATGTTATCCTTGGCCGTGTGCACCTTTATCACTTTGTAGGGTGTGGCGACGAAGTCCCTGTTCGCCTTCCAGCGCTCGCATATCATGCCGAGGGTGGGCGTCTGCACCCTTCCCAGAGAAATGAACGAGCTGCTTTGAGAATACAGCCTCAAGGCCATTGACGCATTGTAGCCTATGAGCCAGTCGGCCTGGCTGCGGGCATGCGCGGCGTCGGAGAGGGCGTCGTAGGCATGTCCGTCTTGGATGTTCGACAGCCCTTTGCGTATCGCTTCGGGCGTCATGGAAGATATCCACAGCCTTTTGAAGGGAGTGGTGCATCCTATGTATTCATATATGTACCTGAAGATGAGTTCCCCTTCGCGCCCGGCATCCGTGGCGACGATGATTTCATCCGCGCCGCCGAACAGGCGCCCTATGGTTTCCATCTGTTTTTCCTTGACGTTCGGACCTGTTTTTTTGCCGTTGTCGTAAGCCTCCAGTATCCTGGTTTGCCACGCGCCCGGAATGATGGGTATGTCGTTCGTGCCGAACCCCATCTGTTCCGGCGTCTTGAGGCCGACAAGGTGTCCCAGGGCCCACGTGACGCGGTATCCGTTACCTTCGACATATCCCGTGGCGCCGTCGCGGTGCTGCGTCATGGCGCCGACGATGCGGGCGATGGCCGCCGCCACGGAGGGCTTTTCAGCTATTATTACCTTGTATGCCATGTTACCTTCCTCCCTTTTCGACGCTGTTGTACATCTGGTTGTATATCTGGTATACCATGTCCCTGCGGTACTGCATGGGCAGTTGGTCTATGTCGACGGGCACGGGGCATATGTGACCCCCGTTTTTCATCTTGCTGTATACGTATATGGTTTTTTTCCCGCGGTCGTCGAGCATGGGCGTGGGGTTCACGGCGAAATCCTCCATGAGGATTATGGCCTGACGGTAGGCTTCTGGATCTATGTCCTTGAGGATGTCGTACAGTCTTTCGCCGGCGGGGTTTTCTATAGGCCCTTCCGCTATGTCGAGCACATTGAGCGTGTCTTCGTTTGTAGGTTGTCTCATCGTATATTTTTTTTAACTGTTAGTCTATGTCATGCTCTTCGCGGTAGCGTTCCGCGATGGGCGTCGTCCTTTCGAATTCTTTTTCGACGATAAGGCGGACGTCGTCCTTTATCTTGTTGAAGTTGCGGTTCACTTCCTGCTGCACGAGTTCGTTGATGTACATCTTGTATATCTCGTCGCTGTCGTAAGCCAGGTGAGGGTATGTCTTTTCCAGGCGCATCTTGGCCTGCTCGGTCATCTGCGGCATCTCGCTGCCGAAGAGGTTAGTTATCACGGGAACATGCTGGGACATCATGTCCAGACGTTTGTTGCGCGCCTTGTCGACCTCTATCTCTCCGTAGAATTTCTTGAAGCTTATCTTGTCGTCGAAGTTATCCTTGACCCATCCGCAGAATGTGCCCTGTGACATGTCGACGATCTTGCTCGCCGGCAGGATGTCGTGCTGCTGGTAGCTGATGCTGGTGGAGAAGTTGTCGTCGCCGTCGGTGACGTTGACCATCCTCTTGAACTGCTTGCCGAATGTTTCCGAGATGTCCTTGGCGGTGCGTCCCTCCACCGAGCCTGAGAAGGTGTTGCCGACGGTTGAGAATATGACTTCCGCGTCCTTGTCGCCGTAGTCGCGGCGCAGCTGGCTCTTGTCCTGCGCCCCGAGGGTGATGGCCACTTTGTTTTGACGTGCAGTTGCTATGAGTTGGGCGATGCCTTTCATGATGATCGTGGGAAGCTCGTCGATCAGTACGGCGCTCTTGAGCTTGCCCTTGTGGTTTATGAGCTTGAACATCCTTGAAGTGTAGAGCGCCAGCGTTACTCCGTAGATCGACTGACGGTCCGGATTGTTGCCCATGCAGACTATCTTCGGGCTGCGGGGGTTGTTGATGTCGAGGGTGAAATCATCGCCCGACATCGCCCAGTACAGTGCGGGTGACGAGAACTTTGCAAGAGGGATCTGCGCCGATGCCGTCTGTCCCTGCAGCTGTTCCATGACGCCCGACTGGAGAGCTTCGCTGAAGGGCGATATCTTGGCCTCGAGACCGCGGGTGAACTGCAGCACCTGGAACACTTTCTTGTAGTTGTATGCCATGACTTCGATGACATGGGGGAACGTGCAGTAGCGTCCCTTGTTGACATAGTCCGTGCGCGAGTCTATGATCCTCGTGCCGTCGAGAACTTCCAGGGCCTCCCTGGGGAGGCTGTCCACGAAAGCCTTGCCCCTGGTGCGGAGTACTTCTTCGACGCCTTCCTTGGTGTTGTATATGGCGTCTTCGTCGAAGTTGGCCAGCCACCATACTATCGCGTCGAGATATACCTTCGCCGATTCGCCGAAGAAGTCGAATGACTTCTCGCTTTTACCCTTGTTGATGTTGTCGAACACAAGTTCGGCGATTTCGGAAGCGTCGGCGGGGTCGTGGAGATATGAGTGGTGTATCGGATTGCATCTGTTGCTGCGTGTCGGGTCGTCGAAATTGATGATATAGAGGCTGGGCTTGACTTTCATTCTCCGCCACAGCTTTTCGTTTTTCGCCTGGTAGGCTATTTCCGTGAGAACCCTTTCCGTCAGGTCGGGGAACTTGTAGTCGTAGAGGAACATGGTGAAGCCCTTTCTCAGCTGTTGTTCTATAAACGCGAAATAGACGGCGAACGACTTTCCCGAACCCGGGCTTCCGAGAACGATGCTAGCACGGTAGGGGTTGATGCAGTTTATCCAGCCTTTGTATTTCTTGCCCTGCCATACGAACTCATAGGGTATGTTGACGCTGTCGCTTGTGCGTATGAGCCTTGTGTTTTGCCTGAAGCCCTCGTCTTCGTCCGGGACGGCGTCGACGCCCATCTTTCTAAAAGCCTGTATCAGGCCGACGGAACTTATGACGAAGCCGAGAGTGGCAGTCGTGATGTAAAGTATCCAGTTGGCGGGTATGATGAAGAATATCGCGGCGCCAATGGCTGTGGTGGTGATTATCTGCGTCCAGCTTTTTTCCATTTTGCCGCCGGTACGCATCGCGGCCGTGACGCAGAGGAGAAAATATACGGCGGCCCTTATGACGTATGGCCTGTTGAAGTATTGTGAGAGACTTATCAGGAAGATGTCAAGCCATCGCGCCGTCAGGCCGTAGGCCGCCAGCCACGGCGCGCTTTGCCAGTAGCACGAAAGAGTCATGATGATGAAGGCCATCGATATCGACAGCATGCTCAAATGTTTGTATGATTCGAAGTCTATCCTCATTTTCTATTTTTTTTATTGTTGTTTTGTGTCGAAATGCTTTTCGCTTATTATTTTCGCTTATATCACTATCTCGTTCCTTTCTTCGTCGCTTCTCCTTATGTCTTCGTTGTTCTTGCTTGCGTCGGCGTTTGAGCCGTGGGTATGGGTTGCCGTGGCGTGACGGTTCTTGAGAACGTTTTCGAGTGACGGCACGTCCGTGAAAGACGACAGGTTCTTTCCTTTGCGCACGCGCATTGTAGGCTTTTGAGGCGCGGCGGCGGTCTTTTGTTGTTTTTCCGCCCTGGGCTTCGGAGGGGCGACCTTCCATTTGTTTTCTGCGGCGCTGCGCATCAGCCATCCCATGTCCGTGTCCGTCTCGCTGCCTTTCCATGCGCATTTTGTCGCCCGGTCGAGCCATGTGACGCCGAAAGGCTTGCCGTCTTTGCTGTATGACACCACGACATACACCCCCTTTCTTTTCATCAGTCTCGTGAATGCCGTCCATGTTTTGCTCTGTGACGCGGCCCATTGCGCAAGCTGTTCCACGCGCTTGCGCTGTGCCTTTCTTTGTGACATGCTTGTGCTCTTGCACCTGGACAGCATGTCCGACAGTGCGGTTATTCCCAATTCATGTTCCGTCAGCGGCGCGCTTTCGGCGCTGCCGTCTTCCGAGAGTCCTTTGAAGAGAAGGGTGTCCTGTTCTTCGCCGTAGAACTCTATCCTGGTGTTGTATCTCAAAAGCATGATGCTTGCATATTGTTCGGGAGTGGTGAAAGCCCACGACATGACGTCCTTGTGGAACGTTCTGTACTGTTGGGAGGCCGGTTCTCCCGAACGGGCGTCGAAGGGCGGAACGAAAGCTTTTTTCTTTTTCTGCTGCGTCTGCCTGGCGGACGGATCTTCGTCGCCCGGGGACTTTTCCCTGATTTTCTTCTCCCCGCTGTTTCTTTTCTTCAGCTGTTCCCTGTAGTCTTCTTCGTCGAGACCGTATATGTAGTCGTATTTCGGCGCCAGGCTGCGGCATGCCTGTTCGCAGCGTCTGTTCTCGAAGGCGTCGTGCACCTTGAGCCCGTCCTGCCCTATGCGCGTGGCGACGACATGGTAGTGCGTACGCCCCGTGTCGTCGTGACGGAACACCCTGTAGGGGTTGCTGCCGTAGCCGAGGCTTTCCATGAGTTCGTCCACGAAGGCCACGATGTCCTTTTCTTCGAAGATGCCGTCGCCGGCCCCGGGGTTTACGGACATGTGGAAGGTGGGGTTTTTCAGCTTGCGCCCCCGCGAGGAGCGTTCGTTGAGCATCCTCAGACGTTCGAACTCGTCGATGATGGAAGTACCCTCCGGCACGTTTCGCGTGACAAGGATGTGGCCCTTGAGGTTGCTTCCCTGGTACTCTTCCTCCTCGGCGAGGGAGTATACCATCTCCACGCCTTCGGCCTTGGCTTCGTTGTATCCGAGGGCCGCGCCTATGTTGGCTGCCGGTTTCTGTATTTTTACGACCATTATCTCGCGTAGTTGTTCATCATCCTGCCGGATTCGGTATACACCCTGTCCTGTGCGGGCAGCAAGCGTTCCTTTATCGCCATATATATTTTGAGGGCCGTCATCGCATTGTCGGCGCAGTCGTATCTGCTGCCTTCGGGCTCCACTCCGAGCTGCCGTGCGACGGTTTGCATCAGGAAGTCGTCCATGATGCTCCTTTCGTCCATGAGGACGAAGGCGGCGAGCGTCATTACGTCTATGTTCTGCATATGGAAGTAGTCCCGCCAGCGGCCGTTGCCGCAGTTGCCGAACCAAGTCCTGAGGAAGGGCATGTCCATGCCGCTGACGTTGTACCCTGCGAGGTATATCTTGTCCGAAGGGTTGTCGGCGTTGACCTGGCTGTCAAGGATCTTCATGAAGTAGGCGAAGGCCTCTTCCTGCGAGGGATATCCGACGAGGTCTTTCCTTGTGACGCCTCCGGTCCATAGCGACGTGTCGCTGATGCGCGCATTGTCGGACGGCCTGGCGCAGATGTCGAAGCGTAGCGTCTCTTCCATCTTCATGAATTCCTCCCTGCAGAAGACGCCCCCGATGCGGTATATCTCGCAACGGTCGGGGTTGAGACCGGTGGTGAGAGTGTCGATGAATAGTATTTTGTTCATTGCTGCGATGTTTAGTGTTTCCTGTTTAGTCTGTTGTATTCTTCCTCTCCCTCTTCGTTGAAGTCGTCGAACGCCTTGTCGGCATCCATGCCTTCTTCTACCGGCTCGTTTTCGAGTTCGGGATTGTCGTTGTATTCTTCCGGAGCCGGCATCTCCGCGTTCCTCAACATCTCCTCGGTGACGATGGGTGTGTCTTTGTCGCGCTTGAGCCCGGGAGTGCCGTCGTTGTCGCTCCGCCGTTGCGCTTGTCGCCGTGCGTCATCGTTTTCCTTTTCGCCGTTTTCTTTGTGAACGTCCTTGCCGGAGCCTTCGCTTTCTACTGTGGCGACAAGGCTGACGGGCAGGTCCGCCTTGTCGATGAGGTTTTCGAAGGAGCGGAGTATCATCTGTATGTTGCTTTTCAGCTCGTTTTCCAGCGCGCCCTGTCTCCAGCATACGCTCGCGCCGAGGTATATGTAGTTCTGCTGTGACGGCTTGATGAAGGCCACGAAGTCTATAGCGCCGAAATCTTCGTCGAGGCTGCTCTTGTGATACCAGTACCGTCCGTCGTCGGTATTGTCGGGTGACGGCATTTCCTGCATGTATTCGGACATATCGGCGACAAGAGCGTCGATGTCGACGCTTCCGTTGAGGCGGTAGAGGATGCGCTGTATCGTGCCTTCGTCGTTCCATTGATAAGTCAGCTGTCCCTCCGGGCTGTCGTATGTGATTTTCCTGTTGTCGCCGTTCAGGGATTTTATCCTCTTGAAGATGTTCGCCGTTTTTATGTTAGCGATGTCGGCCTTGGTTAGAAGTTCGGTCATGGCGCGCAGGGCGAACCACTGTTTGTTGTTGGGGCGCACGTCGACGGCATAAATTCTCATTCTTCTGCTTCCGCATTCGATGAAGGCTTTGCCTACTTTCTGCGCCGTGTATATGCCGGTTTCTTTATCTATGTTGCCGACGAAGGGATTGTCGGTGTCCCACACGTAATCTATGCTTTTGAGCTTTTGCTTGTCAAGGTCGGAAAGCTGACATCTGTATTTGTCTCCGACCCGGAGTATCATTTGGGGAATGTTGAGCCTTTCTTCCTCTTCGTCCATGTCGCTGTGCGGCAGCCGGGCGAGTTCGTCGGTTTTGTTTTTTGAAGCGTCCTGTGCCGACGGTTTTTCTTTCCTTCCTTTCTTTTTCCTGCTGCTTTTGTCGTCGTCGCCGTCAATGAAGTCGCTTACTTTTTTATTTACGGCCGAATATGCTTCGGGATATTTTTTAAAGGTGTAAGCTATGAACGCCAGGGCTGTCGGAGTTGAGAACAGCGATATGAGGGCGTACCATTTGAGAACGCCTTCAAGGGTGAAGGATTGCGATGCCTGATTTAATGTTTCTAGAATTCCATTCATGACTGTTCTTTTTGTTTTTTTTGCCGCCTGCCGCTATCGGGTGGGATAAGGGTGGGTGTTATTTGTCGAACAAGGGCCGTAAATTTGTGTTTTTGGAGAGTTTATGGTGTTGCGGTATCGTTATGGCGATTCGCACGAAATCGGGCTTTAAAAAGGCTGTTTTGCGCATGTCTTTTTTTTTATTCGTTTACGGTTGGCATGGGGGCTATTTGTTTGACGTATATGTCGAAGTTGATTTTTTCCTTATACCTGATCACCCTGAACGTTCCGGAAAGGGCGACGGTGTGTCCCTTTTTCATGCGGAGCACGTTGGGGTTGGACATGTTGTAACAGTAGCATCTGTAACTGTCCTTGTATATTTTTCCGTTGATGTCGGATTCCTCAGTGCCCACTATGAAGGTGAGAAAACTGATGCCCCGCGAGTCCTTGCGGACTTCGCAATCGGAAAGAAGTATGCCTGTGATAGAGAGAACCTGCATATTGTTTTATTCTTTACTTTCTTTATCGCTGTCTTTGGTGTTCTTTTTCGCGGCGCCGGCGGAAGCGGTTTCGTATTCCCTGTCAAGACGCCTCTGGAATTGTCTGAACCTTCTTGAGATGAGTTCCATGATTTCGGGGGATTGACTGTTGTTCCAGTCTTCGAGCGCCTTTTCGAGTATTTCGTCGGGAAGGTTCTCGATATCGCTTTTCTTCTCGACGACGGTTCTGACGTTTATGAAGTAGAGTATTTCCTGTATGTCCCTCAGAAGGGTTTCGCTTCTTTCCTCCAGGGTGTTTTTCCAGAGTGTCATCTTGGAAACAAGTTTTCTGGCGATGTCTGTAGACAGGTCGGCTTTTTCTATTTTTTCCAGTTCTAAGTTGAAACGGTAGTTGATGTATGCCGTCGTGGCGACAAGTTGCGACAGAAGGTTTTGCATCACGAGCGCGATGTCTTCCTTGCTTGTCGAATGCTTTGTCTTGGCGTAATCTCTGAGGACGGAGTTGCCGAAGATTCGCCATTTTATCCAGCCGGCCACGTTGGTCCACTGATCCTGTTCCATCTTTTTCTTGAGAACTATTTTCTCCTCAAGACTTAAACGGAGCATGACTTGGTTGAGTTTTTTATCGTATTCTTTTTTTAATTTTTTATTTCCCATCGTTTTGTCCGTTTGTTTGATTTATTCGTTTCGTACAATTTTATTTTTTCTTTTAACCACATATTCCGAGAGCCCCTGCTGGGACGTTGCGACTACGGAGCAACGGAATTCGCCGAAGGCGTGAACTTTTCCGAATTTTTCGGAAAAGCAAGATTGCAAATGTCAATCACGCAAAGCGTGACAATCATTTGCACATCTTGCCCCTATTAAAATTGAAGGGTTCTCCACAATATGTTTGTGCAAAGATACAATAATTTTCATAAAAATTACAAGTATTGGAGGATTTTTGTGTTTTCCTTTAAATTGCTTGTATATTGTCTTAAGTATCAGCATTATGGGCAAGATTATTTCTATTTTGTTGTATTTGTGTCATGGAACTTTAGTTCCGACGGAACTTTGGTTCCGAAAGGACTCCGGTTCCAACAGAACTTTAGTTCTAACGGAACTTCAGTTCCAATGGAACAGTTGTTCCAACGGAACTTTAGTTCTGACGGAACTCAGGTTCCAATAGAACTTTAGTTCCAATGGAACTTTAGTTCCGTTGTGGAATATTTTTTATTGTAAATATGAAAAAAATATATAATTTTGTGCAAGAATTAAAAAAAACAGTTATGGCTTTTCACTTGGATTTGGATGACACCCTTCCTACCGATATGGATGTTTACGCACGGCAGTTCTTCGAAGATTACGATGAGTATATAGGAGAAAAGAAGGCGGGCAAGACTGGCGCAAAGGGAAAGGCGAAGCCGCAAGGCGGCAACGTTATGCCTGATGCCCCAACAGGAAAAACCTCTTTATCGGGAACGGGAAAAAAGAACATAGGGAAGACGGCATCTTCAGTTGCTGACGCTTCGGACTCTATCCCTGCGGATGCGAATGCGTGTCGTGATTTCTTTTTCTATAAGGTTCAGCTTCCGAAACGTCTTCATGCTCCGTTGCGCATGCTCAGGGTGGTTAAGACGGACAGTGTGCATGACTTGATCAGCGGTTTGGTTTGCGAGGCGATCGACAGGCTTGTATTTGATTCCATTGACGAGCTTGAGGAGTTCGCCAGGGTTTTGAAAAAGAGTTATGCGAAAAGGGAAAGGCTCGAAAAAACGGCAAATGTGAGCGAGGCGGGACGCGCGGGCGAGAGCGAAGCCGATGACGGCGGTTTCTTTTTGAAGGAAGGGGAAACCGATGCCCGGACTGCCGGGCAGTAGCGCATATGTACAACGATTAAATAGATACAGGTATGGCAAAAGAAAGCACACAGAAAGGCAGGGGTGATTTGAACAAGTATGCCCTGACGATTTATCTTCCCGAAGAGTACCGCAAGAAGATATTCCTTCTCAAGAGCGTGAACCCGAAATTCAGCAACGAGGTCCGTAGGCTGAATATGACGTTTATCGACAAGATGATAAGGGAACACATTGACGACATAGACGTTTTTCTGGATTCTTGCGGTGTCAGGTGAGCGGTGGGTTATTTCCGACGGAGAGAGAAAAAAAAGGGGGAGAGGACATCTGGTCCCCTCCCCCTTTTTAGGAGTAGTTTTGACTGCTTTTTTTTTAATTTTTGGATTCCTCTACCGAAATCTTCCTGAACTCCTTCAGGTTCTTGATGAGGTCAAGGGCGGCCTTGCGGGCTCTTACTCCCGCCGCCTTGTTACCTTTCTCCAGTTGGTCGTTGGCGTTTTTGCTGAATGCTTCGTAGATGGATCTGATTTCTTCCAGGTTTTTTTTCATAATGTTTGTTTTTTAAAAAGGGTTTGACATGCGGTCTGCATAATGACCGTTCTTGTAAATTTTATTTGAATATTTGTTTATTTGGAATTTTGTTTATATCTTTGTGCTCAAACATTGCGGGGTGGAGCAGTTGGCAGCTCGCAGGGTTCATAACCCGGAGGTCGCAGGTTCGAGTCCTGCTCCCGCTACCCATTAAAGGTTTCTTTAATTCTTAAGCTCTGTTATGTTCATCCGTGTCCGGTTCCCGACGGGGGCCGGACATTTTTACGGTGAAGATAGGAATTAATATGTTATTTTGTTTTCTGTTTTTTTTTGTTGTAAGAAAAAAGGTAAAAAGGTAAAAAGGTATTTCGGCTTGGGAAAGTCTCAGTACGACAGCACGACGAATTCGTCCGCCTCCGGAAGCACGGCGAGACCTCCCCATGTTCCGTGGAGCTGTTCCATATCGTCGATGGATTCCACGATGCCTGACAGTCCTTCCATTTCTTTCGCCTGACTGTCCGTTCCCGACGGGAACATGAAGGATTTGTCGTCGACCTTGGTGATGAGTATCGACGAGCCGGTGCGCACGCTGCCGTGTCGTGTGGTTATTGTCTGTTTCATTTTTTTATGTTTTACGTGTCTTGTTGTCTGCCTTTCTTCCCGGACGCCCTGCAGGGCAGCGCCCAGCCTTTTATCCTTGCCACCTCCCTATTGAATGCGTACCATACGTCTTCGTCGAGGAATTCGCAGTGCACTGTGTCTTTTTTGTGGAAACGTATGCGGAAGAACCCCCATTTGTACCATTGGCCCCACTGCGAGCCCGACAGCTCATGGAGCGCGGGTATTGATTCGTAGCTTCTGCCGGTGATGTGGCACAGCACCTTGACTATGTCGTCGAACTTGTGGCATGCGTCGCTGTAGAGCTTTACGGTGGGGTTGTCGTATCCGTAGGAGCGTCTCGTGCACATCCACGGCACGATGAAGCGGCGGTTGACCATATAGTCGGCGTTGGTCTTCCACTTTTCGCCGGCGGTGCTGTTCTCGGCGCTGAAGGAACATATCTGCTCGAAGGCTTCCACCATGGCCTGTTCCATGCGCTGGCCGTGCGTTTGGACCACGATGTCCAGGACGGCGTATATGTTGCGCATGGTGAAGGGCTTGTTCCCCTGCTCCTCCACGAAGGCCGCCAGGCGTTCGCGGAGTTTCGTGGTGGAGTAGCGTTTCATGTTGAGCTTGTGGAAGATGACGTCCCAGTTGTACTTCTGGAGCTGCTTGCAGTAGACTTCGAAGGTGACGTTGGATGCTATCCTTCCGTCCGCGGCGCGCGCGCCGAAGGTGATGGGCAGATACGGCGCGTATTCATGCTGCCCTTCGCGCTTGTCGCTGTACTTCGCTATGGCGTTTATCTTTTTGCTCAGGGCGTCGACCTGCCCGAAGAGGCGGCATGCCTCGACGTAGCGGTTTACGATGTCGCGTACGGCGTTGTAGGGCATGAGCCCCTGCGCCGTCCCCCCTGCCGGGATGTCGTCTTCGTCATTTAGGAAATAGTCCGCAAAGGGATCTTCGACGGCGTCTTTGACGAGGGTGAGCATCGTCATCGGCACCTTCGTCTTCCTTTCGGCGTCACCGAAGGCGCCGCCCATCTTAGCGTGGACGCCGTGAGCTCCAACGGTGTCGCGCAGCCTGTCCCACAGGGGTGATGCGTTGCGGGCGTAGCTGTCGCCGTTGCACAGCGCGACGACGGTGCAACCTCCGGGGGCTATGTCGAAGGCGTGGAGTATGTGTTGCGCGGCGTCCGAGAAGGGAGGGTTCATCACTATTGCGCCGATATGGCTTATGTCTTCGCCGCGCAACTGCAGGAAGTCGTCCTTGACAAAGCGGACGCGGCGGTCTTCGCCCCACCAGGACAGCAGCACCCCCCGCAGGGCGTCGTCGTTTTCGCAGGCGAGGACCTGAGAGGCTCCCGCCGCGAGAAGCTCCGCCACGATGTCGCCCTTGCCGGCGGAAGGCTCGAGGGCGGCCTTGCCGTCGATGTCGAGGCCCGCGAGCATCGCGGATATTAGCGCCTTTGGCGTCGGGTAGAAGTCTTTGTTGTCGGAGAATATGTTTCTTGTTATGTGTGTTGTTCCTTGCCGTTGTACCAGTCAATGGCCTGCCGGTGTTCAAGACGCCGTTGTCGTAAAATCTCTTTCTTGACTTTCGTTTTGTCTATGGTTGAGTACTTGTAGTATTTCTCGAGCTTGCCTTTCAAGCTTATTGTCGCGATGAAGATGCATATCGACAACAGAGTCAATATGCAGTTCAGGTACGGAGTGAATGTCTTTATTATGCTCAGTTCTTGAAGCAGGACATATAGGACTATCGTGAAAAACAGGTACGGCAGCGGCGTGGAGACGAGGCTGTACTTTCGGATCTTTTCATTTGCCGTGATTTCCACCATTTGCCTGGGAGAGACGTTGGCGTATAGATCCCGGTTGAGTCTCTGTTTTTTCCTTGCCTGTTCGATTAATTTGATTTTGAATTCGTCGTACATGGTATTGTCGTTATTTTGCTGCCTGCTATGTTCTGCCTCGTCGGGAGTGAGGATGTCCTTGAAGTCGTCAAGGCCGTGGAAGCTTACGGTCTCGGACTCTTCGCCTCTGTAGCGCGAAGCCCAGATGTCGTCACTGTCTTCGCCGTTGCCCGATATCTCGATGAGAACGTCAGGATGGCGTTTCGCTATCGGTGGCAGGGCGGTGAAATCGCCACCGAGGATATAGCCTTCGGTCATGAATTTGCCGCAGACATCACAAATACGAAGTCCCAAGTCTTCCCACTTGTTACTTTCCACGAGATTGAGCAACATGCTCTTGATTTTCTGGGGAGCGCCCTCGAACCACAATGCGAGGTGGTACGAATTGGTCATTTCGTCAGGTTGCGCACCTCCGTACAGGGCAAGGCCGTAGGCACGGTTGTAGATAGCGGTTCCTTTCTTGCCGATGATATTCATCAGCCTCTTTTGAATTTCATTGATATACATGATTTGATTGATTTTTCGTTAATTGCAGAATCCGCTACGGACAACTTTACCGTTCACGAAAATCCGATAAGCAAATCCGAAAGTCTCTTTCGCGTAACGAACGGCTTCGCTGATACTCTTGCACTTTTCCGGAGAAAGGCAATAGCCATTTCTTGTGTTCACGACACAAATACATTCTTTTGCTTTCATAATGATTTCTAATTGGTTTAATTTTGTGGATACGCCCCCATCCAAGGAAGCGTACCCTGTTAGGCAAATACCTCCGTTAATTTCGGTAGCCGGTGAACGACCACCAAATCGTCGTAGATGGTCCGCAACTCGGAAAGCAGCTCTGCATACTCACTCTGCGATGCCGGTTTGGTACAGTTACGATAGAAATCCAACTCCATCGGCCCATGTTGGCCGACGTGCTGATAACTTGTAAGGTCGTGGTTCGTTCTATTCCAGCAGTAAGGGAACACGGCGATGATTTCGCCATAGAAGTCTTTGGTGCAGACCTTTCTGAATACAACTTTTGTCATAGTGATATTTAATTGGTAATTGGCGACTTGCGTTCCAGTCAAGGGGCGCAAGCCAAAAAGAGTTACTGCAAGGAGCGGTCAAGGAAACGAAAGGATGCTGCCTCCCCAAGATGGCTCGGAAGAACAATCGGATAGCCTTCCAAATCCGCAATCGTGCGAGCGATTTTCAAGATTCGCGTGTAAGAGCGAGTTGACAATCCGAGTTTCATCATCAGATTCTCTGTGAACTCGGCAATCGACCTGCCGTCCGCAGTGTTGGTGCATACGGCATTTGCAAGCTCCGTGGCGGACAGTTCGTTGTTGAGTTTACCCTGACGCTTCATCTGAATCTCACGCGCCTTGTGCACCCTCGCGGCCACAACCTTGGCGGTGTCACCTGAAACCACGGGACTGTCGGATTTGGGCTGTGTCCAAACGTGGAGCATCACCCTGTCCATCACGGGCCCCTGCAAATGGTTGAGGTACGCGGTCCTCTGCCCAACGGTGCAAGTGCATCTGTCACCGTCACCATAGTAACCGCAAGGGCAAGGATTCGTGGTGAGCACAAGCAGAGGATTGGCCGGGTATGTCACGGTTCGTTTCAGACGAGAAAGAACAACTTTCTTGTCCTCAAGAGGAACACGCAGAAATTCCCACACGGCCTTCGGCATTTCCGCACACTGGTCAATGCAGAGCACGCCATTGTGCGCAAATGATACTTCACCGGGGAGACAATCGCCAGTTCCTCCAAACATCGCTGCGATACTGGCAGAAGGATGCGGAGCTCGGAAGGGACGCAACCCCGGGGCAATCCGTTTGTTTGCAGAGGAATAGATGCGCTGCACCTCCTTGCTCTCTTCTTCGCTCATTGGAGGGAGAATTTCACGCAAGGCTTGCGCAAGTGCCATCTTTCCACTTCCGGGGACGCCCATGAGGAGTATCGGCAGATTGCCTGCCGCTGCTATCTCAAGAGCCCTCTTTGCGGTTGCATTCCCACGAATATCATCCCAGAAATGCACCACCTCTTCCATGGTTTGCAGATTGTCGCACTCGTCTTGAGCGGTCCAGTCCGGTGCACCGTCGTTGAGGATGTCAATGACTTCCTGCAAATCGTCGGCACCGTAGATTTTCACCGCATCACCAAGTGCTCTTGCGGCAAGTTTCGCGGACTCCGTAGGCAGAATGCACACTCTGCCGGATTCCTTTGCAAGTTCTGCCGCCTGCATCCATCCGGGAATATCCCGGAGACTTCCGTCAAGGCCAAGTTCGCCAGCGATAATGTATTTCTCGCGGTCCGGAAGGCTTTCCTGCTCGCTCGCTGAAATAATTCCGAGAGCGATGGGAAGGTCGAATCCGCATCCGTGCTTCACAAACTCCGAAGGAGCAAGGTTGATAACAACTCGCTTTCCAGGAATGTGGTATCCGTGCGATTGCAGAGCGGTGACGGTTCGTAGCAGAGATTCCTTCACTGCTTCGTCCGCCAGTCCTATAAGGTGGATTCCAACGCCGTTGGTAATTTGTGTCTCGACGGTTACTGGAACGGACTCAACACCGTTCGTTTTGAATGTGTGAATGTAAGTAAGCATAGTATTTTTGATTGATTGGTTTTTGCGGTCCAGGGTGCGGTCAAGCACCCCGAATCAGTTTCTACGCCTCGCGATTCCAACGGTCGAAATTGCGAGTGGAGCACGCTTCATCCCAGAGGGCTTGCATCCTTGCAACCTCTTTCTGGAAAGTATCTATATTTGCCGGAGAGGTTTTCTCTGTAATCCATTCGATGGCAGTTTTGATAAAATCCACAAATTTCAGTTCTGTCCTGACTTTGATTTTTGATGAGGCGATTATACTATCGTTTCTACTTTTGTCTATGTCTCCGGACTGCTCAACGATACAGAAACGGTTCGGAGTGCCGTTTCTGTCAAACATCGGATAATTGCTGAGTACATCAAACGGGTTTTCGCAGGCATGGAAGCCTCGGTCACAGCATGTTATTCTTCCGTCCATCTCATAGGTTTTGCCGACCTCGTATTGAAAATCCCGGCATTTCAGGTCTTTGTCAAAGCCCTTATAGGCTTTTATTGTATTTTTCTTTGCCATGATTATAATCGTATTGATATATGCTAATAATTAATAGCATCTTGCTTGTCGATAAAGAAATGGATACCATTTGAACATTCATTCCAACGATTGCTATCAAACGCATCCGGATAAACCATTTTGCCTACTTCATACCATGTTTCACCATATCCGTTATTGAGGATTGTTTTTAATGACTCATCCGTTTCCAAATCTGTAATTGCAAGCACTTTCGCTTTGCTGCAACGGCATTTTTGGGTTGTAGCCGAGCTCCTTTTGGCATCTGCAGGTATTTGAAGTTTTACAAGCGCATTATATACTTTTTTCCATCCGATAAATGCTCCATCTGATGGACAGGCTAATGGAATTTGCCCATCCGGGACATTAAGCGCTTCTTCTAAATGGCATGAATAAATTTTCGAATCTTTAAAATTCGCTCCAAGGAGATTTGCTTTATCGAATGATGATTCAATAATAATTGCTCTTTTGAAATTGGCACCCCTTAAATCGGTCCCGTAAAAATTGGTATTATATATTCTAGATAACTCAAATTGAGCTTTCCGCAAGTCTACATCATGTAAACCGACGCAATCAATATTATAAAAAGAGAGTTCTGCGCCACGTAGGGATATACCCTGTCTTGCCGCTTCCCGTAAAGTTTCTGAAATGGTATTATCTTCTTTGTCATACTCAAAAAGGATAGATCCATCAACATAATGTTTAATTTGAATATTCATCGTATATACTATGAACTATATTAAAATCTGTTTTTGTTTGTCATTAAAGAATATTATCTATGATACACGGAACAGGCAATAGGGCAGGAAGATGTTTAGGTATGGACTTGCCATCCGTATGAGGGATCCATTTGTACACTGCCGTTCTCTTTGTATTGTCCCGGAGTTCCATGGAAAATGATACCGCCTTTTATTCCCGTGCTGCCGTCGCGGTAGCGCTCCTCAAAGATGAAACTGCGTTCGCTGAAATTTGATGAGATGTAGATTTCATTGACCGGTCCTGTCTCGTCATATTTTTCCCACATCATAAGGTGCGTGAAAATTTCATTGAAATTATTTGCCAGATTGTTGTCATATGCAAATTGCCTGCATTCTTTGAAGCGGTTAAGTGCATTTGGGCTTGTGAATTTCATTGTGATATAAGTGTTGTTGTGTTTTTTTATATTTGAGTTGGGATATCCGTTGGCAACAGTCCTTTGATATATCGTGAATATTTTGATTGCCGTATAGATTTTTCTTAAAATCAGTCAAACGAGAAGTCGCATATTTCGAGATACTGGTCTTCTTTACCCTCGAAAAATCCGTCAAGGTTTTCTTCCGTGACGAAATAGCCATAGAAATTGACGTTCACCTGGTTTTTTTCTATTGTCTCAGGATCCATAGTTGCATCATCAGTATGTCTTATTGCATACACATGCAGTTTGTTTCCTGCAATATTTTTCATTTTTTCAAAATCGACATGCTCCGATATCAAGAGACCTTTGACATTTTTGTTTTGATTGAGGTCTATGGAAAACGATTCAATTGACAGAGAGTCTTTGTTTTTTTTGTAGAATTTCTTAAGTCTTGTGTTCATTTGGTTATATTGTTATTGGTTTTAATTTTTTTCAGATGACGGTTGATTATAATTACGGGGCAAAACTCCGTAGGGTTTGCCCCGTGTGCAACAAACCGCCGCCCTTTGTTCGGGCTACGCGCAAGGTTTCCGATAGGAACGCATGCGTAGCGTGCGACTTGCGGGTGCGCGAAAAAGGGCGAAAAGTCAAATGAATTTGAGTTTCAAGCCTACGATATATCCGCTGCGATTACGGTTCACATAGACACCGTAGCATCCGTCACCGAATCCGCTGGATGCGACAACACCCTTCTTCTCGATAGTTCCCCAGTCGGGTTCGTGCAGCGTCAGTTCGCAGACGCGACGATACCAGCTCTGCAAATTCTCGAAGTCATCGTCAGACTGGTTCTGCTTGTAGTAGTCGGGGTCGAAGAATCCGCACTGGCCGCTATCCACGCAGACGTTAGTTTCGTACTCGGATATGCGACACTTCGGGTAATTCTCGTGGCGGATGGTCAGCGACGCGATGCGCTCGCCCCAATGGGCGCAGTCCTTGACGTTAACCTCGCAGTTCCACTTGCCGTTCAGGACGTCGTGAAGAATTGCGTTGCAGCCGTTGGCCGGTTTGTAGCACGGGTCGGTAACTATTACTTTTCCGGAATTGAGTGTGATTTGTTTCATGATGCGTGATGTTTGATTGGTTTGTGGCACTCTCGTGATGGTTCATTGTCACGAGAGCATTGGGGGGATTACCAAATTTTCGTTACCTTTACTTCCATATACTGACGCTCTTTCCCCTCATTGTCGATATAGCTGTTGCCATCCATCCGCCCCTCAAGGTGAATCTCTTGTCCCTTGCTTATTTCCGCATTGCCCCAGTAGCTGCACGAGAACCATGTGGTATGCACGGTCGCCCCAGCGCTTCCACGATAAACAGTGTCCACGGCAATGCTGAAGCGCACGATGCGCTCGTTGCCTACGATATGCTCATTGACTACGCCTACGCGGCCGATGAGCTCGATTTTTGCTAAATGTGTCATAGTGCTTGATTATTTGATTGGTTGATAATGGCACCCAGTGTAGGTTTCACCCTGCACTGGGCAATGTTCAATACTCGAACGCGAAGGCGGTTCGCGCATAGAGCGGAGCGTGGGATTTGATTTGTTCCTTTCGCCTGGCGAGGTGCATGGAGAGCGCGGAAATGAAGGTTTCCATTTCCTCTTTCACCCTCCGTTCCAGTTCGTAGTCGATGGCGGATTTAGCCTGAGCAATCATTTCGTCCATGCTCGAATCCCCAAAGAAACCCCAGCGGGAATCGATGTGTTCGCCCTTCTCGTCTTCGGCAACGAATCCGTAAACCTCGTTCGTGCACCACATGTCGAGGTCCTTGATTTCGCCCTCCAAATACTTGAGGGTTTTTACCTTGGTTTGTTTGGGGAACTCCTTCTTTGCATCCTCCTTGCGGACTGCGATAACACCGAAACTACCGGAATCCCAATCGTTTCTCGGATTTCCGGCCCATACGGTAATTCCGCCATGTTCGTAATATCTGATAGGGAGCCAGTAATAGAACTTGTTCAGATAGTCTTCAAGTTCCTTGTTTTCGTTATTCTCCCACCTGTAGAACTGTTCCCACAGTTCGTCCAGGCGGTGCTTGTCCGGATTGTAGTCACGGTGACGACTGTAAATCGTGCCGATGTTATCCGATTCACGTGGCGATTCTGCATCATAATCCACGTAAATCTTAATCGACATACCTTTGTAGTCGATTTCTCTTTTGATTGTACTCATAGTGATTTGATTTTGATTGGTTGTGGTTCCCCTGGGCGCCGTTAGATGCGCAGGGGAAATGCTACATGTTCAAGATTATGTCCTCCACGGTGATGTTGTCGTAGAGCGAATTGCAGTCGTTGTCCTTGCAAAAAAACACTTATGCAGTCAACAACAGAACTCGCAAGGCTATAATCCGCACACTCGATGGGGCACCGTTCACGCCATGATTTCGACACGGCCAAATCCGCCCTTTCCTTGAAATCATCTATCTGCTCATGGCAGTATTCGATGATTCCGCGTATTGCTTCGTCATAGTTCATAATGATTTTGTGATTGGTTCGTTGCGGTTGGTTCCGGGATTCAACCCGGAGCCACCATTAGCAGACTCCAGCAGAGAGGGCATCATTGATGCCGTCCTTAATCCGACACTCAGTCGAGCACGTAGCCGGACTCGCAAACGGCCAGTAGCCGCTTGTCTTAATCCCTTCCAGCGTGTCTATGCACAGCTGAAGCTTTTCTGATATTGTCGCCATAACTCAATAAGAATAAGTTTTCGTTTCCGTCCGGTTCGTCCGGACATCATATTTCTGAATCACCCAGGTCGCAGGCCGGAAGATGTACACCGTCTCGTTGTATCCGCCCTGGATCTTCCGCGCCCCGTAGGTCGCAAACCTCAAAGTGTTACCCTCGCAGCGAATCCGTCCGCCCTTCTTCTCCGCCATCCGCTGCGCAAAGGCCGTCTGGATTTCATTGACCGCTCCGCTGCGGTCCTTCGCCCATAACTCCGGGCTGTACTTCATTTCTTTCATTGCTTTACCCTTTTCTGATTATTACATACTTTTCATTCGGATGCGCCTCACTGTGCACCCTCTGCCAATACTGCGCACTGCTCAAAGTCGCGCAGTCCTCGGTCACGTCGCTCTCCGGTATCATTCCGCCCATAGCATTATCTCCTCTGCTGCATCTTCCCAATCTACCTCGTCATAACACACTTCGTGCTCGTCACACCACTCCTCGACGCAGTTCTCTATCTCGTTTCGGAACTAATCCGGAATAGTCATCCTGTTGCCTATGCAAGTCAATGCTAACTGACACTTTGCGTCCCAGTCCACTATGTTCGCTGCACAATAGGCTACGATTTCTTTCATCTGTTCCATCTAACACTCGCTATTTGTATCGTCACACTCCAGGAAATACCGCTCAAGGTACAACTCCTTGTAGTCGGTCCCGAACCGATGGTTAATCCATGCCAGAATGTTTTCGTATGTGAACGGACCGGCAACCTCTACATTCTCGTAGTGAGTCCAAGGATAATGCGGCCTCTCGTTGGTAGGTATCTTCCACCATAATCCGTACTTCTCAAGAACTCGCTCCCTTTCTTCTTCGTACGCCTTCTTTTCTGCGTTGTTACGGCCAGTGTCGTACACCTCGCCCCATGCGCCCTTGGATTCGTCTGCGTCAAATTTCTCGTCTCGGATGGGATGAAGTTCAACAAACCAATCGTGGCCCGTCTTGTCCTTGAAGTTCGCCCTGATGCGGTAGTTGCCGATGCCATCCTCAATAGTCGGCTCGTAGTCCATGCCCATAGCGTGGAAGCACAGCACTCCCTTCGCGCTCGCCAACTCCATAACCTCTGCCTTCCTCTCTTCGAATCTCTCCTTCGCCTCGGCTATCTGCTCATCGCTGATCTCGTACTTGCCCGCCCAGTTCACATAGTGGCCGTCCGTCACACACTTGCCGTCAACCCAGCGGCCGTAACCAGTGGCATACCGCGCCTCGCGTATGCCCTTATCGCTCTTCATCATCTCACGGAACATCTCGTCCGTTAAAATAAGATACTTTGCCATAACTATTCATTAAGTATTATTGCCTTGAAGCAATAGGATGAACTGTCCCTACCTTCTTCGTAGTCAACATTGATATTGGTAAATTCGTTATACGGGTTCTGTTTATGGAAGTCGGCTATTTGCTGCCTTGTCATCCCGTCCTTCCTTAATGCTTTGAACATTGTCCGAAAATTTGTAAACACGCCCACCAAATCACGGTAACAGTAACTGTATGTGTTGTCCTCTCCGAACGCCCATACGATATATGCTTCTTTTGCCATAGATGTTCTATTATAATTGTTCTTCCCTCTTATTGCGTAACCCGTGTAATTGCTATCCGTTTTCATGGTTATTCTCCTTTTCTCGGTTCAAACATTTCACAGTCTTTCCCTTTATACTCGGAAGTGGCCTGGAATAATCCGTCTCCCTTCGGCTGCTTCGCGCAGACAAGTTTTTCCCACCACTGTCCTTTACTGTGTTTCCTTTTACGCAATGCTCGCAGTTCTTGCATCGAGGAGCATCCGGCGGCAACCTTCTGCTATGCACTTTTTTATACAATTCCTCCGGGACGAAAACGGTCGTCCCACAGGACTGACTAAATTCTACGCCTTCGTCATAATACTTTTGGTCCATCCACTCCTGACTCTCCGGCCAGGCGACTCTTATATACTTGTCCATAACTATTCCTCGTTAATGTTACCAAACTCTTTCGACTTCCTCATCAAAATACCCTCCGCCCGTGTAAACCACACCAACCTGTCCTGAGTGAACATAGAACCGCTCTCCCATCGTCCCAGGGATCGCGCTGCCCTTCACATAAAATCCGCTTGTCTGCCCAGGGTAGCGGAACTTGTCGCCCTGCTTTAATGCTCCTAGTTTCATAACTTTACTTTTTATTTGTTATCCTTACGCCTCGACCTTTTTAATAATACACTTGGGGCATCCCCTTTGCTGAAACCATTCTGCTTTCTTTTTAGCGTCTTCATAAGTTGCCTGCGGCTCGCAAACTGGCGTTTCGTAGCCGTTAATAAAAGTATAAACTCTCCACATAATTGTTTTTTAGTTATTTAAGTGTCCACGAACTGCCAGGACAATTTGCCCTGTTCGCGTAGGCGGTCGTACTCGGCAAACGCCTCCTCACGGCTGTTTGCCTCAATCTCGATGTTAACGGAAAATACCGCCAGCGCGTTAAGTCGGTACTTCATCGGTTAGTCTTCCTCATAGTATGATTCGCCGTAGATTTCCCACGGATTATAACGCCTCGTCATCAGTGCATCAGTCGTGTCAAAGTCGTACATCGTTACGCGGACATGGTCGGACTTCTCCTGCTTTGCAAATGCGACCATTTCGTCCCAAAGATGATACACCGCCTTGTTGAACTCTCGCCTATTCCCGCTGAAACAGGCCACCTCGACGTTAAACTTTGCTTCGCAGCCGTTGTCAGCTCGGAAAACTATTTCAAGCTTTTTCATAGTCGTGAATTTTTAATTGATTGGTTGATGTGAATTTTGTGATTGGAAATCGTGGATGCACTTCCGTCCTCGGAAATGCACCCTTGCGCACGGCTCGCTCAGATAACGACGCCCGTGAAAATGGAGCTGTGGGCGTAATCCATCGCCCGTTCGTAACGGCCCATCTTGAACTCGTGCATCGCAGGATGCAGCCGTTCGTTGATGTCGTTCGTCTTGAATCCCCGTTCCCGCATCTTGCGGTTCACGTTCAGCAAGTCCTGCATGGCGGTCCGCTTAGCGGCTCTCTCCGCAAGCTACCGTTCGTACATCCCGGGAAATAACATTACTGCAACCTGTGACGCAATGACTCTTGTTTTCATGATAGTGGAATTTTTGATTGGTTAAACGTTAGCTCGCTGACGGCACGGCTACGCACCGTCAGGAAGATTGTTGCCTTCGTAATAAACTGTTTTCTTTATAATACTATTGATTTGATTGGCTTACTCCTTCCGGCTCGTTTAGAGGCCGGAAGGAAATCGTTTCGCCGGATAAACCCGTAGCGTAGGGAGGGCGTTAAAGGACGGTGCCGTATGGCAGGGCCATCTTCAGCAGTGGTTCATCGACTTCGGAACTGTTGCGCAGCATCATTTGCTCTAGCCAGATTGTAACGTATCCCCACGAGACCTCGGTCATGTTGTGCCTTCCATAGAAGGCGTCCATAATTGTTTGCACGTCGCAGACCGTTGCCGGAGTGTCGGAATTTATGCCGAGTTGTCCTTCGCGAGACCAGTCGAAGAATTTTGCTCCGTGTGCCTTGGCGCAGGCTTTTAACGCTTTGCGCAGATTTGTAAGATTTGCTCTCATAATTTGTGATGTTTTTGATTGGCTATTTATGTTTTTGTTTTTTTTGTGTTAGTCTTTGAGTTGTTTCATTGTCAGCAGTATCTCGTTTAGTTTCTTGACGAATTTCTGTGCCTGACGCCAGTTCAGGTATTCTTTCGTTGCATTGGACTTGGCCCATAATGTGCCTGAAGGCAGGGCCAAGTCTATGAATTGGGATGATGTTCCATTTGCCGGCTCCTTGACGAGACGCACTGAAAAGTAGTAGACCGACTTACTGTCGTAGGTAGTGCTGAGACCGCCCGAGCTGAAGCGGAGGTAGTAACTGTTTGAACTGGACTTCTCGGTCGAAGACCAGTAAAACCCTCTCGAACCCCCATTTCTTACTTCAATTTCGTCTTTCCATTTGTATCCTAATGCAGGGAGAAAGATTGAGTTGCCATTAATACCAATGACATCATATCCTTTTTTGCCTTCATTCCAGTCCCACTGGCAACTATCTATAAGTTCCCGAAACTGTTTTTCTGTAGGTAAGTCGACTATGTTCATGGCGGTAAATATTTTAACCTTTTCGGGGCGGGAGCATTTTCCGCCCCGAAATCGGAGGAAGACACAAGCGGCGAGCGCAATAAAAAAAGCCCGTCACCGAAGGTGGCGGGCTGGTATGAGCGGAGCGAAATTTTGTTTGCGCGAGGCGCTTAGGGGGAGGGGAGGTTTTTATTTCTTTCTTTTGCCTTTCTTGTGGTCGTTATTTCAGCCGGTAGATTCCCTGTGTTAAATATTTATCCTGTATTCGCTTTCTGAGTATATTGCGAGAACGTTTTTGGCCCTTCTGATGTTCATGCATATTCTCACGTTGAGTATTCCCGCTCGCGAGTTAAGGTCGAAAACAACACCCTGGGCCCGCTTGATGTCTTTACAGCAGATGGCGTATCTGGGTTTTGTCCCGTCAAGGAGGCGCTTGGAAAATGTTACGTAGATGTTTTTTTCATAATTTTGGTTTTTATTTGTTTATCAATTTTTCGTATTGTTCGATGGCGTTTGCCATTGTTATGTCTTCTATGCCGTCAAGACGGTATATGTCCGAGGCCTCATAGTATGATATCTTGTTTTTGAGGGTTGTCGTGAAGAGTATCACGCCGGCAGGCGTACTTTTCTTCGTTCTTTCCACGAGCGTGGAGCCTTTGCGGTCTCTGACCACCACGTCTGTGTGCAGCTCGCTTCTTCCTATCTTCTGTCCCGGGAGTGCCGTGACGATTTTGCCGTAGGCCGTTTCTTTGACGGTCAGGAAATGGTATTTGTATTTTTTTGTCGGCATGGCGGGCGGTTTAGAATGATATTTCCATGAAGAACGCTTCGAAGCAGTTTCCTTCATTTCCTTCAATCATGATATGATCATATTCGTCCGATACTATCCGGTGGAATTTTCCCGTAAACATTCCCGGCAGGCGTATGGGTTCGTTGATGTGCCCTTCGTCGAAGAGAGCGTCGCGGCTTTCCTTCAGTTTATGGTGGGCGTCTTCGGCGTGAGGATGGAAAGATACGCAAGTTTCCGTGTTTTCTTTGTCGTGATACAGTTCAAGGACAATGAAAGTTTTTTCCGTGGATATTTCCGTTTTTTGGATGCTTATGATGTATGGCGTTTCCTTGTCGTCGGTGACCGTGGTTTGCAATTTGGCGATTGTGCCGTTTTTGTAGTCTTTCAGCAGTTTTTCTTCGTCGTATTTTATCGTTGCATCCTTTTCCTTGGCAATGTGCCTGAAATAGGATGCGATGTCGCCGCAAAGGCGTTCAGGATTGTTGTCTGTGAAAACTTTGATGTGTATGCCATCCGAGACATCCGTTTCGGTAATGGTTGCCGTATGGACCGTTATGTTCATTTTATGGGGAAATGATATTTTATTGTGAATTCTTGTCGGTATAAACGAATTGTTTCCTGGGGGATTTCGGTATTCATATGAGTATTTTATCTTCCGACAGATGCTTTCCGTAGACTTCACATGAGGCGTAGCAGTTTGTGCAGTTTTTCTCGTCGACGCATATTTTTATTGAGTCTTTGTATCTTTTTGCTCTCCTTCTCAGTTCATCTATGGTTATATCGCGCAGTGTGGTTGCGGTTGCCAGCGATCCGCCGCCATTCCAGCTGTTGTATATAGTGCATGCGGTACCTTTGGGGATTATTGCGTCGTTGAATTTATTGTCATTGTCGCGAAGCCTGTCGTACAGTTTGTCCATGTCAAGTCTGCCGAAGAATGACCATATCCCGTAGTTGGGACTTTCGTTGATGACATCCAGGAACTGTTCGTATGAGACTATTTCGTTTCCTTCTCTTTTTTTGATGTTTGGCCATTGTCCGGCGCATTGCATTCCTATGCTCAGGGCTTGTTCTTTTACTTTTCTGGGGTTTAGGCTTAGCGTTGCCATCAGTCCCCATAGCACCGTATATTTTGAATACAGTTTCCAGTTCGTTTCGTATGGAGGTGTCAAGCAGTCATAGTTGCTTATCAGTTCTACGCGTGCATGTGTTAGGGTGCACATAAAGGAGTCCTTGAGTGGTGTCGACCTGTCGCGGATGATTATTTCATCGACAAAATCATCATATAAATAGTCGTTCTTGAATTCTTTCTTGTGTTTTTCGTCGAACTTGGATTTATCCAGTATGTAGTTCGCTATTTCTTGCGCTTTTGTGAGTTGATTATGATCCCACTCGTTGTTGTCCGAGAACAGGCTGCCCTGTTGTATGCATTTTTCAATGATGTCGTGGGGGATTTCTTGCGGAGGTTCATCCTGTAGGTAATAATAATTGAGGAGATGTTTCTTTAACTCTTCAAGCATCCCTAAGGGGTTGTATATCCCTTTGTCCCTGCCGGTATATCCGATTGTTATTATGTGGCACCGGCAGTATTCTTTAAGCGCGTCATATGCCGCAAGGACCGTTTTGCCCGTATCCAGAACGCCGTCGACAAGTATTACCATGCCCGTGAATGCCTTAAGTCTTTTGGCGGCAGCTGCGGTTATGGACATGTTTATATTGATGTCATCCGTGTTTAGTCCGCTTCGTTTTCTTTCGCACAGCGATTCGTGAGTTTCGCATGTAAGGATGTCGAGGACCCTCACCTTGGCGCATGCCGGGTTGCGGTGCTGTTTTGCCAAGCATAGTTGCGTTGCCAGGGCGGCGTTTGCCGTCGTGTTTCCCGTATGATCCGGGACGGGAATGAGAACGGCGTTGTTGCCGATGTATTTTGCATAGTCCTCGATGCCGGGGACAGGGAAGTCTGATTCCTTTATTTTCTGGCAAGCCGTGTAGGTGTCGCCGCTGCGGGGATTGTCTTTTTTTGCGGTGTTGTAATATGGCTTGGAATAAAGCAGTATGGGGTCGGGGTGCATTTTCGTTGGATTGGTTTTTTTTGTTAAATCGGAGAAGCGATATTTTTTTTGAGGGCGTTTTTGCGGACCGTATTCGGGAACCGTATTTTTGCCATGTGTCGGACTTAGAACTTGTCCGTGTCGAAAACCATGAGGGGATAGGTGCAGAATCCGCTTTTGCCCATGAATCCGGCGTCTTTGGCAAGGCCGTTTTCGATCAGGAATTCGACGGCCCCGGGGCAGTTGTTCGTGTCCACGAAGGCTGTCTTTTCATCTTGTAGCATTCCCTGCGTGCCTATTCCGTCGAGGTTGACGGTAAGTGTTGCGAACGGCGTCCAGAAGCCTTTCTGTTGTTCCTCTTGCGCCACCACGGCGAGTGTGTTGTTGCTGGCGTATCTGTTTGCGAAGAGTCTTACCTTGTGTTCCGTAAGCCCGTTTTCATGCCTTTCGACAAAAGTGTACGTATTCATGATTGTATGGATTGCGGCACGGGTGACTTGTTGTGATTTTTCCCGTGCGGGTACGGTTTGGCGATGTCTTTCATTCTTCGGGACAGACATATGTCCTCGATTCTTTCGTCCATCCGTATTTCTCGAGGTGCTCCTCGTCGAGCGCCTTCTGGATTTGTTCTTTTTTGGATTGACGCTTATTGTTGTTTTTGTTTATCAGAGCGTCCGTGATTATCAAAGCGAACCCCAGAACCGCTCCGAAGATTATGTAATACCACAATTCCACGACGGCGTGGATTATTTCGGCTTTTTCCATATGAGTGTTGTTTTTTTTTGTAAACGATATAATATTTCTGCATTGAACGGCCCGCGAGCCGTTATGTATGTATTGAGATGACTTTTTTGTCGTTATGGTTGGATCCTTTTCATGATTGAATGTATAAGGTTAAAAAAAACGGGGCGCACGCGGCGCCCCGGACGATTGATTGAAAATGAAGAATATACACGTCGCATTACTGTGCGCTGTCTATCGTTTCCTGTTCGATGACTTCGACTTCCCCCGTTTCGGTGTTCTCGACGCTGCCGTCTTCGCGCTTGCGCAGCAAGACGATTTTGTCGGCGCCGATTTCCATGCCGCCCCTGCGGTTTCCGGACGCGTCGACATAGCTGTTGTTCTCCAGGTGGCCGAGAATGCGGAGGAACGCTCCCTTGGTTACCGACTCCTGTTTTGCGAATTTGCGCCCGGGACGCAGGTGCACGTTGAGGAAGGTTGTCTCGGTTTCCCTTGTTCCGTCTTTCTTGGTGTAAGTGTGATGCGTGGCGATGGTGAATCGCATGTCATTGGTTTTTTCAGATACCTTGGGCTGGTTTGCCACGTTGCCGACCAGTTCGGTGAAGTTGTTGTAGTTCTTTGACTGTGCCATGATTGTAGAAATTTGATTGTTGACGTTAAGTGAGTTGATTGTTTTCGACTGGCAGTCGGTTGTTGAAGTTCAGGGCGCGGACGCAACGTCCCGCCCTGTCGGGAGAAAGGATAAGGAAAAAGCGCGGAGACTGTGCCGCCCCGAACGTAGTGAGCGGGTGAAGCCGTCTACGGCGGCCTGTCGAGGCTTTTCCCTATTGAGGGGACGAAGCGCGTGCGCCGTCAGGCGCCTTGCCGTCGGCATGTGGTTGATTGTTGCATGGCGTCTTCGATGCCGCATGCTATTGCGATGATGGTATGGGCGTATGGATATGCGGGGGAGGCGATGGACTCCCAGGGTTCATCTTGCGAAAAGTCTTCGTCATCGTATTGACTTATGTCCATGCAGGAGCGCACGGGATAGAATTCAAGGTTGTCGTTTTTCACCCTGAACGCAACGAGGGCCATCTCGCACGCATATTCTCCGTCATTGTCCAAAGACAGGGTGAATATGTTGCGGAGGGTTTTGCTGACCGCCACGTACCCTTTTTCGTCCTGCCTTTCTTTGATGAGTTTCTTGATCGCGTCTTCGATGACGCGAAAGTCGGGGATTAATTCTTTTATCATGCTTTATCTTTTTATGTATGCGTCGATGTTGTTGGCGATTTCAATCAGGGTGTGTTCCGTGGGATAACAATCGTAATCCAGCGCCTGCCAGTCTTCGTTGTTTTTGAGATAACCTTCGTCGTAAGCGTAGGGATCGTCGTCCAGGTTGACGGTCAGGATCTGCAGGCTATCGTTTTTCACCCTGATGCCGATGACCGTTTGTTCGAATCCCATGGCGTCGCCGGTGAACATGAACGTATATATCATGTTGTCCGGATCCGTGGTGCGGATGTAGCCTTTTTCGCCTTGATTTTCACGGACGGTCTTCTTTATTGCGCTTTCAAGGTTGTCGAATTTTGGAATTAAGTCTTTAATCATTGTTTTTTCGTTTTTTTGTTTTTATGGTTTTGCCTGCATGTGCGCCCGCGGGTGTTTTTTTTTGAAACATCAGCATCGTCACCCGTGGACGCATATGAGGTTTTCAGATGGCGTCGACTATTGCCATAAGGCTGCCGGGGTAAAGGTCTTCCGCGGCTACCGTGAAGGTGCTTTCGAAATCTTCGTTGCACGCCTCGATGACTATGGTTTTCGGATCCGGCAGGCGCACCGACTTTACGAACGCCGATGCCGGGCCCGCGCCTTCGCTGTGATATTCGATGCGCGGGGCCCTGTTCTTTTTGAATGTCCTGCGACGCCCGGTGAGTTTCAGCGCCCTGGCCGTCTCCTGCAGTTCTATATCCTTGACCGCCTGTATCAGCGGGTTTATGTCGAGATGTTTCATCTGTCCTTGTGTTTTTTTATGATGAATGCCGCCGCCTCCGTGTCCATGGTGTCCCGGAAGTCTTCCTGGGACCAGTCCGTATTTTTGTATTTTTCCGTGAGGGTTTTTGCGAGTTCGTATATCTGCGCGAATGTGACGCTGTGTTCGCCGATGATTCCGGGGTAAAGTTCGGGGTATGTATGCACGGCCATCTCGAACAGTATTTCTGGATCGACGGTGTTTTCGTTGCCGCAAATGTATTTTCTGTTTTGCGAGCCGTCGCCGTCGGGATCGTAGGTGCGTATGAATTCGACGTTTTCCAGCGAGATCTTGTCGCCGATGTCGGATTTCAGTTTTTCCGCTGCGGCTTCTATGATTTTGTCGATCTCCTCTTCCGTCGGACTTTCGGGGTTGCCGGTTGCGATTTCGACGCTTACCATGGGGGTGAAGCATACGTCATAGTGTGCTTTGAGTCTGTGTTCCGCTTTAGATGCATCTCCGCGTTGCAGTGTGTTGCTCAATTCGCGAACGGAAATGCACAGTTCGGCGGCCATTTTGAGCACATCCCAGTTGTATTCGTTTTCGAGAAGTTTTCTCGCTTTCTCCGCTGTCATTGGTTTCAGGTCTTTCATTGTTGTTTCGAGGGTTTTTGCGGTGTTGGTATTTGTCAGAGGGAGACTTCGTGGTATCTGTATTTCTGCCTGTATTTCCTTTCGGGTGTGTCATAGACGACGCCGTCGCCGTTTTTCAGCTGGGGTTTTAAACCGTAAAGCTTTACCAGCGCCATGGCGTGTTGTTTGGATATCTCCGTGCAGTTGCGGTAGTTTGGCTGCGTAATGATATAATATGCCGTCAACGAATCTTCGTTGAGCGACGACACCTGTCTGTCCATAAGGATACAGAACAGAGGCAGCAGCGTCCTGTCGCCCGTTTTCAATGTCTTTTCAATCTGTTTTTGGGTAATCTTCATATATACTGTTTGTTTTCGTTTGCTTTTTGCTGCTCCCGCCTTCTTGTGATGCGGAGCGCGGGGACGGCGTCCTGAATTCAGTCTGTGTATTTTCTGTTTCTTTCTGTTTCTATCACCGCCTGCATGTAGGCGTCTTTGTCCTGCGGGGCTATCGTCGCCACGCCTTGTTCGTCTATCGTAGCGTCCGGGAGATAGTAGCCGTGCTGCGCCGCCCAGTTGCGGAAGTTGCGGATTGCCTGCGACATCTGTTCCGTCGTCAGGGCAGCTGACGACTTGAGGCACGTGTGCATCTCATAAGTGACGGGATCCATCACGGCCTTGACGAATATCGAAGGGTTCGCCATCTCCTTGAAATATTTGTCTTTCGCATAGGACTCGCTGACACCCGTCTCCAGCGCAAGTATCCTTATGAGCACGTGCAGATACTTGTTTTGCGACGGGGAGCGCAGCGAAGCGTCGGTCAGTTCGACGCAGCGCCCTTCCTGTTTAGCAGCGCATCCACGCGCGCCAGGAACTGTTTGCGGTGCAAGGGATTCGAGAGGTCGTAGGTCATGTTGCCGATAGGGTGTTTAAATGCCGTTCAAATGCCGTTCGACGGTAGCTGCCGTTGCCGATGGCGGCTATTCTTCACCATAGGCGTCTATATTGTAGATTTCCGGGTCGGTAAGCTCGTCGATGGATACGCTTTTGCTGCCGACAATTTCCCTTGTCGACATCTTGAGCACTTTGTCTTTGGCTTCTTCTTTGTTCGAGGCTTCGACTTGTATTTCTTTCTGGAAGAGATATTCGATGTTTACGAAGTATTTCATGATGTGTGGTTTTATGCCGCAGCCAGCGTATAGCAGCCGCGCTGCGTGCGTGTGAAGTGTTTGGCGTTCTGTACTGTCTGGCGTATCTTTTCCTGCCAGTGTTTGTTTGATTTTGCTTTTGTTGAGTCCTGGAGCGCATCGTAGAGTTCTTGCAACGACATTTGTCCGCCGCTGTCCTGTATTACGGAGTATACCAGGTCACGCCAGCTTTGATGTTCAAAGCGTCGCATGTCATATTCTCTGGATGAAGCCCACGATACGGGGACGATGATTCCCGCGTCCTTGCGTGTCACCAGAAGATATTCGTGAACTATGGGAACGAAGCTGCCCGCGTATGTGCGGTTGTCGCTCCAGCAGTTGTGCTGTGCCTTGATGATGATGTTTTCCATCGTGCCTGGGCATGCCAACTCCCTTATCATGGAGTAAAGTTTTCGCTGGCGTTTCATATCTCCTACAAGGACGAACATCCGCCCTCCCTTTTCGAGCGCCGCGAACTGTTTCATCATGCAGTGGTTCATTTTCTTTACGAATTCTTCCCAGCAGCCACAGCGGCTGAGGTCGTCGGCGAGGATGGTTTCCGCACGCAGGCCTGTCGTTCTTTCGACTTCCGATATGTCGTACTGTTGTCCGGAATACACTATCATATCATGATAGGGCGGATGCCAGAAGATGTTTTCGGCCCTTTCGGGAATATCCATCGACATCATGTCGAAACCCCTGTTGAGATCCGCGAAATACCCCCTGATGCCGGCCTCCCTGGCTACGTCTTCCGTGGTGCCGCTGCCGACCATGAAGTCGGACAGTCCTTTCAGTTTGTATTGTGATATGATATCTTTGATGAGATATCCGGAACAGTTGCCGCGATATGTGTTGCGGCCGTATTGGTTACCTCTGTCAGGATATGAAACTATGGATTGCATTTTTGTGTAAATTTCTTGTTATGGATGATGTCTGTGGCCCTGATGTAGTCGGATGCGGACATTCCGTTTTCGGTTTGCGGGGATACTACGAGCCGTGCGAGGGGTGTGTTGGCGTATTTTTCGTCTTCGTCGTCCAGAATGACCACCCCGTCGTGCTCGCAGGCGTTTTCGGCTATCCAGTGCAGGATTGCGTCGTTTCGGTTGCCGAAGTTGATTGAGACCTGGCTGGTGACTCTGTCGGCGAGCCTGCGGGGCAGGCGGCGCAGTGTTTCGCTGAACTGTTCCTCATTCCACGAGGAGATGAGGACGATCACTCCGCCGATGGTGTCAATCCAGCGGAGGAATTCGACAAGGAGTTGGGTGTCTATTTTTCCGTAGTCGGGTTTTCTGGTCAGTACGCCGTCGATGTCGAGGAATACCAGCGGACCTTTAGGGGATTTTGGCCCCGGCCGGGTGTGCGGGTTATTGTTGCCCATGGTATTGCATGACCGCATTCCGAAAATTTATTTTTCGCATTGTGTCTATAATTTTGTTTAGTTTCTTGACGAATTCCTGTGCCTGACGCCAGTTCAGGTATTCTTTCGTTGCATTGGACTTGGCCCACAATGTGCCTGAAGGCAGGGCCAAGTCTATGAATTGGGATGATGTTCCATTTGCTGGCGCCTGGACGAGACGCACTGAAAAGTAGTAGTCCGACTTACTGGCGTAGTCAATGCCGAGGTAGCCCGAGTAGAAAACGAGGTAGTAGCCATTCGAACTGGAATACTCGGTAGAAGACCAGTAGCACCCGTGCGGACTCCCATTTCTTACTTCATTTTCTTTATTAAATTTGAATTCTAATGCTGGAAGAAAGATTGAGTTTCTGTTTGGACCAATGATGTCATATCCTTTTTTGCCTTCATTCCAGTCCCACTGGCAACTATCTATGAGTTCCTGAAACTGTTCTTTTGTAGGTAAACTATACATGAGTCATATTTGTTGACTTGACGGCCATGCCGTTATGTTTGGGGGGGCGTGTTGATCGTTTGTTTCTTATGAGGAACGCCGATGATTTCCGCTATGATTTTCAAAGCGAGCGAGAAGTGGTTCTCGTTATAGTCTTCCGACATCCTATGGGCGATCTCTTTCATTGTTTTGCCGTCTATGGCACTGCTGTCAAAGCCGTTATATTCGAGGTCTTCGCAAGACAGGGAGGCGATTTCGAAAAAGTTTTGTTTTTCATTCATATAAAGAATGAAAATTTCGACTGCCATGCGCGTCAGCGTGCCGACGTCGAATTTTTCATATTCGATATTTTTTCCGCCCACGTGCACGGTGTCCCGGGTGGCAATGTAATCGTCGTTAAGGATTACCGTTCCACGCATGAGGCAAACGCAGTTTTTTATGGCGTTTATGATTTCGTCCTTTTTTATTTTTGTTGTCATGGTTTATATTTTATTGTTTTTATTTGGCATAACAGTAGCTGCAGTCGTGTCTGCATCTGTGATATTGACCTATATCGGTGTTTGCCGCGCATTTGCACTGGCGGAAGCCGCCGGGCCTCTTGACGCTTTCGTCAAGGGTTGTTGCGAAGTAGCGTTCTATGAACCGCGCGTCGATGCACGGGGCTTCATGGATACCGTATTTCGTTAGGTCGTATCTTCCTTCCGAGCATGTCTGGACCGTCATGCCGGCCTTCTTCGCCGAATCGGCGAAGGATGCTGACATTTCCATTATCTCGTCCAGTGCCGGGGCTCTCATTTGTCCCGCTTCTACGCGGTCTTGTATTTTTTTGTATTCGTCGAGGAACGAAATGACGCATCGCGTTGTATGTCCCGACAGCATCGCCGACATTTGCGCGAAGCGTTTCTTGTGATATTCTACGGTATATTTGTCATTGATGAGTATTGGATCGTACCTCCACCATACTCTTTCCTTGCCGAGGATGTCCGCCACTTTCTTGAATCTTTGGATTATCGTATCCTTGTCGGGTACGTTTGGTTCAATATCCCTGTCATAGCCCGTTATTGTCCATTGTATATAGAACGGTGCCGAGATTGCCGGCATGTTTTTCAGGAAATGGTCGCTGGGGTTTTTGGTCCAGAATACAATGCAGGCAACGTCTTCGTCTTTGAGGCTTACGGCCATGCTGCCGTATTTTGTCGGGATGCATATTCTTCCGTTTTTGTATGCATTGAAGAATTCTTCACTGTGAAACGCCGGTGTGTCGTCCTTGTAGGAACAGCTGATGATTTTTTTCATTATTTACCTTTTTAATGCCCGAAGACGGACAGTCTGCGGGCTGTTTCCCGAAAAGGTTCTGTTTTCCTGCGCCAGGGCCAAGTTGCCTGCGCAGAGCTTGCTTTGCGCAGGTCTTAGCGAAGCGGGTCTTGACCGCCGCGCAGGAAAACAGTTGTCTGCCCGGACATCATTTTCAGAGCGACGGACGCTGTTTTGTAAATTTTAGATTCTAGTCTTCACAAAAATCATATACACGGTCCGTTGTGATGATGAAAAGTTTCATGATGCTGTGTTTTTTAAAGTTGTTTTTATTGATTTCAGTTTTCTTGTTTTTCTATTTTATATACTTTGACGTTTTGCCATTTGCCGCTT
>Ga0310696_10001232_pt1 | contig 37494 bp, 24 predicted proteins | sample AusTroGonzalo_MG_4_FD_203885 | JGI IMG/M metagenome (GOLD analysis project Ga0310696, IMG submission 203885) | Bovine rumen microbial communities from tropical cattle in Woodstock, Queensland, Australia - Gonzalo_02 (v2) (version 2) | ecosystem: Host-associated > Mammals > Digestive system >... | reverse complement strand
TATGCCATTATGAGTGTTAATTAGCCATAAATTAGCCCAATTATACGTGTATCTGGCTATATCCCTGCCACGAAGAATCGGTCGAATGATTGCAGCCGTTCTTTCTCGCTCTTCATCAGTTTGGCAATTGGATAGTATTTGTTCCCTCTTTGCCGAATCAATTATGAAAGCATCATTGAATCCTGTTTTGATTCCATAGTTGATTGAAACATCCCAATTCTTCAATGGTGTACCGACCGCTTCTATTTTGGCTTTGATAGATTTCTCTATATCGCTCAGAATAGACCAAGATTCGGAAAATTTGAATTCTGAAGCAACAGCATGTGTCTCCACATAATCGCTCAATTTATTGACTTCAAATTCGTCTCTCTTAATTGAACATGCCTTTGTTGGATTATTAGTATTGGCATTGGTCACAGAAAGGATGTTAACATCAACAGTTGCAGTGTCAAAAACTTTGAAACCCGCAAAATCAACCAAAAGGTATGGCTGAAATTTCTCTGAAAACAATGTCCGTAAAGATTTCCCATACGCAGACTTCATCCACCCATTTGACGTGATAAACGACAACAAAGCCCCAGGCTTCAACAATGCCATGCCCATTTCGTAGAACAAACAATAAATATCGCCAGTGCGCTCGTAGGTTTGGTAATTCATTTTTTGAAGAGCATCGGCATCCGCACCCATTTTTTGAAGCTGTATGTACGGCGGATTGCCAATAACACAATCAAATCCGATAAACTTGCCGTTTTCATCCAACACTTCAGGGAACTCGATGCGCCATTCGAAAGCATCTACAAAAACCTTGTTGTCACGGATCTCATCAATCTCTTTTTGAATCTTGTCAATCTTGGCCTGCAATTCCTTTGCCTTTTTGTCACGCGCCGCCTGTTCTTTCTTGCTGATTTCAAAAAGTTGCGGAGCTGTCAGATTGTCCAGCTCGCGTTGCAATTGACGCTTGCTCTTCAGTTTGGGATCGTTCTGCCCAATTTGGGTGCGAAGGTTCCCTTTAATCTGCTTCAAATAATCCACAAGTTTCCGTTTTTCCTCTTTGCTGTGGGCATTTTTGTAATCATTGACCGCCTTACAATATTCACTTATAGAAATGCCATTTTTGCGAAGTATGTCAGAAATGTCCTGATTCAAATCAAAACGGTATAACAGGGAATTGCCTTCCTTGATGTTGATGTCAATGTTGGGAAGTGTCTCTAATTCAGTGAAATCGCTTTCTCTTGTATAATATGCGTTCTTCAGCAGTTCAATCCAAAGGCGGAGACGGCAAATATTTACAGCATTCGGGTTCAAGTCCACTCCGAAAAGACAGTTCTCGATGATTTTGCGCTTTTCGTTGAAGAGTGTCTCTTGGACACGCTGACTTTCAGGATTGCCAGGTGTATAAGAGAAAGGATTCCCCTCCTCGTCAGAAACGAGCAGTTCATCATTCTCTATATCAATGCTATAGTCTTGTTTCTTGATGCGTCTGCCAGATCCGTCAACCAAAATGCCGAGATCGTATTTGGTACGTATGATTTCGTTAAGGACAGATACTAAAAAGTGGCCGGAACCGACAGCAGGGTCACAGATACGCAGGGAATCTACAATAGCATTGGCGTGAGCAAGGTCTTCTATATCTTTGTTCTTAAGGTCATCGTAGTCTTTGCAGCTCCAGTTCAGTTCTTCATTGAAACGTCTAACTACCGTTTGTCGGATAGCCTCGCGACTCATGTACATGGTGACAGCACCCGGCGTAAAGACCGAACCATCCTTGTGACCGTTGATTTTTTCGAAGATTAAGCCGAGAACGGATGCATTGATAAGCGTCTTAGCCTGCTCTTGTACTTCTTCTGTTCCTTCGCTCGCAAAGTCGTAAGCGTCGAGAAATTCAAGCAAATAGCGAAGCGTTGGGAGCTGCTTATAGCGAGGTTTTTGTCCATCTTTGAGAACAGTTCCCGCATAAAGGGGAAGTTCACTGTTTTCAAGGTTACTGATACGAATTGCATAACGTTCCAATTGGCTAATCTCAAAGAGCGAGCTGTTCAAATACGGAACTTTACCATATTTAGCATTGATAGCGTCGGAACGATCTGCAACACGTTTGGCCAGGACTTGGAAGAAGAGTTTGTTAAGCTCATCATAATCAGGAATCAAGGCTGTTCGCATAAACGCGTAACTTTGATCCCCTTTGTGGTATTTTACAAGTTGTGCCTCAAGAAGTTTCAGGAACAACACGCGATTTACCCAATTGATAGTCAAGGATAAAGCTATATTGAAGAGCTGCTCTTCGCGAGTTTTTCCGTATGAATAACGCTCCATAACATTTTCAACGCAGTCTTCTGCATCCAAAATGTTGATAGTATTTTCAAGAATGGAAGCTGAGTTTCGTTCGTTTTGCTTCCGACGTGTGATAATCCGCTTATGACTGTCTCTCTCCTCCACCTCTTCAAGTCCGATGATGTACAAAAGTTCGCTATAGAACTTGGTGTTGAGAGAGTTACTATCGTTTTGGAAGCGTTTTTTCAGAAGATGTTCTGGACTGAAAAACTTAAACAGTTCTATGAGACTCTTGTCGTTGCCTGTGTCAAGAGATATTTTGTATTTCTGGATATCGAACCAAGTGAATGTCAACTGATCCAGCACTTGGACAATAAAATCAGCGGCTATCTCCTTGTAAAAAAAGTCAGTCTTTTCAGAGGTCAATTCCCCCGCACTATATTCTTCAAAACGTTTGATGAGTTTCTTGTTGGAGTAGAATAAGCGTTCGAACTCCTGTGCATCGAAAACAAAAAACTCATTGACATTGGTGACCACAAGCTGTTTGAGTTGGAAGTTCTTCTTAGTGTGACGCTCCCGGAGGTAATAAAGAAGCAATTCTTGCAAGGCTTTGCGGTTGAGGTCATCCTTCGTGATCATTTCAGATTTGTTAGTCGGTGTCTTAACCTCGAAGATAACACCGACGGGGTCATCAATGCTACTGCCAAGATGGATAGCGCAGTCGATATCTCCGTTGGGGGACACCTTGTAAGTTTGCCCATAGAACGACATTTTCAGGAAATCCATCAAATCTCCTTTTAGCTTTTCTTCTGTGTTAATGGAGGAAATCTGCTCGTAAAGGAAATGCAACTGTTTTTTGAAGTTATCGAAGGCTGAGCGGTCAACAGGGGTTTGCCGGTAAGCCTTGTTCATCGACTTGGCTATTGTAAGTTCTAACATATCAATAATTTGGCATTACTCAATTAATCCGCAAAAATAGCATTTTCCGCTATATAATTTGCAAAAACCGAAATGTTTTCTGCACAGTGGAAATCGGGGAAAGCATTCTTGCCAATTGTAACGCACGATGCCGGCAAAGGTTTCGCAAAGGTTTCGCAAGTAGTTGGCAAGTAGTTGGCAAGTGGTTGGCAAGTAAAAGTGCTTGCTTAGACTTGCGAAAGACTTGCCTGAACTTGCGAAGGTCTTGCCAAGGTCTTGCGATATGCCTGCGGGGGGGCTGTTTTTTGACTGTTTTTCGCTGTCAGCCGCTTGCAGTGGGTGTTGGGGGATCTTGTTCTGCTTGCCGGTTGTTCGGTTGTCGGTGTTTCCGGGAACGGCGTTTTGTTGATGTTCAACTTTTTGCTTTTCTAACTGTTTGATATACAATGTGTGCGTTGTGTGTTAGGTTCGTGTTACTCAACAAAAAAAACTACAAGGTCCCTCGCATTGTATCTTTGCCGCCGAAATCTGTTCGCGAACGGTTTCAGACGTTCTTTGACATGTTGTTTAGTAATAGCCGACCTTCCCGCATTCCAGCACCACCTTCCGGCCGTCCGCCAACGTGCAGCCGAACAGGTATCCCGCATTCCCGTCCTTGATTCTCAGCAGCTTGCGCAACTCCTCCGCCGACAATGGGAAGTTCCGCACGGCAATGCTCGCGTTGGCGAGGGGCGACAGCTCCTTGGCGGTCTTGCGCGGGTGGAACTCGTGGACGGCCTCGATGCGGAAGACGCGGCCCGGGAAATCCTCGCGCAAATCGTTAGCGGTGAAGAGGTTGGTGCTCTTTGCCAACTTCGCGACCTGATATTGTTGCGACAGGGCGTTGAAGAGCCCGGCCTTCATCACGGCGGCGTTGGGCTCGTAAAGGTTGGAGCCCAGTTCCGTGGCGATGCAGGGTGGGGTGGTGCGCTCGGTTTCAAGGGTGGTTTCAACACAGGTGGTAGCGGTTTTGTTAATATCGACGGCAATGATGATTGGGTCCGTTGTAGAGACGCGGCGCGCCGCGTCTCTACACATTCCGTTAGCCGAAATATCATCCTGGGTCAACAGAAACAAAACCTCCTTGCATTCCCCCTCCACCGCGACCACATGCACGGCATACGTCTCGGGCAGGTCGCGGAGGGTCTGGAAGATGTCGATCATCGGGGACATTTTGACCATCAGGGTGTTGCAACGCGACAGCAGGTCGGATTTCCATTCGAGGAGGTTCGGGGTGCAGTCCGCCAAAGAGACCACCCGCCGCCCGTGCGTGTCGCGGCGGGATGGGTCGAGGTAGATCAGATCCACGCGGCCGATGTCGCCGAGGTGCTCCTCCATCGGACCGTTGAGGATATTAACATTGTTGATAACCAGTGTTTTGCAGTTTTGTTGAAAAAGTTCGCAGAGCTCCTCCTGCGGTTCCACGTACCAGCCTTTCGTGAACTTCTTGGCGAAGGCGGCGGTATCCACCCCGAAACCGCCGCTGAAGTCCGCGAAGGATTCCCCTTTTACTAAGGATGCCTTGTAATCAGCGGTTTGCGACGAAGAGCATTGTTCCATGGAGACCTTCTTCGGGTAGAGGATGCCCTCGGTGGCGTACCATTCGGGCAGCTTCTCCTTGGCTTTCTGCCGTCCCGCGATCTGCTGCAGCGCTACGGCCATATCCACCTGAGGGTCCTTGGACGGATGCAGGGCGAGCTGCGCTACGTCGTCTCCGGCGTGCGCTGCGATGTACTGCCATGTGGGTTCGTTAATGTTCATATTATTCATTGGTTATATCCTAGGGCTTGACTTCGTCTCATCCTGTTTCTGATTCCCAGGGTTACGCTTCGCTTCACCCTGGGTTGACACGTGTCGGGCTTGCAGCCCTCTTGGAATATGCTGTACGATTACACTATCTGTTGTCGCTGGAGCCAAATTTGGAGCACGGGGTCGGATAGATATAGACCATTTTGCCGCAGCTCGATAAAATCTTTCTCTATCAAGGTCTTCTGCATCTTGTTTACATTGGATTTCGATCCGAGCTGGTATTTTTCCAGTATTTCTTGTGATGCGAAGCCTGAATGTTGTCCTGCCATGATAGCGCGAAGGAAGTTCATCTGGTAAGTCGTGAGTGTTCCGGTTTGTTCCATAAACAACGGTGTGCATTGCATCAACAGATCTTCAACGCCTTGTTTAAAATCAGCGTCTGTGACCTCATTTTCAGTGTTAAGCATCACATTCCAGGCCAGTTGCTGCACGTATGACGACTGATTTTGTACCATTTCGCAAATTTGGATTATATGGCGTTCGTCAATAGTGTGCCCTTTCTCTGTGAACTTTTGTTGGATAAAAGGAATCCAGTCGGCGGTAGGGATTGGTTGTAGATAGTTCAGCTCTCCGAACTGGTAAAAAGGCATACGTTTGTTCTGGAAAAGGTTGGTCATCATGTGCTGGCGGCTTCCGAATAAGCAATAGGATGCATGTCGTTGGTGCTGCCAAACGCTGCGCATCTGCTTTTGCACATTGAGACTGTCCGGCCAGTCTCCTACTTGCTGGAACTCATCTATGCAAACCACGATGTGCTTCCCGATATGTTGTGCAAGAATTTCGGGTAAATTGAGGATTTCTTCTGGTTCATATTCCTTCGGGGTGATGCCCAATGATAAGGAATAGTCGGCTGTCGGATCTGGACTGAATGAGATTTTAGGACTAAGGCGGACCAGGAACCGTTTGATGTTTTCGATGGCCATTTCCATCTTGGAAGCTGTTTGTTTCAATAATGCGGCAGCAAATTTGTTGTAGAAGTCATATTCCGAGCGACAATTGTAGATGTCAACATACACGGTGTGAACAACTTTAGGGTCCACTTCCTGTTGTACTTTTTTGACGAGCGATGTCTTGCCCATACGACGGGGGGAGATGAGGATGACGTTCAGTCCGCTCTCAAAGTTCACCTTTAACCGATGTGTCTCCTTCACTCTGTCCGTAAAGTTGTCGCCGCTCACGGAAACGCCGTAAACAAAAGGTCTTTCAATTTCCCGCATAAAAAATGTAATATATTATAAACAAACAATTTGTGTGGTTTACCGTATAGTGGACCACTTGTTGGTGGACCACTATACGGTAAACTTAAATCCGCCGCAAAAATAATAAAATAATTGTATGTGCGATGTACTATTGGAAAATATTACTCTTCCTCGCTGTAATACACCTTATAGAACTTTCCGCGCTCGTCTTCGCCCTGCTCCACGTTGTCGCGGTTGCCGTCAATGATGATCTGGATCTTGCGGTCGAGGCGGATGACGCGCTTGTAGGAGCGTTGCTGGCGGCGGAAGGCGTAGTCGGAGATGTCGAAGTTGTCGTCAATCACCACATCGTTCTCCTCCTCGAAGCTCCGTTTGTACTGGCGGAAGCTCTCGATCACCTCGGGCTGTTCGATTACCTCGTTGGCGAACTCTTCCATATCGAACGTGTCGTTCTCCTTGAAGAACTCCAACGAGCGGTTCAGCAGGTCGATTTGGTCGGCCTTGGAGACCTCGAACTGTTCTGGCATTGCCTTGGTGACGAAGTTCTTGGCCATCGCCATCACATTCTGCGTGTTCGCGTAGCCGTCCTTGCGCTGGCGCACGCGCAGGAAGTCGTCCATCCAGTACTGCGCCTCGATTCCCCGGTTGGTGTTGTCGACCACGGCCACCACATAGCCGTTGTCGCGCTCCTTGTTGAAAATCAGGCAGCCCTTGTCGAGCTTCTTGATGTTGATGCCCTGCTCGCTCTCGAGGTTGAAGTTGCCGCCCTCGCGCAGCACCTTCAGGAACGTGTCCTTGTTCTCCGACTTGAACAGCCCGACGGCATCCACCGTGTCGCCCTCCACGATGCAGTCCCTGAAGTAGACGGTGTAGAACTCCCCGCCCTTGATTTTCGGGTGTGAGCTCTGCTCGTAAAGATGCTTTGCAAGGTTCACCGACTGCTCGTAAAGTGTCTCGGGGTCGTCAAAGATCTGCGACGCCGCCCCATAGACCACGTTGTACTCGATTCCACTGTCGTGGTAGAGTTCGAAGAGTTCTTCAGAGGAGAAGGGGGTGAGGAAATAGTCGGTGAGCAGCTCGCGCACGCTGTCGGAAAGGTAAAGTGCCTCCTGCGCCAGAACGACACCTTCCGCCGCTCCCGAATTCCCCACAAGGTGGAGAGATATGTTTTCTATAGTATTCATAATCAAAAGATTGACGTAGCCCCATGATGATTGGGGCTGGGGTGCAAAGGTAGGAAAAATATCGGACAAAAAACCTCGTTCTGATTGCTGGATTACACATTTCACCAAACGTATATTATAATAGGTGTATTGAATGAAAATTTTATAAACATTTGGCTTTCAGTGCGTAATTAAAAATCGTCCGTTAATTATTGTTAAAAATGCGTTTGCCTCTTGACAAGCGGCCTTTTTTGTTGTATCTTTGCACTGACAAAAACAATTTATCAACCTAAAACCTAAATCAATGAAAGACAAGGTACAAGTAATGTTTTTATGGGTGCTCCTTATGCTCGTTTCGGCGCAGATTCACGCGCAGCAAGCCGATTTGCAGGACGCATACAAGCGGGCGTACGACCAACGGATGGCCGACCTTTTGTGGCGGCAGTATCAAGACGTAAGCGACTGGTTTGAAGCGGCTTATCAGAAATATCCAACGGTTCCGCGAGGGGTGTTGGAGGCGGTGGCGTTCCAATACACGCGCTTCACCCCGAATGTGGTCATGGACACGCTGGAGGCTGATCCTTCCGAGATTCCCCGGACCTATTCCGTCATGGGGCTGACGTTGCACGGGAAAGGAGTGTTCCGGGAGAATGCGCGCCTGCTGGCCGCCACCACGCCCTATCCGCTCGAAGCCATCCTGTGGGAGCCCGGCGTGGCGGTCAAGGCTTACGCCCATGCGTTCGCCCGGCTGCAGCGCGAGTACGCCATTTTCGGCGATTCGCTGGAACGTTACAAGCCCATCTTCACCGCCCTTTGCGAGCTGCCGCTGACGAGGGATGGCGATGACGACTTTGCGATGAACAGTTTCCTGTACATGATCTACTACTTTTTGGATAAGGAGGAGTATGCCCGTTTTGGGGTTCCGCCCAGAACCATTGATTTTAATCGGCTGTTCGGGGAGGAGTACGGGCGGCTGCGCGGGGGGCGTGCCGAGGTGTCACCCCCGCCGGGCATCCGTTCCAGTGCCACCACTCCCGACTATCCCGGCGCAATTTTCCAGGCGGCGGCCTCCTGCAACTACACGGTAGGCCGGGGCGGCGCGACCATCACAGCCGTCACTATCCACTACACGCAGGGCACCTACGCGGGGTCTATCGCGTGGTTCCGGAACTGCAGTGCGCAAGCCTCCGCGCACTATGTTATCCGCTCTGTCGACGGGCAGGTTACCCAGATGGTGCCGGAGGCCGACAAGGCTTGGCATGTCGGGGTTGCCAACAGCTACACCATCGGCATCGAACACGAGGCCTTGGGAAACATTTACTCCTACTTCACGACGGCCATGTACGAGTCGTCGGCCAATCTGGTGAAGAACATCTGCTCGCGACGAAGTAACATCAACCCGCACCGGGTCTTCTATCGCGACACCCTCGACAACGGTACTGTGCTGAACTACGGGCTGCACAGTCTGGGTGGGGCCACTGCCTGTACGCAAATCCGTGGGCACCAGCATTTTCCGAGCCAAACGCACACCGATCCCGGACCGTATTGGGACTGGAACCGCTACTACAAGCTGATCAATGACAACCCGACAGTTGTGGAGGCGACGGGCGCGACGGGAACCTTCACTGACTCGGGCGGTCCGAACGGTAACTACGGCGACGACGAGCGGCGGCTCTTCCGTATCCATATCGCCGGGGCCGACAGTGTCGCGTTGATGTTCCAGAGTTTCAACCTGGAACCGGACTACGATTTTATGTGGATTTACGCCGGCGGTTCGGAGTTTTCGCCGCTGCTCGGACGATGGAACACGCAGTCGCCCGGACGGGTTGTCGCGGCAGGCGACCAGATGCTGGTGGAATTCCGCTCCGACTGCGCTACCACGGCCTCCGGATGGAACGCGACCTGGCAGGCCGTCCTCGCCGACCCTAATTCGCAAGGGGACGACGGAGGGGATAGCGGTGGAAATACTGGTGGTGATAACGGTGGAAATGGCGGTGATGGCGGTGACGGAGGCGGTGGCGATAGTGGTGATGACGGCAGCGGTAGTGGCGGAGGAGGAGGCAATGACGAGTATGATGATGACGATGACGGGCAAGTCAACGATTGGGAACCGGACGCGAACGAGCCGCTCTCTGACAATGCTTTGCCGCAGACGGTCATCAATACGGACGCTTCACAGTGGATAACCCAAGGGTTCACCGCGACGTTCACCGATTCGGACGATTCCGGCCTCAAGTGGCGGTTCTACCAGATTATGGAGTCGGACGGGACCGTATGGAGTGCGCGTCCGGAGCAGGGGTTCCTGTGCGACAACTTCGACCAGTCCTTGGATGCCTCGGTCTGGGTGAACAATTCGACCCATCCCTGGACAGTGTTGAGTGGCGCGTTGTGTCAGAACAATGCATCGGCCGGTTATTCAGGGGTGGCGGCGCATCACAACGGGGCTTCGCACACCGCCTACCTCTACGACTTCTACCTCAGATTCACGAGCGGGGAGAAATGTTCGTTCTTCTTCAACTGCAACAATGCCCCCTCCGCAACCTCCCTCTTTTCAGGCTATGAGGTCTGCTTTGACAGGGAAAACCATACGGTGAGCCTTTTTCGACTGATTTTGGGCGCAAAACGATTGCTGAAGACGAACACGCAAGTCTATTTCCAGACCGGGACAAGCTACTTGTGCCGCGTTGTGTTCGACAGCTCGACGGGTGAGATTGTGGTCTTGCGCCACGCCAACAGGATTATCAGGGCGGTGGACAATGTGCTGGCGACAACGTCAGACGCCTACGTCGGATTCGTCACCCGCTATGCGGCGGTAAGCGTCGACAACCTGCGGGTTTACGGGTCCCGCAGTGCCGCCGTCCCGATTTCCGTTGGCTCTTCCGGACACTGCGATCTCCAACGCCAGGCGGTGAACGGTTTGAGCCGCACTAAGCTGAAATCCATTGTGATGGACAGGGCCTACAAAATGTCCGCCTTGGTGGAGAAATCCTTGAAGGTGGATTACACCGCGCCATCGGTGGTGACGAACCTCGCCTTGCAGACGGAGACGGAGCCGCAGCCGGACGGAACCCTGCTAGTCAATGTGTCCGCTTCATGGTCCGCCTCTTCGGACGCGCAGTCGGGTATCCGGCGGTACTATTTTCACAATAGTGGCATGAACACCCCGTCGCTGAGCTACCTTTGGACAGACAATGGATTGGTCCTCTCTTGTCATCCCGATTATGTGCTTGACCAAAGTCAGGTGTTGACGTTCAGCGTGGTGGCGGAGAACCATGCAGGACTGCTTTCTTCGCCTGTCAAGAAGATGATAGCCTTCATCTCAGCCATAGGAAAGCTCCCCAAACAGGAGTTGGCGAGATGGGATTTGCTGTCGGGAAGGTGTCTCCACATACACTGTACTCCTACTCAGGAAGGGGAAACGGATGCCTCGGGTGCGCTGGTGTACGCTGTGTACGACATGGCTGGAAAGCGGGTGAGGGAGGGCACTTTTCACGACCAAGTGTCGGTTGATATCGGCGGTTTGAGAAGAGGCGTGTATCTGCTTCGTGTCACTAGCGGCCCGAAGGTGTTGCTCGCGGACAAGGTGGTGCTGCTCCGTTGAGCGATGAGGGAATGTGGGATTGGATTTTCAACATTCCCGTGGGAATTATTCGTGCAGATCCGAGTGTGGACCACTTGAAATTTTCCTATTTTCGCATTTTGAATGATTAATCATGGTTTGTGATTTAAGAATTTGATTATGAGATATTTGGAAAGTATAGTTGAGGAGAATCAACAGATTACGGACGATATTTTTGTCCTTTGTGTCACGTTCGCGGGAGGCGATGTCAAGCCCGGTCAGTTCTATATGCTGAAAAGCTGGGATACGGAGCTGACATTGATGCGACCCATCAGTGTGTTCCAGGTCGAAGATGGCTATCTTTGGTTCATGTATCGCACGGTTGGCGCGGGGACACGGCGGATGTCCGAGTTGAAAAACGGGGACCGCATACGTCTGCTCGGACCTTGCGGCAACGGCTATCCTTGCGAGGAACTGAAGGGTAGGGTGGCGCTTGTTGGAGGTGGTGTCGGTATCCCGCCGCTCTGCCATACTGCCGAGATATTGCATCGGAACGGTGTCACGGTGGATGCCTACCTCGGTTTCCGCGACGAACTTTTCGCCGTGGGGGATATCGAACTGTGGTGTACCGACATGTTCATCTCCACCGAACACGGCGAGGAAGGCTACAAGGGGTTCGTCACGGATCTGTTGAAACCTGAGCGTTACGATGCGGTGCTCACCTGCGGGCCCGAGGTGATGATGCGCAAGGTTGCCGCGATGTGTGCCGATGCGAATGTCACCTGCTATTGCTCGCTCGAACACCGCATGGCCTGTGGCATCGGAGCTTGCTTGGGATGCAGCATCCGCACGAAAAACGGCATGAAACGTGTCTGCAAAGACGGCCCGGTGTTCCGCAGCACGGATCTGATGTGGTGATAATGCAAAAACGGCAATGTTGTTACGGCGTTGCGCATTGTAGAGACGCAATGCATTGCGTCTCTACGTGGGCATGTGTTTTGACAGGCCGTGCGTTTCAACAGATCGTACGTCTCTACAAACCGTGCGTTTCAACAGGTTATGCGTCTCTGGTTCATGTGCCTCTTGACCGTATTTCGTAACAGACCGTGCGTTTTTACATGGTCGTGTGTCTCAACAGACCGTGAGTCTCAACAGAACCTTTTGTCCAAACCGAAAAAAAGTATAGAACAAAGAGATAGATTATGGATAACGACGTGAAATTGTCAGTGGAAATCGCGGGTGTTCCGTTTCGGAACCCCCTCATCGCCGCGTCCGGCACCTTCGGGTTCGGCGAGGAATACAACGAACTGTATGACGTGGGCTGTCTGGGCGGCATCTGCTCCAAGGGACTGACGCTGCATCCTAAGGATGGTAACGAGGGCATCCGTGTCTGGGAGACTGCCTCGGGCATGATGAACAGCGTGGGATTGCAGAACCCCGGAGTGGAGGCCTTCATCGCGTCCGGTATCGCGCAGATGCGGCGTTTCGGCAACGTGCTCATCGCCAATATGGGCGGTCACAGTATGGACGACTACATCACCGGCGCGGCGATGCTCTCGGATGCGGACATCGACATGCTGGAGCTGAACATCTCCTGCCCGAACGTGAAAAGCGGCGGCATGGCCTTCGGAATCAAGGCGGACGTGGCCAAAGAGGTTGTTTCGGAGGTTCGCAAAGTCTGCCGCAAACCCTTGATTGTCAAGCTTTCTCCGAATGCCGAGAACATTGTGGAAATGGCGCTTGCGTGCGAGGCCGCCGGTGCCGACGCGCTCTCGTTGGTCAACACCTTCCAGGCCATGGCCATCGACATCCGCAAGAGGAAGCCGGTTTTCAACAACGTCTACGCCGGTCTGTCCGGCGCGGCCATCAAGCCCATCGCGTTGCGGATGGTGCACGCCGTGTGCAAGCAGGTACATGTCCCGGTCATCGGCATCGGCGGCATCTACACGGCGGAGGATGTGCTGGAGTTCGTTATGGCGGGCGCGGCGGCCGTCCAACTGGGCACCGTCAACTTTAACAACCCGCTCGCCGGCCGCGAGGTCTTGGATAGTCTCGTTGAACTCTGCCGCCGCGAAGGTGTTGCCGACATCAACACCGTACGGGGAATCTGCTGACGACTCTTCCGCACCCCCAACCCAACAACCAAGGGTCAAAGTCAAAGTCAAAGGTCAACGGTCAAGGTCAAAAAAACACAATAAAACAAGGCCGTATAACGTTGTTCCTTCCGTTATTAAAAATTTGAGATATGAAAAAAAATCAGATGAAGTCAATCGTGATGGTGCTTGTCTCCATGTTTGTGCTGAGTGTTGCCACGATGGGGACCGCCGACGCGCAGTTCACCATAGGAATCCAGGTTGCCGGCAATGCGGCGAATTACAACCAGTTGACAAAGAAGAATTTTGGCATGGAAGCCGGAATCTTCATGCGCCTTGGCGACGGGTTCTTCTTCCAGCCTGAAGCGAACTATGTCTTCAAGCGTTCGACACCGATCAACAGCACCGACGAGTTTTCCTCCGACGACGTGATCAAACAGCATTACGTGTCCGTGCCGCTGTTGCTGGGCTACCATTTCATCAACAACGAGAATTTCAAGTTCCGGTTGACCCTTGGACCGCGCTTCGATTTCAAGATTGGGGACAATCAAGGGGATAATCCTTGGCAGACCAACACGGTGCAGTGGGGAGGGCAGGCCGGTGTCGGCATCGACTTCTGGCGTTTCGCCCTTGATTTCAGCTATTGTATCGCCGCCGACAATTTCCGCAACATCATTGAGGGCACCCACCAGACGAAAATGGCGAACATGTTCATTCTGTCGCTGGGATTTAAGTTTATCAAGTAACATTGTATCAGCGAATTAATATTGCAAGAAACAAAATTTGAGGGTAGACCCAAGATTTTGTTCTGAAAATCCGTTATTGTATATGAGAGAGCATTCGGAAGTGCAGGATTGGGTTTGTGCGTGCCGCAAAGGCAATGCCCGGGCGCAGCGCAAGCTTTTCAAACACTTCTACAGCATGGCGATGCAGATTTGCATGCGTTATGCGGGTAGTTCCGATGAAGCTGCCGACATGCTCAACGAGGGGTTCTTGAAGGTGTTTTCTAACCTCGACAAATATGAAAGCACAGGTTCTTTTGAGGCATGGCTGAAGCGCGTGGTGAGCAATGCCGCCTTGGATTACAGGCGGAGATATGTTCAACAGGTTGAACTGGTGGAATTGGATGGGCTGCAGGAGGTGCAGATAGCGGACTATTCGATGAATGATGCGGTCTCGAATATCTCGTCGCAGGAGTTGATAGGGTTGATCCAGACGTTGCCGCCCGTCACCCGAACGGTGTTCAACATGTTCGTCTTCGAAGGTTACTCACACAGGGAAATCGCCGAGGAGATGGGCATCACCGAAAACACCTCCGCATGGCATGTGAACAGCGCAAGGTCAAAACTCAAAGAGTTGATTTGTAAAATGTATGACGTATAATATGACGGATTTCGACAAATTGATCAAAGAGAAAGCGGAGCAGGCGGAATATGCCTACAAGCCCGAAGCTTGGAAAAGTTTCCGGCAAAAGGCGGGGATGGGGCGTGGCACGGTTGGATATTGGGCTGCGGGGGTCGCCACAACCGTGGTTATAGGAGGCTCGCTTGCCTTTATGCTCAATCGTGAGCCAAAGACCGCTGCCACTGCCTCTCCGACTGAAACCTCGGTAATCGTGGCGGATTCCTCTTGCGAGAATATGCAGTCACCCATGTCGGCGGACACATTCTTGGTGGAGGAAACAGCCGCGAAAGCGACCCCAGCCACAGGCGATCATCGCACCGGCGCGCAGGAACGTGTGCAACCTGTGGAGGCACAGCCTGAGCAGACGAACACCGTTGCGAAAGCTCCCGAAAAACCGTCCGTCACGACCCCGCGCTATGGTCGCCCGTTGGTGATTGACGTGGACACAATCAAGGATAATGTGCCCTCCGACGAAGAACTTCGCAATGGTCACAGTCGGCTGTATTGATTTGTTTTAAAAATTGTGTATCTTTGCCCGTTCAAATTTTTGGTTATTTCCAATTGAAAATCGACAAGGATATTACAAATTAAAAATCGAACAATATGAGCAAATTAGTAACAATTGAAGAAGCGGTTGCGCACGTGAAAGACGGAATGACCCTGATGATCGGCGGCTTTTTGGGCGCCGGTACAGGTGTGAAAATGGTGGAAGCCATTGCCAACAAGGGTGTTAAGGATCTCACCCTCATCTGCAATGACACGGCCTATCCAAACAAGTTCATCGGCATGCTGATTTCCAACAAGCAGGTGAAGAAGCTCTATGCCTCCCACATCGGTACCAACGCCGACACTATCCAGCAGTTCAACGAGAAGACGCTGGAGATTGAATTCTGTCCGCAAGGCACGCTGGCAGAACGTATCCGTTGCGGCGGTGCAGGTCTCGGTGGTGTCCTCACTCAGACCGGCCTCGGCACTGTGGTCGAGAACGGCAAGCGCAAAATCGAAGTCGACGGCAAGGAGTACCTCCTCGAACTGCCCCTCCATGCGGATGTTGCCATTATTGGTGCCAGCATTTGTGACGAGATGGGCAACGCCATCTACAAGGGCACGACCCAGAACTTCAACCCCATGATGGCTGCCGCCGCCGACCTGGTGATTTTGGAGACCAAGGAACTCGTTCCTACCGGCTCCATCCCGATGGAACAAATCCACACACCGGGAATCTATGTCGATTACATTGTGAAATAACGATTAACGGTCACGTTTTGACGCACGGCCATGTGGAGACGCACGACCGTGCGTCTTTACAACCCGAAAATCTCATCGTGTGTTATTCCCGATGAAACATATTCTTCCGATAATCATCCTCCTCACGATATTCCGTTCGGGTCTGCTCGCGCAGAGCGGCCCGAGCGGTTTTGATTTGGCGTTCGACAAAAAGGCCAAAGAGGTCAGCATTGTCACGTGCGCAGAGAACGGATTCTGTGTCGTAACGGAGTCGAAAAGCCGGAAAATACACACTCTTGCCGTCGTGCATGCGGATACCGCCATGCGGACGGTCTGGGACACAGTGCTTTCGGTGCCGCAGAACTGGCAGGTCAGCCGCGTCTTCCATGAGGACGGAACGCTGATTCTCCTTTGTCGGCATTTGCAAGGCAAACGGATGACCGACAGCCTTTCGGTGCTGCTATACCATACGGTGTCCCGTAAGTTAGAGACCCGCGATGTGGTGCTCGGACTGCCGGGAGACGCTGTTGCCGCCGACTGGCACTATTACCACGGAAACCTGCTCTTTTCCTCGAAAGCGAAATCCACCGACGGGGTTTGGTATCTGCCCGCCGGTTTCAACACCCCTTTCCAGTTCACCTTTACGCGGGAGAATCCCGGCCGGGTGCTTTCTCTTGACGTGGACACTACAAACGCGATGGCAGTCATTGTGTTCAACTCCGGAAGCCGTACCATGTATTTCGAGACCGACTTCCAGGGTAAGTCTTCCTTCGCCAACGTAATCGGGGAGCCGGCCACGCAGGCGCAATGGATTCCCGTCAGCCGCAACCATTCGGTGCTGATGCTCTATTTCCATGACAACGAGAACTTTATGATGCATCCCGTCAACATTTTGAACCACAAGGTGATGCCGTCGGACACGCTCTTCTGTGCTGACATCAACGTGCCGAAGACAGATCCTACCGAGGCCAAAGTGAAACGTACCATCATCGTCGTGCCGTATAACTATGTTCGCTTCTTCCCGACCTACGCGGGCTGTTTGGGCGACAAAATATTCTGTGTGACAGAACTTTACAGTCTTGAATACAGCAACTATTTCAATGGGTGGTATGTGGAGCCGCGTTTCGAGGGCTACCGCTACGAGCGCGCCGATGTCCACTTTTTCGACACCAACGGAGTGTTTCGAACCAACCTGACTTTTCCTTATGGAGAGGATTCCCCTTTACGTACAAACGTGTATAAAGTCCTGAATGTGAAAGGCTTGCCGAATGGAGACATTCTGCTTTACCATCTTGACTCCCGTACGCTCACCACGATGCTCTTGGATGATGCCTGTGCGTTGAAGAGTCCGGTCAGCAGTACGGATCTCCCAATGTTGGGCCCGGCCTATTCAGGTCGTTACAAGACTGTCCCGGGCGCGATGCAGTGGTGGTACGGTAACAGTTTCCTGCTCACTGCCTACCGCATGAACCCCGGTTCGCAACGGAAAGTGGGCCTGCTGGTCCGGAAAATGGAGTACAATTAAGGGTCAAAGTCAAGGATCAAAGTCAAAGTCAACGGTCAACGGTCAAATCACGGAGCTCGTCGACCGTGAACCAGATTTCCATGGCGGGTTTAAGTGTTTTTTCGTTCTTCTTTTTGCGGGAAGGCGCTTCCTGTTTTGAGAGGAAGTATCTGTAGCTCAGCGCAGTGCCTGTTTTGACACAGAGTTGGATCAGATATTTCACGCTTTCGTCTTCGCTCTCGACAAGTTGATTCCGCATCCAGTCGCGCATGATGTTGGTGCTTACCTCCGGCGCAAAGGCGGTGAAAGTGTAGTAGTATACGAAGCGCCCGTTGTCGATGCCGACGGAGTCGAGCCTCATGCCCTCGTCAAGTTGATAGGGGCATTGAAGGTTGGTGGAGACAACAAGATTCTCCAGCTCTATTTTTGCCTGTTGCTCTTCGGAATAATTTTCCATGGACATGATTTCCCCGACTTTTGCGGGGGAGAAATAAATCTCCAGTGTGCTGTCTGTCTCCTGTATCCGGTAGTGGAATAGCACTCCGCCGTTTAACGGGATCAGCGGGTCGTAGAAATTCTCACTGCCCCGTGTAGAAGCGATTTGGTTTCGGAGAATCGTCTTCAAAGCTTTGGTGTCCAGTTTGTGAATAGAAGCGGAGTCGATGTTGCAATAAAAGTGCAGCGTTTCTCCGTCGTAGTGCATTCGTTCCATTGTCACCGTTCCGGTATTGACGGGTAAGTTTTCCCGGCTGTATTTTTCCACTTCGTTGGCGTAAATCTCCGGCAGCATCTGTTCCACCACTTTCTCACGGGTGAGGGAGTCCATGCTGGTTGCCATCAACTTCCCGTTTACAATCTCCTCTCTGCTGATGTATATATCGTTGGTTCTGCGGGTATTCTCCTCCATGTAAAGCACCCGAACGCCTTTCAAGTGGTTGAGGAACATCTCTTTAGTGATGATAACGGAGTTCCAAATATCCGGTGTCTCAAAAGCCTCTTCTATAGTCGTTTTCAACACAGAGATGAGCGTGTTCTTGACGATGCCCTGTTCGTTGGGCGTCATGTTGTAGTTCGTGGTGTTTTCCGGGGTGGAGATGACGAAAAGGAATATTCCGTCTTTGAAATCCGCACTTACCAGCTCGTTTTGGTCTGCACTGTCGAATGGTTCGTAATTCTCCAACATCACCTTTGCGCTCTCTTTCATGAAGGCCTCCATCTGACTATCGTTTGCCGGCGTCAGCTCCTCGGCGGTTTCAAGTAGCAGCTCAAGTTCTTCAGGTGTGAGCCAAATGGAGAAACTGTCTGTACGAGAGGTGTTTACGTATATGAAACGGACTGCATATTCTGTCTCGACAAGGTTTTCCAGCAAATCTTCATCTGTTAAGAAGTTGTCCCTTAATTGTTCGGTAATCTCTTTTTGTCGCTCCTTTCTGTCGTTGAATATAGCGTCGTTGATCGAATGGAAATGGAAAGTCAGCGTCTCGTTGTCAATAAATATGGAGTCGCGAAGGATATTCTGCCCGGGGGGTGCCGGATTGTCGGAAGAATGTCTGTTGGAGCTGTATACGTCTATTTGCAGGGAGAGCCGGGCACCCCACTTTTCCCCGTCTTTGTAGGCGGGCTTGGAGCGGTCGGCCCAGATATGGCGCATCTCTTGCGGCGTGTATCGAATGGTGAAGGTGCTGTCGGTTTCTTTGATCTTGACATCGTAGGCGACCCCGCCGTTGATGTCGCCGAGGTGGCTATAGAGGTAGTTGAAGTAGGTGTGTTCAAGCCGGTATCGGAGACGGTCAGCGCAAAGTTCCTTCAGTTCGGAGATACCCATACCCATCAGAACGTCCTCTTCCGCCGTGATGTGGAAATGCAGGACTCCGGGTGAATAGGTGAGTTTCTCGACGGTAACGCCATCGACCCACATCGGACAGTTGCGTTTGGAATTCATGCCCACCACTTTAGCGAACATCTCTCGGTCGATAGGCTGCGCGCGCAGACCGCCCGCCAGTAGTCCCGACAGGAACACCACTACCCATAGAATGAGGATACGTTTCATTGTAAATAAGCCGTGCTAATCGCCAATCATTGCCCTGAATTCCTCCTCCGACACTATCGGAATCCCCAATGCTTCCGCTTTCTTGCGCTTCTCCGGCCCCATCTTCTCGCCGGCGAGGACGAAAGAGGTGTTCTTCGAAATGGAGGAGACGTTCTTGCCGCCGTTCTGCTCGACCAGCTCCTTGATGGCGTCGCGCGGGATGGAAAAGACTCCGCTGACCACAATACTTTTTCCATCAAGTTTTTGTGATACAGATTTTTGCAGCTCTTTATTAAACTCAAACTTTAAGCCGGCTTCACGCAGCCGCATCAGAATGGCGAGGTTCTCGGTGTCGTTGAAATAGGCGATGATGCTGTCAGCGACGCGCTCGCCCACATCTTCCACGGTCATCAGTTCCTCTTTCGGGGCGTTGGCCACCGCGTCCATGGTTTCGAAATGGCGGGCTAACTTTTTGGCCGTCACCTCGCCCACGAAGCGGATGCCCAAGGCGAAGAGTACGCGCTCGAACGGTACCTGCTTGGAGGCCTCGATGCCGTCGAGGATGTTCTGCACCGTCTTCTCGCGGAAGGATATGGTTTTCGTCTTGCCGTTTTCGTCTTCGATAACCTTCTCTAAACCAAAAAGTTGTTCGTATGTGAGGGTATAGAAGTCGGCGATATTGTTCACTAATCCGTTGGCATGCAGCATGTCGATTTTGCCTTCGCCGAGGGATTCGATATTCATGGCCTTGCGGGCGATGAAGTGTTCTAACCGGCCCTTGATTTGCGGGGAGCAGTGGTCGCTGTTGGGGCAGAAAACCCCCGCTTCGCCCTCGGCCTGCTGCAGCGGGGTGCCGCAGACGGGACAATGGGTGATGAACGGAATGCGTTGCGCATCGGGAAGCCTCTTTTCGATGTCTACGCCCACGATTTTGGGGATAATCTCGCCGCCCTTCTCCACAAAGAGGCTGTCGCCCTCGCGGATGTCCATTTCCCGCATGAAGTCACGGTTGTTGAGGGTGGCGCGTTTCACCACGGTGCCGGCCAACGAGACGGGGCTGAGGTTGGCCACGGGCGTGACAATACCGGTCCGGCCCACCTGGAAATCGACGCTCAGCAGTTTCGTGGAAACGCGGTCGGCCTTGAACTTGTAGGCGATGGCCCAGCGGGGACTCTTGGCCGTGGCGCCCACCTGCCGCTGCTGGTCGAAATCGTTGACCTTGATGACCACACCGTCAATCGGGTAGGGAAGTGATTTGCGCTTTTCGTCCCACGTATGTAGGAAGTCATAGACCCCTTGCAGGTCGGCGACTTTTTCCATTACATCGGGTTTTCGGAATCCCCATTCGTGGAGTTTCAGTAGTCTATCAAAGTGGTTGTTTTCAGGAAGTTGCTCGCCTAACCCGAAGTAAAGCTTGAAGTCTAATCCGCGTTTGGCGACCTCGGCGGAATCCTGCAGCTTGAGGCTTCCGGAGGCGGCGTTTCGCGGGTTGGCGAAGGGGGCCTCGCCAATCTCCTCGCGCTCGGCGTTGAGTTGTTCGAAGCTGTTGAACGGCATGATGATTTCGCCGCGCACCTCCATGAGCGGCGGATAGTCGCCCTGCAGCTGCAACGGTATCGTGCGGATAGTGCGCACGTTGGGGGTCACCACGTCGCCGCGCACACCGTCGCCTCGGGTCACGGCGCGGACGAGCGTTCCGTTCTCGTATATCAGGCTGATGGCCACGCCGTCGTATTTGAGCTCGCAGACGTAGGTCGGGGGTGTGGCGAGCAGTTCGCGCACACGGCGGTCGAACTCGCCGAGGTCCTCCTGCGAGTAGGTGTTGCCCAACGACTGCATGGGGTAGAGGTGCTCGGCGCTTTCGAACCGTTTGGTGACCTCGCCGCCGACGCGCTGCGTGGGGCTGTCAGGCCGCCGCAGCTCCGGGTGCGCGGCCTCCAGGTCGATGAGTTCCTGCAGCAGCTGGTCGAAGTCGTAGTCCGAAATCGTCGGATTGTCCAGCATGTAGTACTGGTAGTTGTGCCGGTTAATCTCCTGCGTGAGCCGGTCGATGCGTTCCTGCGGGGTAGGGTTCTTCTCTGCCATGAGCTTGAATTTTGGCGGCAAATGTACATAAATTTCGAATATGCATAGACCAGTGAAATTGGCGTATGTAGAGACGGGGCATGCCCCTAATGAGCCATAGAAATGACCTCTTCCCTGTAACACAAAAATACAAGAGTTTCGATTACAAAAAGTGGTGGATTATCATCATGACTTTTGAAAAAAATGATTATTTTTGCAAGTTGAAAATCTGTTGAAAATAGTGACTGAATCAGATGCCGAAAAAAACCAAAATATCCCTTTCGCGCCTTGAATCCTTCCTCAAGGCACAATGTGACCGCTTGCGTACCAGCATGGACGCGGCGGAATACAAGAACTATATTATAGCGTTGCTGTTTCTGAAACGTATCAACGACCAGTTTGAAATTGACCGGCAGTCGTTGAAAGACGAATTGACAAAGCAATATCCCGAGGCCGATGCGGAAGACATTGAAGCGGAATTGGACATCCCCGAAAAGTATATTTGCTACCTTCCGGCGAAAGCCCGTTGGAAGTTCGTGCTCAATCCTGTGGATGACAAAGGCGAGGCGGTCAGTTATGCCGATGCCATCACAACTGCGCTGGCCGAGGTGGAAAAATCCAATTCGGCACTGCTGTCGGGCGTGTTGAGCAAAACCAAGTTCAATGAGCTGAATACCAAAGGAGAGCGAGTGCTGGACGAGGAGACGCTCAGTGCCCTGCTTAAGGATTTTAATGACTTCCCGAAACTGCAGGACGAGAGTTTTGAGTTTCCAGACCTTTTGGGTGCCGCTTACGAATACCTGATCAAATTCTTCGCCGAAAGTGCCGGAAAGAAGGCGGGTGAGTTCTATACGCCGTCGGAAGTGGTGTTTTTGATGGGACAGATTCTGCAACCGAAGGAGACCGATGAGATTTGCGACCCCACCGTAGGCTCCGGCGGTTTGCTGATTACCATGTACAACTATGTGGAAAACCGTTATGGAAGTGCCGCAAAGCTCACTTTGCATGGTCAGGAGAAGTTCGACAGTCCGTACCAGATGTGCAAGATGAACATGATTTTCCACAACATCCGCAATGCACGGATTGAGCAGGGCGACACGCTTCTTGACCCCAAATTGGTAACAGGCGGCTCGCTCAACCAATACGACATCGTGGTGGCCAATCCGCCGTTCTCGCAGAACTACACCACCGCCAACATGAAGTTCAAGGAGCGTTTCCAGAACTGGATGAGCAAGAAGAAGCAGGCTGACTTCATGTTTGTGCAGCACATGATTTCAGTGCTGAAAAACAGCGGTCGCATGGCGGTCGTGATGCCGCACGGGGTGCTTTTCCGTGGCGGCGAGGAGCAGAAAATGCGCCAACGCCTCATTATGGGCAGCGAAACAAACCCGACTTGCATTTTGGAGAGCGTCATTGGTCTGCCGCAAGGGTTGTTTTATGGCACGGGCATTCCGGCTTCTTTGCTGATTATCAACAAGGCCGATGCCGCCAAGCGTAAGGGCGTGTTTTTCATTAATGCCGACCGCGAGTACAAGGAGGGCAAAAACCAGAACTCGCTGCGTCCCGAGGACATCGAGAAAATCAGCTTTGTCTATCACAACAAGAAAGAGATTCCGGGTTACAGCCGTTTGGTGAGTAAGGAGACATTAGCTGCAGAGGACTATAACTGCAACATCCGCCGATATGTGGACAATTCCGAAGCACCTACACCGCAGGATGTGAAAGCGCATATCAACGGCGGCATTCCCGCCAAGGAAATAGACGAGTTGAAGCCCGTCTTTGATTGCTATAAAGGTCTGCAGGACAAACTGTTTACGACAGCAACTGATGGTTATGCCAACTTTACGGATGCCGTTGCTGAAAAGGCTGACATCAAAAACATCATTGCCGAAAGCAACGGCAAAAAGCAGGTGGCGGAAGCCTACAGCAGGGCGATTGATACGTTCTGGAAAGCTTCGGATGCAGACTTGAATGCCCTGCACGGCGGCAGTCTGTTCGATTTCAACCACAACCTCACCGACCGCTTTGTGCGTGAACTCGCCAAACTTTCGGTGCTCGACGAATACCAAATTCGCGGCTCTTTCGCCCATTTCTCCGACTCGCTCAAAAGCGACTTCCGCAGTGTGCAGTCGAGCGGCTGGACGGCGGAGCTCATTCCCGACGACGAGCTGATTGCCAACGAGTTCCCAGATGTGCTGGCAGACCTAAAACGTTTGGAAAGCCGCCGCGACGAGTTGGATGCCAAGTTTGCCGAAATCGCGGAGATGGACCCCGAGGAGTGGGATGCCGAGCAATACGAGGTGATGCCGAAAACCATCATCAGTGAGATCAAAGGTGAAATCAAAGAGTTGAAGGCGCAGAAACGGGAATTGACCAAGCAGCAGAAAGCTCTGGATAAACGCCGCAAATCGGGCGCGGATGTAGAGAAGGAAATTCGAGAATGTGTGGCAAGCATAGTCGTTTTGGATATGCAAATCAATGAAAAGGAGGCTGGAATAGCCAAGCATATAGCGTTGGAAAATGAATTGAAGGACTGCCGCAAGAAGATCCGAGAGATTGAAATCAGCAAGGAGGCGTTGGCCGACAAAGCGCGCGAGCAAATTTCCGATGACGATGCCCGCCGGCTGATTACCGCCCGTTGGCTCAACAGCCTGCACGACAACATCAACGTCTATCTCGAAGCCCACGCCCGCCGTCTGCAGCAGCGTGTCGAGCTCATCCACGACAAGTATTCCGTCACTCTCAGTACCCTGATTTCCGACCGCGACAAAGCCACGGAGGAGTTGAATGGGTATTTGAAAGAGCTGGGGTATTTATTATGAAAAATGTACAATGCACAATGTACAATGAATAATAAATTGTATCTTTGCTTTTTGATTTGAAGAAGACAAAATAGAAAAAATGACAGAGACAAATCGCATAGAATTCAAGAGAGAACTGACGCGCGAGCTTGATTTGGAGCGCGAGGTGGTGGCATTTCTCAACTACCGGGAAGGCGGAATCATCTACATTGGGGTGGATGATGACGGGAAAGCGGTCGGGGTGAAGGATATTGACGGGGATATGCTGAAAATCAAAGACCGCATCCGCACGGGGATTTCACCATCGCCTATGGGATTGTTTGATGTCAAAGTTGAGGAAATCGACAACATTCCTGTTATCAAGATTTTTATCGCCAGCGGAAGCGAAAAACCTTATTACAAAACACGTTACGGCCTTTCGGAAAAGGGATGTTTTATGCGTGTGGGCACTGCGGCCGACCCAATGACGAAAGAACAAATTGAAGATCTATTTGCCCGCAAAGTGCATAACTCCCTCAAGAACGTGGTTTCGCCGCGCCAAGATTTGACCTTCGCGCAACTCAAAATCTATTACACCGAAAAAGGGTTTCAGCTCAACGACAATTTCATCCGGTCGCTCGATCTGATGACCGACGACGGGAAATACAATTATGTGGCATACCTGCTCGCCGATGAAAACGGTAACTCGATGAAGTTGGCGAAATATGCAGGCAAAGACCGCTGCGACCTTATTTCAAACAACGAATACGGTTATTGCTGCCTGATTACCGCCACAATGAAAGTGCTTGACAAGCTTGACGTGGAAAACAAAGTGTCATCGGTGATTACTTCCACAAGGCGCATTGACACCCCGCAATGGGACAAAATCGCAGTGCGTGAGGCGGTTATCAATGCCGTGGTCCACAACGACTATATTTATGGAGCACCCTCCAAAATCGAACTATTTTCCGACCGTTTGGAAATCACTTCTATTGGCCGAATTCCGTTGGGACTCTCCAAAGAGGATTTTTTCAACGGGGTGAGTTTGCCCCGCAATAGAGAGTTGATGCGGGTGTTCCGCGATGTGGAGATGGTGGAGTCGCTTGGCTCTGGCATGAACCGTATCATGAGCAAATACAATCGCGACAATTTTGAGTTCGGCGACAACTATGTGCGCATGATTGTGCCCTACAATTGGATTCCCGAAGAGGGAGAGTCGGACAATGGCAATGTCCTAGAAAAGGTCCCAGAAAATGTCCTAGAAAATGATATGCAATTGACTGAAAGACAAAAGAATATTATAGCTCGGATGAAGGAAACTGGCCAGATAAATGTCCTAGAAAATGTCCTGGAAAATGTCCTGGAAACTTCGGAGTCTTTGGCTGATTGTTTTGGGGTGAATGAAAGGACTATCCGGCGTGATTTGCAATATCTGCAAAAGCAAGGCCTCATCCGTCATGTAGGCCCCGACAAAGGCGGCAAATGGCAAGTCATAACTTCAACAAAAAACGAATAAGCATGGCAAATGCAGACGGACATAATGTACAATGGAAGAAGGTGCGATTTGACGAGTTCTTCTCGATGCTACCGACAAACACCTTGTCAAGGGATAAGTTGAATAGCCAGAGAGGAGCTTATCAGAACATTCATTATGGTGATGTGCTGATTAAGTACCCTTTTTGTCTCGATTGTGACAAATACGACATCCCATACATTAATGAAGACGTAAAATTCAATGCAACCGAAGTTAAGGATGGAGATGTGATATTTGCTGATACGGCGGAAGATGATACGGTTGGAAAATGTGTTGAAGTGTTGAATGTTGGAGACAGGAAAATCGTTTCTGGCTTACACACTTATTTTTGCAGACCAAAGTATAAATTGGCTTTAGGCTATTTAGGCTTTTTTCTGAACAGCAATCACTTTCACGACCAATTGTTGCCATACATTGCTGGTTCAAAAGTTTCATCAGTAAACAGAACTTCCATTGCTCGCACTTACATTTCCTTTCCAGACTCTCTTCCCGCCCAGCGCCGAATTGCCGCCATCCTTTCCGCCGCCGACAAGGTGATAGAACAGACGCGGCAACTCATCGGCAAGTACAAGAGCATCAAGCAGGGCATGATGGAGGACTTGCTGAAACCGAAAGAGGGGTGGAAGAAGGTGAAGTTGGGGGATATGGGTGAATTTTATGTCGGGGGCGATGTTGATAAAAATTGCTTTAGCCCATATCCAACAAGAGAATGTAAATATCCAATTTATGCAAACGCATTGGTTAATGAAGGATTATATGGCTATAGCAGTAAATACGAATTTGATAAAGAGGCGGTTACGATTACAGGGAGAGGAGATGTGGGAAAAGTGTTCTATAGAAAACCCTATTTTTCCACGATTATTAGATTAGTGACATTGATTCCCAAAGATTCAGATATTGATGTAAAGTTCTTGTCTTATGCTATGTCAAGAATCAGTTTTATCATTGAATCAACGGGTGTTCCCCAATTAACGGCACCCCAAGCAAAGAAATATGAAGTTTTTATCCCAGACCTTCCCGAGCAGCGCCGCATAGCGAAGATTTTGTCGGGGATAGACAGGAAGATAGAGGCGGAGGAGAAGGTTTTGGAGAAATATGAGAAGATGAAGAAGGGGTTGATGGAGAGGTTGTTAAGAAAAGAATAATAATTATATAAAATGGATGAAACAAAGAAATATTTAAAAGGAACGGCTCTGGTTGTTGGTATTAATAATTATGAGAAAGCAACCAAATTAGATAATGCAATATTTGATGCTAATAGTATTGCATCATCTTTAGAAAAACTATCGTTCTATACATTGAAATATTTTAACGTGACTATAGATGAGTTCGACGATGCGATCAGCAAATTTGTTGAACAATTGAATAATTTTGATGTTGGCGTTTTCTACTTTGCAGGACATGGTATAGAAATAGACGGCAAAAACTACCTGTTGGCACAAAATACACCATGTGACAAAGTCGAATCCGTAAAACGATATTCTATGGAGTTACAACACATCGTTGATGAGATAAACAAAGCATCTTGTAAAACAAAGATTCTTATTATAGATGCATGTAGAAACAACCCTTATACATCTTCTCGTGGGTTTGGAACAATAAATTTAGCTCCAATATTTGCTCCCCAAGGTACTATTATTGCATATTCGACGTCACCTGGTCAAACTGCACTGGATGGAGGAATAGGGAAAAACAGTATTTATACTGGTGCTTTGTTGGAACACATTGATGAGTTAGGACTTCCGATTGAAACTTTTTTCAAAAAAGTTAGAACGACTGTGTATAATTTGTCTGAAGGAAAGCAAACGAGTTGGGAGCATACTTCGTTGATAGGGAATTTCTCATTTAATAGTGGCCAAATGATCCATTCTCTCAACATGCCCTATTCGACGGACGTTGTTGTTGATAAAGATTATGATTATTATTCGGATCCTAAAATCGCCAAGATTATAGAAGGATTTAAGAGTTATAACTTTTATGTGCAAAATGATGCATTAAAGAGTTTTGAAAAAATCGACCCCGTAGATCTAAACAATGATCAAATTTTTATTATAGGTCGTAATATTTTACAAGCAGCGAGCGGCGGTGCGTGGGATAGTCAATATTTGATAAATGATCCACAAAGATTAGCCAATTATACAATTCAAGGGAACAATCATCTATTGAATGGAATCTTCTTTGAACTGTATTTTAATAAAGAAAGCCATTTGCGCGATAGGGTGAAGTCACGAATTATTCTTTCTAATATTTTAGAATACCACTCGAATCCGAATCTACAATGTTCTTTTGAATTTATTAACAAACTGTTGATGCCTTTTGAGCAAAGATTTCTTCAAATACCGTCTGTGTCGATGAATAGTGTCTCTTTGGATGTGAAAATGGAGAAAGAAGTGTACAAATACCCTTATAACAGTGAAGAATCAGAATATTATATTGTTAAATCAATAAAGAAAGACAATGTAGAATTGTTAGTGGATGATGACCAAATTAGCAGATTTGATGTGAAAAACATGGATTATCCAATTAAGTTTTTCTCAATTGATGATTTGAGAATACGACTGAGTGAAATTTTTGATTTTCCAGTTAAATACATAAAAATAATTTCTAATATTCGAAATCCTGACTTGATTATTTTACTTAATAAAGGTGTTTCATTGTAAATCATAAATAATAATTGTTTATGTCAAGTACAAACAGTACATATCTGGTACTCATCTCTTTGCAAATCCGAGGTGATACACCGACATGGATTGATAAAGGCAGCTGTCGTATTCTTTAGACATATAACTGATGAATCCAGAATAGAAGAGTGAACAAAAGCAGTATAAAAACAATATTGAAATTTAATATTAAATCAACAAATAATTAGATTATGGAATGGATATTTGATGGAATCGGAACAGCTTTTGTCTCAGCCATTATCGGTTTGATAATTGGTGTGGTTGGCGGATACTATATTGGGGTCAGAAAAACAAATAAGATGAAACAAAAGGCTGGCGATAATGCAAGTCAGACACAAATTGGTGAAATAAATTCAAATGGAGATGGATATACAGAAAGCAGGAAATAATTCAGCCCAAGTGCAAGCGTCTGTTATAAATGTCTACAATGGAATAACAGAAGAACGAGCTAGAGCAATCTATCAAGAAGAATTTGGAAAAATAAAGGAGTTGACTCGTGAGGCAGAACAAACTGCAATTCAAAGGGTCAGTGAATTAGAGAATCGTGTCATTCCAAAATTATCAAAAATAGATAAAGGATTAGAGTTTTTCTCAAATCCTGATTTCCAATTTTTGTTGATTGAAGCCCAAAAAGCAGCTGCGAAATCAGAACGCCCAGCCGATTATGACCTACTATCAGAGTTGTTGATGCATAGGGTGAAAAATGATTCTGATAGAGAAAAGAGATTAGGTATAAAAAAAGCCGTTGAAATTGTTGACAGCATTTCTGATGAAGCATTGTTGGGGTTGACTGTGTTTCACGCTGTTTCAAGTTTTTCACCAGAAGCAGGAGATTTGGAAGCAGGATTAGACAGGTTAGATTGCCTTTTTAATAAAATCATTTGTAACGAGCTCCCAGAAGGGAATCACTGGATAGATCACCTTGCTTTATTAGGAGCAATTCGAATAAATCCTATAGGAAAGTTAAGGCCTTTGCTTGAGCATTATTACAATATGTTAGGTGGATACGTTTGTGTTGGTATTCTTAAAGAATCTGAAAACTATTTCAAAGCAATTGATTTACTTGCAAGCATAGGTGTATCAGATAGTTTTCTCATCGATAATGTCCTTAATCCAGGCTGGGTTAGATTAAATGCTCCTCAACAAAACTCATTTGAATCAATAAATAAATTAATTGCTCCAAACGTAATGATTCCATTATCAACGAAGGAGAAAGCAATCCTTAAAGATATTGTTTCATTATACAATAAAGACTGTCAACTCCTTCAAAATGTAAAAAAAAGTTTTTCAGAAAAATGGAAGCTGAGAAAATCTCTTAACCAGTTAAATAATTGGTGGGAAAAGATTCCATACGCATTTACGCTCACTGAGATGGGCATTGTGCTGGCTCATGCAAATGCTCAACGATGTGATAATTCATTACCTGCCTTGAATTAAAAGTTTAGTTCAAAAGTATGTTCTCGTTCCTTATAGCAACGCCCCTTCGCTCCAAAATCGCCGGAAAATAAGAATATGGAAACATCAAAGTACAAATCGTTGAAAAATTGTATTTTTGCAGAATAAAAGAAGATAATAAAACGTACTCGCTATGAGCAGGATAAAGATAAAAAACTTCGGACCAATCCGTGAAGGATTCGTTGGAAATGACGGATGGCTGGATATCAAGAAAGTGACTGTGATGATTGGTGACCAAGGGTCTGGGAAAAGCACGGTGGCAAAACTTATCTCTATGTTTTCGTGGCTCGAAAAGAATATTATTCGTAATGATTTGTCAGTAGAGCAATTGAATCCGACTATTTTTAATAATTTATGTGTCCAACAGGAACTCGGGGAGTATTTTTTTGAGGACACTGTAATTGCATACGAAGGAGAGGGATACTCTTTTGAGTATGATGAAAAAAAAGGCTCTTTCACAGGTGGAATAACCAATACAGAAAAGTATAGAGAATATGTTTTGCCAAAAATCCAATACGTTTCTTCTGCAAGGAATCTGCTAACGATTCTGTATAATATATCTTTGCAGAATATCATTGACAGAAATGGCAACATTGTTGATTTGTCTTCAAATATCCCATTCATGGTTAAAGACATGAACAAGGAATACACGAAGGCTTTGGAAAAACTTGCCCGAGCGGGATTCTCGTTGCCGCTTAACGATACAAGTGTCTATTACCAAAATTATAGTACGTTCATAAAAGCAAAAGGTAAAGTTGTATCGATGTCGGCGGCTTCAAGCGGAATCCAATCTATTACGCCGCTTTTGCTCGTCAGCCGATATTTGTCAGATGAAGTTCAGAAAGATGTACTCGATAAGGTTCAAAACATAGATAACAACCTGAAGAATCGAATTGAGGGAGAATTTGCAAAAGAAGAGGGAGAACTGTCTGAAAGATTCAAGCAATTATATTCATTTGGCAAAGAAATTTTAACGAAGGAAGAAGATGTGACGTTGCTTAAAGAAAAACTAAAACGATTCATCCCGTCATCGTTTGTCAACATTGTGGAAGAGCCCGAGCAAAACCTGTTCCCCTCCTCTCAGCAAAAGGTGATAAACCGTTTGCTCGAATACAACAATGCTTTAGACAGAAACAAACTGATTATCACCACCCATAGCCCTTATATCATCGGTTATCTGACGTTGGCGGTGAAGGCGATGGAGCTTTACAAAAAGGCTAAAAAGGAGAAAGTGAAGGCGCAAATAAATGAGATAGTCCCTCAAAAGTCAGCCATCAGCCATGATGACCTTGTTATCTATGAGTTGGATGAGAAGGACGGCAGCATTCACAAACTGGACACCTACAAAGGAATCCCTTCGAGTAAGAATTACTTGAACAGAGAGTTGTCTGAGAAAAACGAATTGTATGCACAACTGTTAGACATTGAGGATTTATGCCGATAGATTTTTTCACACAGGGACAAAAAAGCACTTCTGACAAAGAATTGTTTGGCATTTGTGATGACACCATTGGACGTGACAAGACACCTGCTTATTTGGATGAATCTAATCTGGATAATTGGATTGCGGAAGTGCACAATGGCAGCAGGAAACACATTGATTTTTATGCAATAGACTGTTGTGTCGTTTGGTGTCTGAACAATGGTGACTATGCCAATGCTTGTGACGGCATGTTGGCATATAACGACAATCACAACATTGTGTTTGTGGAATTAAAAGACCGTAATCCTCAATATAAACAATGGAAGATTAAAGCTGAGAAACAATTGAAAAGTACCATTGAATGTTTTAAAAGCAACCACAACACTAATGGTGTTTTGATAAAAGCGTATGCTTGCAACAAGCAGGCTTTGTTTGATGAAGGTGTGGAAGAATATCTGGAACGATTCAAAGACGAAACGGGCGTAACCCTCCGTGTTTTCAGAGAGATAGAAATTCAATAACATCAAAACATATCCCTGTAATTGTTCATTGTACATTGTACATTGTAAATTGTTAATTGACCATGTCCGAATACACCAACGTTGAGCATCCCTTTCTCGAAAAGCTTCGGGAGATTGGCTGGCAAGTGATTGACAAAGGCAGCGGCGGCATCCCGCAGGACCCGACTGAGACCATGCGCACCTCTTTCGATGAGGTAGTGCTGAAAGATGAGTTCTACAAAATGCTCGGCGAGCTCAATCCGTGGATTACCCAGGAGCAGAAAGATTACTGCTACCAGAAGATTACCACCGTCAACAAACCTTTGGTGGATGCCAACCGCGAGATTCACAACATTCTGTTGGAGGGCGTCCATCTGCTTACCAAGAACGAACAGACCGGAGAGGACAACCCTACAGCAAAGATCATCAACTTCGACAAATACGACAAGAACTCCTTCACCGCCATAAACCAGTTCCGCGTCGATACCCACAACACCAAGCCGTTCATCATCCCCGACATTGTCTGTTTTGTGAACGGATTGCCACTCATCGTGGTGGAATGCAAGGACGAGGACGTTTCAGAACCGATGAGCGAGGCCTACGACCAGATCAAACGCTACGCCAACCAGCGCGTCATTGACGATCCTTTTGCCGACGGCATAGAGGAAGGCTGCGAAAGGCTGTTCCATACTAATTTGTTCAGCGTCATCACCCGTGGTGTGGAGGCGCGCTGCGGCACCATCTCCGCCGATTTCGACTTCTACCTCAACTGGAAGGACATCTTCCCGGAAGAATACGCCGAAGATACCAACATCAACCCTGCTGAGCGTCAGGAAATCCTCGTCAAAGGTATGTTCAACCACGAAATCCTGATTGACATCTACCGCAACTTCACGCTGTTTATGCAGAAGGGCGACATCACCAACAAAATCATCTGTCGCTACCAGCAATATCGTGCGGTGGGCAAGATGATCCGCAAGTTGCAGAGCGGCACCGATTGGCGCAGCCGCAGCGGTGTGATATGGCATACGCAGGGCAGCGGAAAATCGCTCACGATGGTGTTCTTGGTCAAGAAGATGCGCCGCATTGCCGACCTTCGCGACTACCGCATCCTCATGGTGGTTGACCGCCACGATTTGGAAGACCAACTAGCCGAAACTGCCGAATATACGGGCGAGTTGCGTCACGACCCGAAAACCAAGAAGGTGCAGAATATTGTGGAGAACCGCCAAGCACTCGTGAAACTCGAAGGTGACACCGCCGACCTCAACCTGGTAATGATCCACAAGTTCGGCGAGAACAAGGAGTATTCGTTGGAGTCGCTGATAAAAACGGGCATCGTTCCGAAGTACGAATCATTTCCCGTCATTAACGAGAGCAGTAAGATTCTCGTGCTGATTGACGAGGCGCACCGTTCACAGGGAGGCGAGATGGGCGACAATTTGTTCCAAGCCTTCCCCAATGCGGCGCGTATCGGATTCACCGGAACCCCGCTCATCACCCCAAGACACAAGGCCACCACTTGCGAGCGTTTCGGACAATCGGCCGGCGATTTCATCGATGTCTATAAGATGAACGACTCCGTGAAAGATAATGCCACGGTTGACATCAAATACATTGGCCGTAAGAGCGACGACGACATCCCATTCAAAGACGAGTTCGATGCCGATTTTGAGCGGACTTTCGCAAACCGTACACAAGAAGAACGCATTGAGATTCAGAAACGTTACGGCACCATGATAACTTATCTCGAAAGTGCCAACCGAATCATGAAGAACGCCCGTGACATCCTTAAACATTACGTTTCAGAAGTACTTCCCAACGGATTCAAGGCGCAGGTGGTGGCTTCGTCTATTTTGGCGGCAGTGCGTTACAAAATCGCCCTCGAAAAGCTGATTCCCGAATTTATCGCCATGGAAGAGCGGAAATCAGACGAAGAACGCGATGATGTGATGCTGCAACGCCTGAAGATGCTGAAAGTGCGGGCGGTGGTATCAAGCAGTGGCAACAACGAGGCTGCCATTATCCGCAATGCAAGAATGGAGGCTTACACAGACGATGCCATTGTCAACTTCAAAAAGGATTTTGACGTGGAGAACCCGCTTTCGGGTATTGGTATCCTTTGCGTCTGCGACCGTCTGCTGACTGGTTTTGACGCGCCAGTGGAGCAGGTGATGTATCTCGACAAAAACCTGTCGGAGCACAATCTGATGCAGGCTATCACCCGAGTGAACCGCACCAAGAAGGGCAAAACGCACGGTCTGGTGGTCGATTACTTCGGTGTCACCAAGAATTTGCATAAGGCATTGGGCATCTACAGTGCGGAAGAGGAAAAGGAGGCTGCCTCCGAATTGATGGATTTCGATACTTATTTTTCGGCCATCGAAAAGGAAATTCCCGAGTTGGAGATGCGTTACAACAAGATTATCCAACGTTTTGAGGAAGCTGGCATTTCCGACATCCAAGATTTTCTTGAGCAAAGAACTGACAAAGAGCGCGAGAAGTCTCTGTGCGAACAGATTGTTTCCGTTTCAGCAAGCATTAAATTCCGTTCTGAGCAGGATGCGCTGTTCCGCCTGTTCTTCGATATTTTCGACTTGCTCTTCAATGAACCCGAAACGCGCAGCCGTTACTATGTGCCGGCCAAGCGGATGGCCTATATTGTTGCTCTTGTTCGTTGGCATTATAAAGACGAAACCCTTGATCTGAAGTGGGCGAGCGAGAAGGTGCGCCGCTTGTTGGACAAATACTTGAAATCCGAAGGCGTGCGCGAAACTGTTCCCGAAGTGGACATCCTGTCCGCCGATTTCCCGAAAATCGTCAACAAGATGTACAACACGCCGCAGACCATAGCGTCAGCGATGGAGCACCAAATCCGCGACCGTATCATCATCAAATTGGGCGAGGGCAGAAATACCGCTCTATATCAGAAGTTCAAAGACCGCATGGACAATATTCTGACAACCTATTCTGGCAATTGGGCGGAAATGATCAGTGAGTTGGAGCGTCTGCGTCGGGAATTGGCGAATCCGAAGCCTGCGGTGGTGTCGGAAGAAAAAGAGCCCTTCTACGACAAACTTTGCCAATGCGCTGGCCTGGATTTTGAGGAAAAGCACGACAATATCCTTGCTGTTACGGATAAAGTGGTGGCTTTGATCCTGGAAGCGATGGCCATCCCGAACATTTGGACCAAACCGACCAATGTGAACGACTTGCGAGGCAAGATCGGCACAACTTTACGCTTTTCAAAGATTCCTGCGTTGAAAGAGAATAGCGAATCGATTGTTACCGAATTGATTAAGTTGGCAAAAAGCAATGAGAGCGTATTGAGGAGATTTGTATGAGAATTGGGGGTTTAGATATAGTAATCAAACGTTCGAAACGCAGAAAGACCATCACGGTCAATATTGAACGTGATGGCAGTGTAAATGCTGTGGCACCGTTCGATTGCGAGGATGAAACTATTCGCAAAGAGCTTGAGGCAAGAGAATATCTGATTTGCAGGCATGTGGCCAACCGTAAGGCGGTAAATAAGGCGTATATCAACCGCAATTTTGTCAATGGCCAGGCTTTTCTTTTTATGGGAGCATCGTACAATTTGCTTATTACAGATAAAGTAAAAAAGTCGTTGGAGATTATTGACGATAAGTTTGTCCTGAAGGAATCTTGTTTGCCGAAAGCCAAAGAAACTTTCGTCAAGTTTTATAAGAAACAAGGCTTACCCTATCTGCAAGAACGTGTTTCTTATTATTCAAAATTGGTTGGTCGCGAACCCGTATCTATCAGAATCATCGAATTGGGCTCGCATTGGGCTTCCTGTACCTCGCGGCAAACCATCAATTTTCATTGGAAATGTATTATGGCCAAGCCGATAATTATTGATTATTTGGTTGTCCATGAACTTACACACCTGAAATATCCCCAACACACCCGACAGTTCTGGGATGCGGTTTTCTCTGTGATGCCGAATTTCAAGGAGTGTGAAGAGTGGTTACACGAATATGGGGTGACGTTGAGTTTGGAGTCGGAGTCGCCTATGGTTCGGTTCTGACCGCTCAACAACCAACTGTCTTACATCGCGTTCCGCATCGGCTTCATCAGCTCCGCGAGCATCTGTTTTGCGCGCATGATCTGGATCTTCACGTTCGAGAGGGTGAGGCTCAGCCGTTCGGCAATCTCCTCGTAGGCGAGATCCTCGTAATAGCGCAGCTCGATGACCCGGCGGTAGCGGTCAGGGAGCTCCGAAACGGCCGCGCGCAACAGCTGCAGCCGCTGCTTGTCGATGATTTCCTCCTCGGGGGTGCGCTGCAGGTTGTCCTCGCTTTTGTCGATGATGGAGGTGGTGCTGGAGGTGTAGAGGTCCTCCTCGAAATATTGCGGCATGTTGTTCTTTACACGCAGGAAGTCGATGCTGTTGTTCAGCGCGATACGGTAGAGCCACGTCGAGAAGGCGTACTTCGGCGTGTATTTGTCCAAGTAGCGGAACGCCTTGCCGAAGGTCATCAGTGTGAGGTCCTCGGCGTCGTCCTTGTTCTTCACCATGCGCACCAACATGTAGTAGATGCTGTCGCGGTAGAGTCGCATCAGTTCCGCGTACGCCTGCTGGTCGTTGTGGTCCAGCGCTTTGCGTAAAAGCACGTAGTCGCGTTTCGCCTTTTCGGTCTGACAGGTGTTCGTAGTGTTCATTGCGCTATTTTTTTGTGGTGTAACTTGGCCGACAGCCAGAGCAGCGGGGGCAGAATGGCAAACAGAAGGTCGTAGAATAGGAGGCTCGGGATGTTCTGTTTCTCCTGGAGCCTCGCCGCCGAAATGCCCATGACCACGTACAGGCTGGCGATGCGCAGCACGGCGATACCGATGGTGATGTAGAGCGCAATCGGCTGGTGCAGGGCGGCGACAATGGAGAGGGCCAGCAAGATGTAGAACAACAGGTTCGTGAGTTCGTAGCCGCTCAGCAGAAGCCTGTTTTTCATGGAGTTGTATTTCCGAGTGAAGAAGAGACTGACCTTGTGGAGGCGCCAGTAGCCGTAGGAGGGCGTGTGCTGCTGCCGGGTGGCCGCATCCGGGTCGTACTCCACGGCGACGTTGTTCGGGGTGGAGGCGCGGTGGATGAAGATGTCCTCCTCGCCGAAAAGCAGGTGGTTGTAAGCGATGAACCCGTTCTGCTTGTAGAAGAGCGGCCGCACGAACGCCACGTTGTTGAGATCGCCGCGGTAGGTGCTGTGCATCAGCGCGTGGGCGAAGTACTGCACCGCGCCGATGAGGTTGTCGTAGAGCAGGAAATGGCTGTAAATGCCTTTTTTCTTCTCGTAGGTGTTGTATCCTAACACGATTTTCTGCTGGAACTGGAAGTTCTGGGCCATCTTGGAGAGCCATTGGCGGGAGTTCGGCTTGCAGTTCGGGGCGGTGAGCAGGATGTGGTCGTAGGTGGCGCACTTCACGCCCATCGAGATGGCCATCTTTTTGCCCCGGCTGGTGGAGACCGCCGTGCTCAAATCCACGAGTTTGATGTTGGGGTAGCGGTCCTTGTACTCGCGGATGGCCTGCAGCGAATTTTCGTCCCGGGAGCGATCGTTCACAATCACAATCTCGAAGGAAGAATACTGCTGGTCAAGGAGTTGCGGAAGGTTCTGCACGGCTAATGCCGCGTCGTCGCGCACCACGATGACCACCGATACGGGTATGTCCCGGAAGCCTAATGCGGACTTCTTCCGATGGAACGCGAAACGGCCGTATATGACGTAGTAATAGACTAATTGAATGAGAGTTATAACGCCAAATACTATTAAAATAGCCAAAGCTACTTTCGTAATATGCATTTTATGAAACGGTTTAGGTTAAT
>Ga0310696_10001228_pt1 | contig 37578 bp, 30 predicted proteins | sample AusTroGonzalo_MG_4_FD_203885 | JGI IMG/M metagenome (GOLD analysis project Ga0310696, IMG submission 203885) | Bovine rumen microbial communities from tropical cattle in Woodstock, Queensland, Australia - Gonzalo_02 (v2) (version 2) | ecosystem: Host-associated > Mammals > Digestive system >... | reverse complement strand
GGTGAGAGTTTCTTGTTGAGCTAGCAGGACTCGAACCTACACAGGCAGAACCAAAATCTGTAGTGCTACCATTACACCATAGCTCATTCCATATCATCAATTCGGCGGCAAAAATACACTTTTTTTCTATACATAACGTTTTTGAATAAAAAAAATTTTTTACGGTGTCACGTTATTAAAAAAAGTGTATTTTTGCACGCTCATTTGAGAACGGCCCCTTAGCTCAACTGAATAGAGCATTTGACTACGGATCAAAAGGTTGCAGGTTTGAATCCTGCAGGGGTCACGAAGCGAAAAACGCCCGACTTGCGGAAAGTCGGGCGTTTTTTTTGTTCAAAGTTCAGGTAAAAACCTGAAACAGACGTTGCATCATTTACCGCATCACCGTCACGCTCCCCGTCACCGTCTTCGCCTTCTCTCCCCGCGTCTTGTAGTGCACCACCACCGCATAAACCCCGCCCATCGCATTGGATCCGTCCCAGCCAAAGGTTAATTCCTCTGTGCGGAAAACCAAAACGCCCCAGCGGTTGTAAATTTCCATCCGATACTCCTCAATTTCGTCGGGATAGCTGAAAATGGGCAGAAAAACAGGGTTCTTGCCGTCGTAAATCCACTCCACAGGCACCGAGTCGGGGTTGTGCTCCACCATCAGATCAAGCGTATCGCCGAGGCAACGATAGACGGTGTCGTAGTTGTGTGATAAATACGTATCAAATGTCACCATGGAAATCGGAACCTTAATTCGTGTCACTTGTCCTGGAACTATTTGAAAATCAGTATGATAATTATAGTGTTCGTTCTCAATATATCCTATGGTAGCGGTATCTCCTATGGCATAGAACAATACGGTATCCAGCTGAGTGTTTATTAAAGTACCATGATATAGAAGTACCCAAAAATCCCGTCCGGAGATGCTCTGGCTTTGGGCTTGCGTAATGTCTGGTAGTCAAGAAGAAATAATTAGAGACCCCCTAAAAGTTTTTCATAACACTATAATTTTAGATGATGCGGCAAAGAAACGTTTTTTTGTGATTGGTGAGCAGTGAGCAGAAAAAGGTCATCGCACCGGTCGTCTGGGCGACGTGATTGTTTGACATTCTAACAAAAAATGTACTTTTGCGGCCGATTTTAATACTGAAAATATGAGAAAACTTTTCCTGACCACGCTGGTTCTGGTGATCTTTGGCACTGTTTTGTCTCAGAACGAGCAGATTCATTACGACATTCACCCGAAATTCCCGCACCACGCCACGGCCGAGGAGCAGATGATGATCCCGTTCCTGTCGCAGCAGGCGCATCTCCGCGACGCCGTTTATCCCGCCGCACCGGTCACCGCCGTGGCCGAATTCCAGCCCATGAGCGGCGTGATGGTCGCCTACCCGCTCGGCATCCCCGTGGCGCTCGTGCGTGAGCTGTCGCAAATCACCCAGGTGCGCGTACTTGTGAATTCCGTCTACGACAGCATCCAAGCCAAATTCTACTTCAACAACCAACAGGTGAATATGGCTAACGTGCGGTTCTGGCTCATCGAGCATGATTCCTACTGGACCCGCGACTACGGCCCTTGGTTCGTCATCAATGGCCACGATTCCGTTGGCGTGGTCGATTTCGTGTACAACCGTCCGCAACGTGTCCACGACGACGCAGCATTGGAAGCGGTGACCGAACTCTTAGGTGTCAACCGCTATGAAATGCCGTTGGTACACACCGGCGGCAACTATATGACCGACGGCTACGGCACAGCGGCTTCCACCATGTTGGTGCTGCAGGAGAACTCTTCGGAAACGGAGGCCTCCATCGGGACCATCACCCACAACTACTTGGGCATCGACAATTATATGATTCTCCCCGACCCGCTCGGCGAATATATCGCACACATCGACTGCTGGGGCAAGTTCCTCGATGTTGATAAGGTGCTCATCGGGCAGGTGCCGACCAACGACCCACGTTATAGCAACTACGAAGCGGTGGCGCAAACCTTCGCCGATGCCGTCTCCCCGTGGGGCAATCACTACCAAGTGTATCGCGTCTACGCCAACCCAAACGCCTACAACGCCACTCCTTACACCAACTCGCTGATTCTGAATGACCATGTGTTCGTGCCCATCACGGGTAACTCCCACGACAACGAAGCCATTGCGGTCTATCAGCAGGCAATGCCCGGCTACACCATCGTGCCTATCATGCAGAGCGACTATACTCCGTGGGAGAGCACCGACGCACTGCACTGCCGTACGCACGAATTAGCCGACCTCGGAATGCTGTATCTCCATCATTACCCGCTATTAGGCGAGGTTTCCCTTGACGATCCGCTCAACATTTCCGTCAGTATCAAAGCGTTGAGCGGCGCCAACTTGGTGAATGACTCTCTGTTGGTCTATTTCCGCATCAACCAAGGCTATTGGAATGCCGCCCATTTGAATCATGTTTCCGGTGATGAATATGCATTCGATTTCACCTCCATCAACTATGCCTATCAGCCAGGGGATTCGATACAATATTATATATATGCCAAAGACGAGTCCGGCCGTTGCGAGAAGCATCCCTACATTGGTGCTGCCGACCCGCATCTGTTCACCTTCGGCAACGTCGGGATTGAGAATCGGGAGCCGCTGCTCGTGCGCGTATGGCCGAACCCGACCACCGATTTCGTGTTCGTTCAGGGTGAAAACCTGTCAGACATCACCGTGTATGACGCTTTCGGACGACAGATTGATCACCTCAACGCCGATGAGGATTTGGTGCGAATCAACAGCCACGAATGGGCGGCGGGGGTCTATTATCTTCGTGTCCAAGACATGCAAGGGCGTGTATCGACGCAAAAGGTGTTGAAACGATAATTGGTGGCGTTGTACCACACTGCGGCTTCGCATCGGACCCACAGAGTGGGCCCCACACCGCGGCTTCGCGTCGGACCCACTCTGTGGGCCCCACACTGCGGCTTCGCCTTGTGTGGGGTTATTTGCACTTCGTGCATGTTGTCCCTTCGGGACTGCTTAAGGAATTTTTATCTGTATAACGAAAAAAAATACGACGCAATAAAAAAATAATTTTTACTTTTGCGGTCAGAATCTTAAATCAAATGCTTATGAAAAAAAATTTACTTACTTTGTTGTTTTTATTTGCCGCAACATCCGTGATGTTTGCGCAGACTGTTGTCTTCAGCGACAACTTTGATTCCTACACGGCCGGCAGCCATCTGGCACAGTCCAATTCCGCCTGGACCACTTGGAGCAACGGTCCCGGCACCGCTGAGGACGGTGTGATTTCTTCCGCTCAGGCCGCCTCCGCCCCCAACTCGCTGTACATTTCCGGAAGCAACGACCAAGTCTATCCTTTCGGCAACTACACCACGGGGCATTACACCCTCACCTTCAACTACTACGTGCCCTCTTCCGGCAACGGCGGCTACTTCAACATCCAGCATATCCTGCTGCAACAGTGGGCGTTGGAGTGCTACTTCTACAACACTGGCGGCGGCTACCTCAGCGTGGGCGGCTCCGAGTATACTTTCTCCTGCTCCACCGATGCCTGGTTACCCATTGTATTTGACGTGGATATGGACAACGACCAGGCCTCGCTCACCATCAACAACGTGCTTGTCCACACCTGGCCGTTCAGCTACCAACAAGGCAATGTCAACGGCACCAACCAGCTGGCAGGCATCAACTTCTACGCCGGATCCCCCATTAGCGGCAGCACCTCCGGCTCTTACTATGTCGATGACTTTGTGGTGACAGAAGTTTCCGCCGCCTTAGTTGGCGAGTTCGCCGTCTCCCCGACGAGCCTCAACTTCTCCATGAATCCGAGTTCCACCGCCTCGCAGGCCGTCACGTTGAGCAATCCCGGCACCGGCGGCACGGATTTCTACACCATCGCCACCTACAATATTCCGAATCCCAACACTACCCCGACTACGGAAACGGTTCTGAAATATTACCTTGACGATCCTTACACCCAAGTGGGTTGGGGTAATGAGACTAATGTAGAACTCGCCATCGGTTTCCCCTCTTCCACCCTTCAACAGCATATCGGCAAAACGTTGAATGAGATTCATTTCTTTGTGAACGGATCATTGCTCTCTACCGCCAAAGTGCGCGTCTATGGCATGAACAATTCCCTCTTGCATCCGGGTCCCGGCGCAGTTCTCTACGAACAAACCTTCACGCCCGACAGCGGCTGGAATTCCATTCCGCTCACCACTCCTTTCGTGATTGACGGCAGCGACCTCTGGTTCGGCGTCAATTTTGTCCAGCCTGAAGGTGCATACCTCGCACCATTGGATGGCGCTATCGCCAACAACTACAGCTGCTGGTATAAGGTAGGTTCCACTTGGTACAACCGTTTCAGCGGTTCCTCTTACGATTTCAACTTATGTCTTGGAGGAAAAATCAACGGCACGCCCATCACCCCGTGGCTGTCTGTGACCCCCGCTGACGGCAGCATCAGCGCCGGCGCGAATGTGACCCAAAACGTTACGGTTAACACCGCAGGAATGAGCGTCGGGGACTCTTACTCCGCCACTTTGCATTGCTTCTCTTCCGACATAGAAAACGGCGAGGTTGAAGTGCCCGTCACCTTGACCGTCATCGGCGTTTCCGTCAACGAGTACAACCAAATTGAGGTCTCCGTCTACCCGAACCCTGCCACCGACTACGTGCAAATCACTTCCGACCAAATCCAACGTGTGGAAGTCTATAACATGATGGGACAGAAGGTCTTCGACCAGCTCTACGGCGACACTCACGTCACGATTCCCACCACCAACCTGACTCCCGGCACCTATGCCGTGAAAGTCACCACCACCGACGGCACTACCACTAAACAGGTGGTGGTCAAATAATCTTTTTGTATACAGAAACACCTAAGAGGATGTCTGAATAACACAGACATCCTCTTTTTTATTTTTATGAAGGCGAATCCTTATTCGCCCCTACTATTGCCTGTTCCCTTTTGCCTTTTGCCTGTTCCCTTTTGCCTTTTGCCTTTTGCCTATGTTGCCTTTTGCCTAAAAAAATGTATTTTTGCACCCTAATTTTTGCAAAATGAGAAAAATACTCGCATTGTGGCTTTGTGTCGCGCTGGCCGTCAGCCTGACGGCGCAGGATACGGCCAAAACCTACTGGAAAAACGGCAAACTGATGTCCATTGGCGTGCAGAAAAAGGGCGTCGAGCAAGGACATTGGATCTATTACCACAACAATGGCGCGAAATGGACCGAGGGCGACTACCGCGACGGTCTCAAGGTGGGCGTCTGGAAAGTGTGGTACGAAAACGGCAAACTCGGCCAGGAATACCACGCCGACAACGGCCCGTTCAAAAGCTGGTATCAGTCGGGCAAAACCGAATCGGAAGGCCAATTCAAAAACGGCCAACGCGACGGCGAGTGGACATTCTATCATCCTAATGGTCAGCTATATAAGAAGGTAAATTACATCGGAGACAGCGTACACGGCCACGTCATTGAATATTTCGACAACGGAGAGAAATACTTTGAAGGCACTTACGACATGGGGCTCCTGGAAGGCGACGCCTGCTGGTGGAACCGCGGAGGCAAAAAAGATATGGAGGGCAAACTGGTACACGGACTGCAACAGGGACTCTGGAAATTCTACGACGAAGAGGGTCGCCTCGGCAGCGAGGGCAACTTCGACAACGGATTGCAAAACGGCGTCTGGACTTACTATTACGAAAATGGAAGTGTCTGGCGCAAAGGAGAATACGTGAACGGCAAACGCGAGGGCGTATGGAAAGCTTGGTACGAGGACGGCAAGCTGCAGCGTGAGGGCTCGTTCAAAAACGACAAGGAAAACGGCCTGTGGACCGCCTACTTCCCGAACGGCAAGGTCAAAGACCGCGGCACGTTCAAGGACGCCATGATGGACGGCTACTGGGAAGGCTGGTTCGAAAACGGCTACAAAAAGTATGAAAACAACTTCAAAAACGGCGAACTGCACGGCCTTTCCACAATATACTGGGAGGAAACAGGCAAGATGCACCGCCAGGGAAAATATGCCAACAACGTGAAAAACGGCGTCTGGAACGAATATGCGCAGAACGGCCACATCCTCTCCAAGGGCAAGTACGCCAACGACATGAAAGAGGGAAAATGGGTGTTCTACAACATGCACGAGAAGGTGATCCGGGAGCAGAATTTCGTACACAACGTGCAGGAAGGCCCCTTCACTGAATATTACGACAACGGCGTGAAACACACGCAGGGAGCTTTCAAAAACCGCATGAAACACGGCAAGTGGTCGAGCTGGAACCCGCAAGGCCAATTACAATACGTCGCCATCTTCGAAAATGGCCATAAAGTGAAAGAAGTATATGCCGCAGACCCGAAAAAACCAGCCTTCTAATCTGTTAAAAAAGCATAAAACGCTACAGGAAATGGTGGCGGACTCCAAGTTAAAATTTGTGAATATGGACATCAAGACGTTTCACTTCAACCCGTTGGCAGTGAACACTTATATTTTGTCGGACGAAACGAAAGAAGCGGTGATTGTCGATCCGGGCAACAGCCGGTTTTACGAAGACGGACAAATCCGCGAATATGTGGCCGACAAGAATCTGAAAATCAAGTATATCATCAACACGCATCCGCATCTTGACCACATCGCGGGAAACCCGTGGTGCAAGAAAGAATACGAGGCTGACATTCTGATACATGAGGCCGGAATGAATGAATACAACCGCGCATACGCATACGCGACGGTCTTCGGCTTCGAATTAGAGGAGATGCCCGCCCCCGACCACTACATCCAAGAGGGCGAGACCTTGACGTTCGGCAATCAGCAGCTGAAAGTGCTGTACACGCCCGGCCATTGCGAGGGCAGTGTGTGTCTGTACAATGCTGATAATCAAGTAATTTTCACTGGCGATTTGATTTTTGAGTTGAGCGTGGGGCGCAGCGACCTGCCCACCGGCAACCCAGAGAAGCTTATACAAAGCATCCGCGAGAAAATCCTCACGCTGCCCGATGAAACGGTCATCATGTCCGGCCACGGCGGCCCGACCACCGTTGGTCGCGAACGCCAAAACAACCCTTTCATCAACGGTCAATGGGTATAAATTTAGAATAATTAACAGTATCAATATGAGTCAAGTTCCGACAATTAAAGAGGAGAATTTAGAGCAGCTGGCCATCCATTACAAGGCCATTTTGGGTAATTTGGGCGAAGATCCGGAGCGGGAAGGGCTGCTGAAAACCCCGATGCGCGTGGCCAAAGCCATGGATTTTCTGACGCACGGCTACCGTCAGGACCCCAAGGCGATTCTCGAAAGTGCCCTGTTCCACGAGGATTACAAACAGATTGTAGTGGTCAAGGACATAGAAATCTATTCGATGTGCGAACACCACCTGTTGCCTTTCTTCGGCAAGGCTCATGTCGGTTACATCCCGAACGGCACCATAGTGGGACTCAGCAAAATCCCCCGTGTGGTGGAATGTTTCGCACGACGGCTCCAATTGCAAGAACGGCTCACCTCGCAAATCAAAGACTGCCTGCAGGAAGTTCTGAATCCCATCGGTGTGGCCGTTGTCATCGAGGCGCAGCACCTCTGCATGTCCATGCGCGGCATCCAGAAACAGAACTCCGTGACCACCACGTCGGAATTCACCGGCGCCTTCCTCAAAAATGAGAACACGCGGCAGGAGTTCATGCATCTTATCGGCGCCGACCTGCACTGACCTATTGCGGAAACGTCCGTTTTCCGCAATGGAATAATCATAAATACTTGTTTTTGCCGCCACGCTTGCGACGTAAACGTTTCTTGCGTGGACGGCGGCGTTTCTGCCTGAAAAGCTCGGCATTGTACAAAAATCTGTCCTCGCGCATTTCCGATACATACTCCGAATCCTCCGGAAACGCCTCTTTCTCGTCTGGATGCTCCAAAATGCAGAGTAACGGCTTCCCCACCCATTCCTGCGGCAAACAGAGGGTGACGGTGTCCTTTTGGGGGGTAATGATCAATTTTTTCATCCTATCATGAATTTGGTTAAAATCCTCTCCCGTTCCCGATTTCATTGCAAAATGGCAAATTTCGATACCTTTTCTGCGAAATCGGCTATCTTTTTGATTTTGATACTTTTCTTTTTTAACATATTTATAATCAACAAGATATGATGCAAATATAGATAATTTCCGGAAAAAAGGTTACCCCATTCATTTTTTTTGATAATTTTTTACTTTGCTGATATACAACAAGTTATAGCCAATCAAAAAAAATGGAAGAAAAAGGGTTCCGTTAACAAAAAAAGTGTATTTTTGCAGCCTCAAAAAAAAGAGAGGAGTTTCAGTAGCTCAGCAGGTAGAGCACATCCCTTTTAAGGATGGGGTCCTGGGTTCGAGCCCCAGCTGGAACACAAAAAAACGGAGTTACTTTGCAGTAGCTCCGTTTTTTGTATCAGGAAATGAATTTCTATTTCTTGAAATAACGGTTGAAAAGACCTTCAAAGCCCTGTCCATGACGGGCTTCGTCCTTGGCCATCTCATGAACGGTGTCGTGGATGGCATCCCAGTTCATATCTTTGGCACGCTTGGCAATGCGCATTTTGTCCGCGCAGGCGCCGCTTTCAGCCATCATACGCTTCTCAAGATTGGTCTTAGTATCCCAGACTATCTCGCCCAGCAATTCGGCGAATTTAGCGCAATGCTCGGCCTCTTCAAAAGCATAGCGTTTGAATGCCTCAGCCACCTCAGGATAACCCTCACGGTCGGCCTGGCGGCTCATGGCCAAATACATGCCCACTTCCGTGGCCTCAGCCATGAAATGCGCGTTGAGGTCTTTGATCATCTCCTCGTCACTGTCCTTGGCCACGCCGAGAACGTGCTCCGTGACAAAAGAAAGCGTATCCTCGACCAGTTCTTTGAACTTTTCGGCCGGTTGCTTGCACTGCGGACATCTTTCCGGGGGAGTATCACCTTCGTGTACATAACCGCACACGGTACAGACAAATTTTTTCTTCATAATGGATTGATTTGTTGTTGATTAAAAAATTGGGTTAAAAAATATCGGCTTTAATTTGGAAATAGGATTGCGGATGGTCGCAAACGGGGCACACTTCGGGGGCTTTCTTGCCAATCACGATGTGACCGCAGTTACTGCACTGCCAAATCATGTCGTTGTCGCGGGAGAAAACGAGACCACCCTCAATGTTGGCCAACAGCTTTCTGTAACGCTCTTCATGATGCTTTTCAATTTCACCGACCATTGCGAACAGCTCGGCAATGTGGTCGAAACCTTCCTCTTTGGCGGTTTTGGCGAAACCGGCGTACATGTCCGTCCATTCGTAGTTTTCACCGTCAGCGGCATCCTTCAGATTGGTGATGGTGTCCGGCACCTTGCCGTCATGTAACAGCTTGAACCAAATCTTGGCATGTTCTTTCTCGTTGGCAGCCGTCTCCTCGAAAATGGCGGCAATCTGGTTGTAACCGTCCTTCTTGGCCTTGGAGGCGTAGTATGAGTATTTGTTTCTTGCCTGCGACTCACCAGCGAAAGCAGTCTGCAGATTCTTTTCCGTTTGTGATCCTTTTAATTCCATAATGTAATTTTTATAATGTTGAAATTTTATCCGTTCAAAGTGAAGCGCAAAATTACGCATTTTTCCTTTGCACTCCCTCCTTCTTATCAAAAATAATTTCTTCCGAGCAACTATTCGTAAATATAAAACTGTAAAATATTGATAATCAATATTGTTCTGGAAAATTTACGATATTCAGGCTTATATCCTGTTTTTTGTTGCCGCGTACTTATTTTTGATTTTCTGTTGAAAAATTTGAAAATTCTAGTTTTATTATTGATTATCAGTGTGTTATGTGTTAAAATATTGATCTCAAGTCTTATGTTCTAAGATAAATCATCAACGCGGTGATGTCGGCTGGACTGACGCCACTTATGCGCGAAGCCTGGCCGAGATTGGTGGGCTGTATTTTTGAAAGTTTCTCACGCGCCTCTTTTGAAAGCGAATGGATATTCTGGTAATCCAAATCGGATGGCAATTTGATGCTGTCGAGATTGGAGAGATGCTGGACCAACTCCTCCTCTTTTTCTATATAGCTGCTGTACTTGATGTAGGTTTCCGCATTGGTAATCTGTTCCGGCTCGGCACCAATCTGACGTAGGAAATCGGCAAAATCAGAATCATAGTCGATAATATCCTGGATAGAAATCTGCGGTCTGAGCAGCACACTTTCCAGCTTGACATTCTGGTTCAACGGAGAAGTATCCCGCTTTTCCAACAACTCGTTAAGCTTTTGGAAATGCGTCGTATGGTGTTTCAGATAATCTGAAATCTGATTCTGGATATCATATTTGTGGAGGAATTCCTCATACCGTTCCGCATCAACCAACCCTAACTGCTTTCCGATAGGGGTGAGTCGGAAGTCGGCATTGTCCTGACGAAGCAGGATGCGGTATTCGGCTCTCGACGTGAACATGCGGTAGGGATCCTGCACCCCCTTGGAGACTAAATCGTCTATCAGTACGCCGATGTACGCTTGCGAACGGGTAAGCACGAGCATCTCCTGATTGGTCAGCGAAAGATGCGCGTTGATACCTGCCATCAATCCCTGACAAGCGGCCTCCTCATAACCAGTGGTACCGTTCACCTGTCCGGCAAGGTAGAGGTTTTTCACCACCTTGGACTCCAACGAATAATGCAACTGAGTAGGATCGAAATAATCATACTCGATTGCATAACCCGGACGATAGATTTCTGCTTTTTCAAGACCGGGAATCAGATGGAGGGCTTCCACTTGAATCTCTTCTGGCAACGAAGAGGAAAAGCCATTCAGGTAGTATTCGTTCGTATAACGGCCTTCGGGTTCCAAAAACAGCTGATGACGGGTGCGGTCGGAGAACCGAACGATTTTGTCCTCAATGGAAGGACAGTAACGAGGCCCTACCCCTTGTATGCGCCCTTGGAACATGGGTGATTTCTCAAACCCCTTTTGGAGCACTTGATGCACCTGCTCGTTCGTATAGGTAATCCAACAGCTCATCTGCCGATAGAGAGGCTGCGTGTTGGTAAACGAGAAACGTCCCGGATTTTCCTCACCAGGTTGTTCTTCCATTTTGGAAAAGTCCACGGTCCTTCCATCGATGCGCACCGGGGTTCCCGTTTTAAGTTTTTTCGTAACGATGCCCCGCTCTTTTAACTGGTCAGAAAGGGTAAAGGAGGCACTCTCCCCTATCCTACCGCCGGAGAAGTTCACCTCCCCGACATGTATCCGTCCATTCAAAAAAGTGCCGTTGGTGAGAATGACTTTGCGAGACATTATCTGTTTTCCCAATTGGGTTTTGACACCGATTACACAGTCACCCTCAAACAAAAGTTCAGTCACAGTATCCTGACGAAGATGCAGGTTCGGGGTATTTTCAAGGATATGTTTCCAACGGAGGGAAAAGTTCGTCTTATCGCACTGCGCCCGCGGACTCCACATGGCAGGTCCTTTCGAGCGGTTCAGCATACGATACTGAATCATGGTATGGTCTGTCACGATACCCGTCATGCCACCAAGCGCATCAATCTCACGGACGATTTGCCCCTTAGCTATACCGCCTATGGCTGGGTTGCAAGACATCTGCGCAACAAGTGCGAGATTCATAGTAATGAGCAGCACCTGATGACCGAGCCGAGCCGAAGCAACTGCCGCCTCGCATCCGGCATGTCCCGCACCTACCACTATTATATCGTAACTGTCTGCCATCTTTTCACGTGAAAAATGTCCGAAATTTTTTGAATGTAAATAAGTTACAGATTTTAACGAGCCAATAAGGCCAACGCTTCGTCCTCCTTGTGCCGCATCTGTATGGCCTCATCATCACTCTTGTCCTTATATCCGCAAAGGTGGAGCGTGCCGTGAACCAGTACCCGCAGGAATTCATTTTCAAACGTCTTCCCGAACTTCTCGGCATTTTCTTTTACCCTATCCAAACTAATCAGGATGCTTCCGGCAACCATATTGCCAACACACTCGTCGAAGGTAATGATGTCGGTGTAGGTGTCGTGATTCAGAAAGCTGATATTCCGCTCGAGCATATAATCGTCATCACAGAAAATGTAGGAGATGTCTCCCGGCACTTTCTCTTCCTTACGAATCACCTGTTGCAACCAAATCTTATGTTCAACTGAAGGTTTGAAAGGAGTCGCTGTAATATATTCGAATGTAATCATAGCGAATGGGAAATGGTGATGACTTTCGTGTAACGATGTGAGCCTACCCTGACAGACAACAAATAGTTACCATTGGGAATGCCTGAAACATCCAGTCTCTCGTTAGACGAGATTCCATATTGCTCATAAACAACACCACCCTTCATGTCCAAAATCTGAAGGGAAACGGTTTCAATAATATCAGATGTTTGAATGGATAACGTGTGGTTGGCAGGATTCGGATAAACAGAAAACGAAAAAACATTCCATTCTTCTATTCCTGTAGAATCTTGCGGAATTGTGTCCGTCTCAAAACACCACTTAGACAAGGAATCATAGACCACCCTTTTAACAGCGTTCTTAGCAATATCGGCTATATTTCCGTCCAATGTACCGTTCCATGAAATATCAAGCGGATTACGTCCGGTAAAGGAGGTATAAAAGGAACATGCAGCCACGTATGAACCGAAGTAAGACGGATGACTTCCGTCGGATTGATACAGTTCCAAATCTGGATATTGGTCACGAATTTGATGCCACACAGCCCCAACAGGCGATACGCAGGATTCATTGTCTTGCGCCATTAAAAGATAACGGGCATGTAACAGACTATCCATGCCCTCATACGTATTCAACGGCGGATAATATTGACCATTCTGCGGATCACCATTCTTGCGTCCCCATGTCATGTAAAAGACAATTTTAGCATCGGGATTGTATTGCCGTATGAGCGAGCATAACTCCTGCGCATACGGGTACGACTCTTGCATAAACTGATTTATAGGAAAGGAAGGCAGCTGGCTTTGTTCCTGAAGCACCACATAATCCCAACCACCCTGTTGTATATAGGGCAACGAAGCACTGCAATGTTGTTGGAAGGTAGAGCCGCCAGGGGCACTCATTGTATAATCCAGTGTCTCACCAGCGGCTGAATAGATTTGAGATACTAAACTTGGAAGGTCGTTGACGGATGTATAACTGTTACCTATGAACAAAACCCGAGTGGATTGGGCATATACCCAAACGATCGAAATCAAGAAAAAACAAAACGCTATTCCTCGTTTCATCTATCAACTGAAAATCTTGTTCTTCGCTTCCACTTTCTTTAAATTCCGATGAACAGAAATTCGCGTTTTCACGTGGAAAGTGGTTGTAAGCGTATCATAATCAGTGGAAAAGATTATTTCATCTGCCAAACGGCTTAAAACAAACATTCCAGTATTCTCATTTATTTCCTCATTGGAAAAGGCACGGAAATCTCCATTTTGGAGCGTGTATTCAAACATGACTTCGTCACCATCCAACCGAAACGATACATCTGCCAAAACCGATGACTGAGACTCCAAATAGTCACATACCATCTGATTTGCCATGGACAATGTACCGAACTGATCTCCGATGGCATAATCATCACAGATGCTTTCAATCTTTTTCAACGTCTCCTCGTAAAAGTTTTCCTTGCTTAAGTCAGTTAGTAAAATCTCTATCATAAGCGGTAAATTTAATCAATGTTATAAAAATAGTTGTTCGCCTTGGACTTGTAATAGTAGTTTAAGCTCGGCGGAACAGAACGCAACATTTCATTCTGTTGTATTTGCTGGCGGTCAAAATTCCAATCCTTCGGCGGATTAATATTGGGAACCTGACGCGCTTCATTCGATTTGCGTTCCTTGTCTTTTTCGCGTTCCATATCCGCACGCTCACTTTGCAGCAAACGTGTGGTAATATCTTTCTGTCGGTTAATGGTCTGCTGGGTAATCTGACGGTTCACAAGATCCCTTTCCGTCTTCTGCATATCCTCGATGATCTTATCCAAGGATTTGTCCCCTACCCCATTCAACTGCTTCTGTTCGGATTGATAATCCTGAAGCATCTTGCGAATAGCTTCCTGTTGGGCGGCCATCTTGGCAAACTGCTCGCTCATGTTCTGTTGAGGCTTGCCTATCTGACCTTGCTTTGCCTGCTGCTCCATCGATTGCTTCAAAGCCTCCATTTGACGGTTGAGCTGCTGTTGCAATTCACGTGCAGAAGCTTTCTTTGGCTTACCTTTTCCACCAGGCTTATTACAGGAACTCTTATTGCCAGCCTTTTTGCACTTCGACTGGCTCTGTTGTTGCTGCTCCTGCATATCGCTCATGGATTCCATTAACATAAGCGCCAGGTTATTCATAGAAGTCAGAGCAAACTGTTGGTTTTTAGCAGCATTTGAGATTCTACGGTTCTGCAATTCGGTTTGCGTAGTCTCAATGTTGGATTGGATTTTGGTAACCTCTTTCTGAATGAACGGTTTTACAGCCGCCTGACGACGTGCCAATGAGCTCAAGGAATCCTCAATGTGCTTCATCGTCTGTTTAATCTCAAACTGCTTGCGCATAACATCGGAAATAGAAGAGGAATATGGAGACATTTTCTGCGCACGTTTCATCACATCTTCCTGATCAAAGGAAATCTTCACCAAATTATCCAAAATCTGGCGGATGGTAGCAATATCTTCAGTAATACTCTCCAGCTCACTTTCATTGAAATCCTGCTCCATCTGCTCGGCCATCTGTTCTATGTCATCGGCAGCTTTCTTTTGATTTTCAGCAGACTTTGAACGATTGTTCTTCTCTAAATTCTGCTGGCTCTGCTGCATATTCTGGTCAGCATCTTTCTGCAACTCCTGGTTATCTTTGAATTGGGTAGGATCTTCAAGCTCGTTGTTCATTTTCTTCAAATCTTGAATATCCTTCTTCATCTCCTCATACTTCTTTTGGAGTTCTTGCTGGCTTTTCTGAAGAGATTCCTTGGAATTCTGCCTATTCTCAGTCTTCTGGGCATTCTTACGCAATTCGTCTGCCAAATCACGCATCTGATTGACTGTCTCATTGAGCTTCTTCTCCATTTCCAACTGCTTATAAAGCTGCAGTTGCTGATCAAGAGACTTATTAATATCTTCGGAAGAAAGCTTCATTTTCTCCATCTGTTGCTGAATCTGGTCTTTGTCCATATTCTGCATCATCTTCTGAAGCTCTTGCATCATCTGCTTCATCTCATCGGTCAAAATCTCATCCATCCGCTTTTGAAGCTCTTCCTGCTTACGTAAAATATCTTCGTCAATCTGCTTATACTGGTTTTCAACTTGCTGATGATTTTCCTGTTTTTCCTTCAGCTCATTGATTTTATTCTGCAGTTCTTGATACTCTTTCATCAACTTCTCCAAGTTCTTCTTATCCTGCCAAGAGAGCTCTTTTTCCTGCTGCATCTTCTGCTGCATTTTCTCGATCTCCTTAGCCAAATCCTTGGATTCCTTCAACAAGTCCGTGTAATCTGATTTGGTCTGTTCTTCCGCCTCATGCAAATCATTCTCAATCTCATCCATTGTGCGAACCCGATAGTTTTGAACAGACGACTTAGTTGATTTTGAACCATTAACACCGTCATTATCAAATACTTGGAAGTAATATTCGATTTGTTCACCCGGATTAAGATTCAACATACTTTGATCGAAATAGTAGTAGAAATCCTGAATAGTCACACCATTTTGGATTTTGATGGGAACTATCGTATTAGAAGACAATAACTTACCATCTTTATCAAGCTTGCTATAGACAAACTGCAACTTCGTAAATCCATAGTCATCTTTGATGTTACCCTTGAAATAGACACGGTCATGATACGCCGAGTCCTGCTGTGACTGCACGAATATCTCAGGATACATGTCCTTGATAACCGTCACTTCATCCGTAAGCGTATCTTTACCTGTCATATATTTATTCTTATTCAGGATAGAATACGTAAAAGAGTTGCGTGCGGTTACATTTACGAGATAATTATCTTTGTCGGAAGAAATAACTTTCTGGTTATCATCCACTATGAGAATCAGATTATCGGAATTGCGCGTGATGAAATTCCATGTGATTTGCGTGCCTTCAGGCACTGTCACATTGCTGACATTCTCAAGCACCTCGTCAGGTTTGTTGAGATACGACGGATAATGCAAGGACATGTTGAATCCCAACATAACCGGTTTCGGAAGCACGTCAATTGCATAGACCGTAGACGTTACTTCATCAGTATTGATTTGAAAATCAACGTTTTGTTGTAAATTCGTAAACGTATAAGAGAACTCCGAATTGGCGTTTTTCTGGCACTTATAATTACGGTTTTTGTACTTGATATAAACTTCATCCGGTACTTCACTTCCTTCAACTTTCACATTGACTGTAAAATCCTCATACTGAAAAGCCTTCAGCGAATCATTGGTCACCACAAAAGCGTAGGGAGCAGGTTTCTCATAAACTTCGGTATGATGGACAATACGTTTCGTAGGTTCAGTAAACAGCTCTTTCTTAATCGAAAAGAGTAGCAGGAAAATAGCAATTGGAAGCAGCATCCACAGTGCGAAACGCTTGGTTTTCTCCACAGGTATCGCCTGCACGAACGAATAGGCCTTGAATGAGTCAATTTTGGTGTCGATGGCAGCGGAAAGCAGATCGTAACTCTGATAGTCACCACGTTCCATCTGTTTCTGCAACTCAAACAGATTCAACAACTTGTCATCAATCTGGTTGAAGTGTTTTCCAATTATGAGTGCGATTTCCTCATTCGTAAGTTGTTTGCCCAGACCACTGATTTTCAAAGCCGGAATGAGAATGTAGGCTATGCCGATACCTACCGCAAGCGCAATGAAGGAATAGAAAAGGATAGAGCGCACCACCGTGTTTGAATAGGAAAAATACTCAAACAACGAGAAGGCGATGAAAGTGGCCAATAGCACAATTACAAAGAGAATAATCCCTTTGTAAAGTTTGTTCAGGTAGAATTTCTTGAGAAACTGCCTGATTTTGCTATTCAAAAGTTCAATCTTTGATGAGTTCATTCGGATTGTCTTCGTAAGGAGGTTCGTAGGTTATATTGAAAAAATCACTGTTCTGATTTGAAAAATAACGACTTAAGTTCTTATTTCTGCCAAAAAAGCGCTTGATAAAGAAGAATTTGAAGAAGGAATTGTTCATTTTGTTCAGTTTGCTGCGCTTTGAGAACAACGAATAGAGCATCTTCGTTCGTGATGGTTTAACCACCATGTTGGAAACCTGCATTTCGGAAAGCATGAGCCGGATCAACGGAATTTTGACCGGACAGGCATCCTCGCACGCGCCGCACAGGGTCGTATGGGAAAAGAGATGCTGCGCTTTGTTAAATTTGTCCAAGCTGTTGATTTTGACCAAGTCAATCGGAGAGAGATTGTCATGCGAAGAAGCCACAGGACAAACCTCCAAGCAGCGACCGCATTGGATGCAATACAAGGATTCCTTCAAAATTTCAGACGACAGAATATCCTCTATATCATTGAGATAGAGAATAACATGAACATTCATCGGTTCTTGAGTGAACATTTGGTCAGCAAGGTAGGATAAATCGGAAGGCAGCACATAGCTCGGCTGACTTTGCACGATTTTGATATCGGCTGGCATCTTTTGTTCTTTTGAAGCATATTTCAACGCCAAAAAGAAAGACAAATCCTGCAGATAAGCGACACACTGGTCAATATTGACGATAATCGCCAAGTTTTTGACCTTGTTGAAGCAACATTGCGACTTTCTGTCCAAGAAGACGAGCGAACCAGTTTCACACACGGCCATGTCGGCGTCAACCACAAGAAGGTCAAGATCGTCGGACGAATCTTCCTCCTTTTCCAAGGGAACAATCTCCGTCCTGTTTTGGAATACAGGTTCAAAGGGTATCTTGGTATCGAACGAAATTCTGCGTACATTGTGATTTTGTATCAAAGAGTTGATAGACTCCATCAAGGAGTTTTTGTCTTTGATCCAATGTACATTCAGCTCTTTGCGTTGCAGAGAAGCCTCCAAATTGAGCAAATGCTTCTCCATATCGTCAAAATAGTTGTGACGAAGGGCGTAGGCTTTTTTCCTTATAGCCTCAAAATCCTGATCTTCGAACGGAGATTTCATAGTCAGATATTGATTTTATCGATTCTTCGCTGATGCCGACCGCCCTCGAACTCAGCGTTGAAGAAGGCCTCCAACGTCTCGAAAGCAGTTTCGGGAGATATGAAGCGGGCAGGAAGCACGATGATGTTGGCATTGTTGTGCTGCTTGGCTAGTGCCGCGATGTCGGGAGACCAGCAGAGGGCGGCGCGGATGCCGGCGTGCTTGTTTGCGGTGATAGCCATTCCGTTACCGGTGCCGCAAATCAGAATGCCCTGCGACTCACCGTCGGCCAGGACGTTCTCCGCCACTTTGTGCGCAAAATCAGGGTAGTCGACACTATCCGTCGTGAGCGTACCCATGTCCTCAAACTCAAAACGACCTCCGAAACGCTCTTTTATCAACGCTTTAAGGTCAACTCCAGCATGGTCTGATCCAATGTAAATCTTCATATATTCTATATTCCTTTTAATGGCCGCAAAAATACAAAAAAGATGAATGTATGTGGCCGCCAATTCCAAACCAATTCCACACGGACAGCTTATTATAAAAGAGATAAAGTTTTATTCTCTATGATTATTATGGCTGTTGATATGTGGATATTATTTCCGCCTAAAATTTGGAAATGTGAGTTATCAAATTTAATCAACAGCCAAATGTGAATAATGTTAATTCTAATTGACGGATTTTGAGGAAGGAAACATCCCCGACAACTTTCTTCAAATTTTTTTTAGTGGATAAAAAATGACTTTTCAACCGTTCCAAAAAGTTGACAAAAGGTGTTCAAAAAAGGTCGAAAATGTGGAAGGAAAACTTTTCCATTTTTTATCCACCAGGATTTCAAACCGTAACTTGCATTATTGGGATAAAAAGCCGTTTTATCAACTATTCTATGTTGATTACTTCGTAATTTTCTGTGTCTCATTTTTTTGTTGAAATGTTTGAAAACTCCCTATTTTAGGGCATTTTCGATGTAAGCCATTGCATATAAAAGGGTTATCTTAAAAAACGTAGAGACGCAAAATTTTGCGCCTCTACAACATTGAATTTTTGTATTACAATCGTGAATTATTTCACCGTGCTGCCTTCCTTCACGGGCTTCTGCGGCTGCATGATGGAAAGGGTGCCATCGGCGTTTTCAGCCATGAGAACCATGCCATGGGATTCCACACCTTTGATATTCTTGGGAGCCAGATTGACCAGCATAAGTACTTGTTTGCCAATCAAATCTTCAGGTTGATAGTATTCTGCTATGCCAGAAATGATTTCGCGGGTGTCAATGCCGGTATTCACCTTCAGTTTCAGCAGTTTTTTGGTTTTGGCCACTTTTTCGGCTTCAAGGATGGTAACCACGCGGATATCCATCTTCTGGAAATCGTCAAAGGTAACCTGCTCTTTTTCAGGAATCGCGTCGGCATTGGCCACCTCATTCTGCTTCTTTGTATCTTCCAATTTCTGAATCTGTTTGGCGATGGTTTCGTCATCGATTTTCTCGAACAGATACTCCGCGGGATTGAGCGGGTCATTGGCTTTCAACAAATCGCAGCGACCGCCGTCAGACCAGTTTTTGTTGTCAATATTGAGCATTTTCTGCAATTTTTTAGCCGTAAAAGGCAAGAAAGGTTCGCAGAGAATGGACAATGATGCACAAATCTGCAACGAAACGTGCAAAATGGTTTTCACATATTCTGGATTTTCTTTCTGTTTCTTCCAAGGTTCCGTATCGGTGAGATACTTGTTGCCGAGACGGGCGAGATTCATCAGTTCGGCTTGCGCTTCACGGAATTTGTAATGTTCGATGCACTCCCCTATCCTACTCGGAAATTCTTTCATCTTTTCGATGATTTCCTTCTCGTAGTCAGTCAGTTCGCCACATTCTGGAACATTGCCACCATAGTATTTATGTGAAAGCACTACCGTTCTGTTCACAAAGTTACCGAAAATGGCGAGCAGTTCGTTGTTGTTCTTAGCTTGGAAGTCGGTCCAAGTGAAATCAGCATCTTTGGTTTCCGGCGCGATGGAAGTCAGCGTGTACCGTAAAACATCCTGTTTATCAGGGAAATCCACGATATATTCGTGCGCCCAAACCGCCCAGTTGCGGGAGGTGGAAATCTTGTCGCCTTCGAGATTGAGGAACTCGTTTGCAGGAACATTGTCGGGCATGATGTACCCACCGTGCGCTTTCAACATGCACGGGAAGATGATGCAGTGGAAAACGATGTTGTCTTTTCCGATGAAGTGCACTAATTTTGAACTTTCGTCCTGCCACCACGGTTTCCAATCGGTATTATGTTCTTTAGCCCACTCTTTCGTGGCGGATATATATCCGATTGGAGCGTCGAACCAGACATACAGCACTTTGCCTTCCGCCTCTTTTAACGGCACTTTCACGCCCCAGGAAAGATCTCGGGTGACGGCGCGCGGCTGCAAACCTTGCTCAATCCACGACTTGCACTGACCGTAAACCGTCGGGCGCCAATCCCCTTTATGACCTTGCAGAATCCATTTTCTCAACCATGCATCATATTCATTCAGAGGAAGATACCAGTGTTTAGTTTCTTTCAACACAGGAGTGTTGCCGCTAAGTGCTGATTTGGGATTAATTAAGTCGGTGGCACTGAGGGAAGTGCCGCATGCCTCGCATTGGTCGCCATAAGCATGTTCATTGTTGCAATGCGGGCAAGTGCCAGTTATATAACGGTCGGCGAGGAATTCATGCGCTTCCTCATCATAATATTGTTGCGAGACCTTATCGATGAGTTTCCCGTTATCATACAGATATTTAAAGAATTCCGCAGCCGTTTCATGATGCGTGGGATTAGATGTACGGGAGTATATATCGAAAGAGATGCCTAACTTTTCAAACGAATCTTTGATAATGGCGTGATAGCGATCCACAATGTCTTGCGGAGTCACACCCTCCTTGCGGGCTTTGATAGTAATAGGCACTCCATGTTCATCAGATCCGCCAATAAAGAGAACGTCTTTTCCGTTGTTTCGGAGATAGCGAACGTAGATGTCGGCGGGCACATACACCCCGGCAAGGTGTCCGATATGAACGGGACCATTGGCGTATGGCAGCGCAGAAGTGATGGTGTAGCGTTTTATATCTTTCATATTATCAGTAATTTAGTGGTATTTTATACTTTTTTGATGAAATGGCAAATATAGTGTTTTTTTTGGTTGAACGGTTAAAAGGTCAAGCTGTTAAACGATAGGTGAGTTATGAATATGATTCTGTTTATAACTAATTCACCTTTTGAATATTGAAAATGTTAAAATATCCTAATTTTGCACTTTCAAACATCAAAAATTTAAGATTATGAAAAAGCTATTTACAACAATGATTGTCATGCTTGCCTTTGCAAGCGTCGCTTTCGCTCAGCCCCGTGCCATTGGCGGACGTCTGGGTTGGAATTACGAAGAGTTTTCTTATCAACATTCCCTCAATGACGGAATGTACTTGGATTTGACTGCCGGTTTTGGTGATCTTTGGACAACTTTCGCCTCTGCAAATGCCAATGTTTCGTTTAACTGGGTATTTAACATCAAAGGAGTTTGGAACTGGTTTGTGGGTCCCGCCGCTGGTATTGGTTTTGGTTATGGTGCCGGATATGGTCATTACAGCAGAAAAGGTTCCATTTACGACGGTCTGATTTACGACGATTTTTATTATGATGCACCTTATATGCCTTTCCGCTTGAATGTCGGTGGTCAGATTGGTTTTGAATGGCAGTTCGGTATTCCGTTGAACCTGACTGTTGACTGGCGTCCGATGGTCAACGTGATGGGCATGGTGAATCCCTATTACACGAGACGCGATGCTGTTCTCGGTGGTCTCTACAACTTCGGTGTCGGCCTCCGTTACAGATTCCACTAATCATTTGATATAGACTTAACGAAAACGCCGACTAACCCTCGGCGTTTTTTTGTATTTTTGCATTTTCAATTGACTTTTTAACCCTCTAACCCTCTAACCCTTTTTACCTTAAAAAAACGAATGAACTTCAAACTCACCTCCTCATACGAACCTTCAGGAGACCAGCCGGAAGCCATCGAGAAATTGGTGGCAGGCTTGAATAACGGGGACAAGGCGCAGACTTTGCTCGGCGTGACCGGCTCTGGCAAGACATTCACCATCGCCAACGTGCTGAGCAGGGTGAACCGTCCTGCGCTCGTGTTGAGTCACAACAAAACCCTTGCCGCGCAACTTTACAGCGAGTTCAAGCAGTTTTTCCCTGAAAACGCGGTCGAATACTACGTTTCCTACTACGATTACTACCAACCTGAAGCCTATATCCCGACTACAAATACTTACATTGAAAAGGATCTTTCCATCAATGACGAAATCGAAAAGTTGCGGCTACACACGACAGCTGCGTTGATGTCGGGTAGGAGGGACGTGATTGTAGTGGCCTCAGTATCTTGTATTTACGGCATCGGCAACCCGGATGATTTTGCCAAGAACGTCATCCATTTGCACACGGGAATGCTCATTGACCGAAATTCCCTACTGTTGAAGTTCGTCTCCAGCCTCTATTCGCGCACCGAACTTGATCTCCAGCCTGGACAGTTTCGCGTGAAAGGCGACACGGTCGATATTTTCCCGCCTTACAGCGAACATGCCTTCCGCATCATCTTTTGGGACGATGAAATTGAATCACTGTCGATTATTGAGGCGGCATCGGGTGGGGTAATCACCAAGGAAGAGAGAATTGTGATTTATCCGGCGAGCCTTTTCGTAACTTCTCAACAGAGCATGAACGATGCCATCAACCAGATTGTACTGGATTTGGGTGAGCAACGCGATTACTTGAAATCCATCGGCAAACATCTGGAAGCCAAACGGTTGGAAGACCGAGTAACCTACGATGTGGAAATGATGAAGGAGCTGGGTTACTGTTCCGGCATTGAGAACTATTCACGCTATTTCGACAAACGTGCGCCGGGAATGCGTCCGTTCTGCATCCTCGACTTTTTCCCTGAGGATTTTGTGCTGGTGATTGACGAAAGTCACGTTACCGTGCCGCAGATTGGAGCCATGTACGGCGGCGACCGTTCCCGTAAAATCAATTTGGTGGAGTACGGATTCCGCTTGCCCGCAGCCTTGGACAACCGTCCGCTGAAGTTCGACGAATTCGAGGCGTTGGTGGGGCAAACCATCTACATGAGCGCGACTCCGGCGGACTACGAATTGGAACAATCGGGTGGGGTAGTGGTAGAACAGGTGGTGCGGCCTACGGGACTTTTGGACCCGCCCATCGAAGTGCGCCCCGCCACCAACCAGGTCGATGATTTGCTGAACGAAATAGAAGATACAGTTGACAAAGGTGAGCGCGTTTTGGTGACGACCTTGACCAAGCGCATGGCCGAAGAGTTGAATACGTACCTTATAAACATCGGAATACGAGCCTGTTACATCCATTCTGATGTGGAAACCTTGGATAGGGTAGAGATCTTGCAAAACCTCCGCGCCGGTGCCATCGATGTGTTGGTGGGCGTGAACCTGTTGCGTGAAGGTTTGGACTTGCCGGAAGTCTCCTTGGTGGCGATTATGGATGCCGACAAAGAGGGCTTTTTGCGCAATGTGCGTTCGCTCACGCAGACGGCCGGACGCGCCGCGCGACATGTAAACGGACGCGTGATTTTCTACGCCAACAAGATTACCAAATCGATGCAGGCCACCATTGACGAGACCAACCGTCGCCGTTCCAAGCAGATCGCTTACAATGAGTTACATCACATTGTTCCGAAAGGCGTGGTGAAATCGGAGGAGATGCTGCTCACGGGCATGTCGGGCGACAGCGGCAAACAAAATAAAAGAGGGGTGCAGTACGTTCAGAAAGAGAAGAAGCAGTCGGTCGCGGCGGAGGATTTGGCGATGTACAACCTCGAGCAGTTGGAGATGAAGAAAAAACAGTATCGCAAGGAGATGGAAAAAGCCGTAAAGGAACTGGATTTCGAGAAGGCCGCCGAGTTCCGCGATGCAATTGCGGCGATAGAGAATCGTATTCGGGAATATTAAACCTTTGCCTATGAAAACGGTATAAGCAATTCGGATTCACAAAATAATAGAAAAATGAAAAATGTATTGCACAAAATCGGATTGGTGATGCTCTGCGTCATCCTTTCCTGCGGCGCTTTCGCCCAGTCCCCCGACATGGACAAGCTGTTCAGCAAGTATGAAAAAAAGCGCCATTTCGAGAAATTCGAATACGGCGATCAGAAGCCCGTGTGGCTGAATCTCATTGCGCACAACGCCTCTTTCGTGAAGATTCTCTCCTGCGATGCCAAGCCTAAGTCACATAGATACAAAAAGTTCAACAAGGACATCCGCAAGTCAATGGAGAACTTCAATATTGTCTTCGAGCTTAACGAAGGCGACTATCTGTTGAAGATTTGCGCTTCCGAGAAAGACGAAAAAGGATGTTCTAATTATGTAGTTGTCACTCGGTTATGCGAAAAAGAACGCGTCATCTGGCTGTACGGCCGGACGAACTTGAAGAAATTCATTGATTACGTGAAGGATGCCCTGATGTAGAGACGTTGCATGCAACGTCTCTACAGGAGATTTGGCAACCTTTATTACGATTCGTTGTAGAGACGCGATTAATCGCGTCTCTACGGCAATTACATTTTCTTTCCTTTCAGGAAAATTTGCTCCACCTTGTTCGAACCGAAGGCGTAGTTCATGAAATAGAGCGTGTCCATCGGCTTGGTGATGAAGAAGTTAGCGATTTTTCCTTTCGTGATGGTACCCAATTCACGCCACACATCCATAGCGTAAGCCGTGTTGATGGTCGTGGCGTTTACTGTTTCTTCGGGCAGCATCTTGTACATCACGGAACCCATAGCGAAAACCAGCTGCATGTTGCCGGAAGGGCAGGAGCCGGGGTTGAAGTCGGAGGCCAATGCCACCGGCAGACCGCCTTCGATCATCTTGCGGATGGGGGCGCACTGCATGCCAAGGAAGAAGGCCGCACCGGGCAATACCGTGGGCATCGTCTCACTCTTGTAGAGAGCTGCAATCTCCTCATCACCAGTATATTCCAGATGATCAACGGATATGGCGTTGTATTTCACGCCCACCTGGATGCCGCCGGAGCAAGCCATCTCATTGGCGTGGATTTTCGGACGCAGACCATATTTGATGCCCTGCATCAGGATGCGTTCGGTTTGTTCCACCGTAAAGAAGCCTTTGTCGCAGAAAACATCCACAAAGTCGGCGAGTTCTTCGGCGGCCACCATCGGAATCATCTCATTGATAATGAGATCCACATAGCCGTCAGGGTCGTCTTTGTAGAGCAACGGCACCGCGTGCGCACCCAAGAAGTTAGCCTTGATGGTCATCGGGGAGTTCTCTTTCAGCTTGCGAATCACGCGCAGCATCTTGAGCTCGTCTTCGGTGGTGAGGCCGTAACCGCTCTTGATTTCGCACGCGCCTGTGCCGAAGGAGGCCATCTCCTCCAAGCGTTGCCAAGCTTGATCGTAGAGTTCTTCCTCGGAGGTTTCGTGCAGCCGTTTCGCAGAGTTAAGGATGCCACCGCCGCGTTTGAAGATTTCCTCGTAGCTCAGCCCCTTGATTTTGTCGATGTACTCCACCTCGCGGCTGCCCGCATACACGATGTGCGTGTGCGAATCGCAGAAGGAGGGGAACACAAACTTGCCTGTGGCATCGATTTCCTCAATCGGCTCCTTAATTTTCTTCAAAATATCGGGATTGAAGTCCTCCATCCGTCCGAAATCCTTGATTTTGTCGCCCTCGGTGAGCAAATAGGCGTTGTCGATGACGGGGAGTTTCTGCATCTCCTTGCCAGCGCGGAACTTGATGGATTTGGGTTCCGCCTGCACCAGCTGCTTTATGTTTTTCACTAAAATGGCCATAGTTTGTAGGTTTTAATTTGAGCGGCAAAGATACGAATTTTAAGGAATAGGGAGTAGGGTAGGAAGCAACAGGTAAAACCATCGAAACCGTAATCATATCACGTGTATTCTCGAATGTCTATTGCCAATTTTCTGATGTCTAAAAAATAGTATCTTTGCCGCCGATTAAAATTTTTTGTAATTTTCTGGAAGTTATATTGTCTAATAAAAAAAACGTCGAAAGAAATACTGTAGTTATTAATAAAAACAAACGCTTATGAAAAAAGTATTTTTGTTTATGATGGCCTTGGTCTGTGCGCTGACAGTCTTCGCGCAGAAAGGCGACCTGAACCTGAGTGATCCCATCAAAGCGGATCCGAACGTGACGATTGGCAAGTTGGACAACGGTCTGACTTACTACATCCGTCGCAACACCTACCCGAAAGACCGCGTGGAGTTCCGTCTCGCCGTGAATGCCGGCTCCAACCAGGAGAACGACAACCAGCAGGGCTTGGCGCACTTTACCGAGCACATGGCCTTCAACGGTATTGAAGGTTTCCCGAGCAACAGCGTGGTGGATCACCTTCGCAGCAAGGGTGTGGTGTTCGGCGCTGACCTCAACGCCTACACCAGCTTCGACGAAACGGTCTACATGATTCCCATGCCGACAGACGATCCCGGCAACATCGACCTCGGTCTCAAGATCCTCCGTGGCTGGGCCGCCGGTCTCCTGTACGACAACAAGGAGATTGACGAGGAGCGCGGTGTCATCATTGAGGAATACCGTCTCGGTCTCGGTGCCGACGACCGTATGCGCAAGGAGTACTGGCCGGTCCTGATGAAGGATTCCCGCTACGCCGAACGTATGCCTATCGGTAAGTTGGACATTCTGCAAACGTTTGATTACCAAGTAATCAAAGACTTCTACAAAGATTGGTATCGTCCGGATCTGCAGGCCGTCATCGTGGTTGGTGACATCAACGTGGCCGAAGTGGAAGCTAAGATCAAAGCGATGTTCGGCAATATCCCTGCCAAGCAGAACCCCCGCAAGAAAGAGATTTACGGTATCGGTGCCAACAAGGAACCCCTCGTGGCCGTCTGCACCGACAAGGAAGCCACTGGCAACCAAGTGGAGATTATCCGCAAGCACAAACACTCCGCGATGAAGACCATCGGCGATTTCCGCCAACAGCTCTGCATCGACCTCTACAATGCTATGTTTGACGCCCGCCTCGAAGAGATGACCCAAGATCCGAAATGCCCCTTCATCGGTGCCGGCGCCGGTTATGGCGACTTCATCGGCAACACCGATGCCTATGCTTCCATGGCCATGGCTAAGGAGAACCACATTTCCGACGCTTTGCGCGTGCTCATGCAGGAGGAATACCGCGTGCTGAAGTATGGTTTCCTGCAGACCGAACTCGACCGCGCCAAAGAAGAACTGTTAGAGAGATACGACAAGGCTGCCAAGGAGGTCGATAAGACCGAATCCGCCCGTTTCGCTTCCCAATACATCAACAACTTCCTGCGTCAAGACCCCATCCCGGGCGCAAAACGTGAGAATACCTACGCCAAAAAGCTGATGGAAAGCATCACGCTGGAAGAGGTCAATGCATTGGCGAAGAATTGGATTACCGAAGACAACATGGTCGCGATTATCACCGCTCCCGATAAGGAAGGTGTGACCGTTCCCACCAAAGAGGAAATCCTCAGCATCTTGACAGACAAGTCTTTAGCTAATGTTCAACCCTATGTGGACACCTACAAGGATCAAGAAATCATCGAGAAAGAGACCTTGAAACCCGGTAAAATCACCAAAGTGGAGAAAATCGACGCTGTGGGTGCCGAAAAGTGGACTCTTTCCAACGGTATCACCGTTTATCTGAAGAAAACCGACTATAAGAACGACGAAATCCTCTTCAGCGCCAGCAGTAAGGGTGGTAAGTCTCTTTATGGTGTGAAAGACCTCGCTACCGTTGATTTCGCCGCCGACATCATCGACCGCGGCGGTATTGCCGGTCTGGACTACAACTCCCTGATGAAGAAAATGAAAGGCAAAGACGTGGGCATCACTCCTGATATCAGCCTGCTGTCAGAGTCCTTCAGCGGTTCTTCTTCCCCGAAAGACCTGGAATTCTTCTTCCAGTACCTTAACGCCTTCTTCACCAATCCGCGCATCGATCCCAATGCATGCGATTTGGTGATGCAGGAGACGAAAGAGCAAATCAAGATGATCACCACCCAGCCGATGTACAAATATTTGGGCAAGTTGCTGGATGCTGCTTACAACTACGATCCTTACATGAAACAGGCCTTCTCCATGGATGAAGAGTACCTGAACCAAGTGAACTTCGACCGTGCTGTGCAGATTTACAAAGAACGTTTCGCCAACCCCGCCGACTTCAACTTCTTCTTCGTGGGCAACTACGACGAAAAGGAGATGAAGGAATTTGTGGAACTCTACCTCGGTTCGATGAAGACCGACCCCAACAAGAAAGAGAACTACAACCTCAACGTGTTGAAACCGCGTCCCGACAAAGCCACTACGCAGACTGTTTATGCCGGTACTGAGGAGCAGGGCTATATGGGCATGATGATCAGCAACCCGATTGACTGGAGCTACCGCAACTCCATCATCGCCGACATGATTGGCGAGGCTCTCGACATCCAATTCGTGCGCATCGTGCGTGAGAAGATGGGCGATGTCTATTCCCCGATGGTGAGCATGAGTGCCGGTAAACTTCCGCGTCCGGAGATGACCCTGCTGATTCTGTTGGGTTGCGACCCCGTGAAGACCGACAAACTGGCCGACGCCAGCTTGAAGATCCTTAACGACTTCAAAGCCAAGGGTCCCGACAAAAAGACCATGGAGCTGGTGAAGAAACAGATGCTCAGCACCCGCGCCAAGAACATCCAAACCAACCGCTTCTGGCTTAGTTATATCAGCGGAAAGGTCAACCAAGGTGAGGAACTTATCGCTCCTTCCGAATACGACAACGTCGTCAATTCAGTCACCAAGAAGGAGATGATTGAGTTCATGAAGAAGTACTTCCACCCCGAAATCTACACCCGCGCTGACATGCATCCGACAACGATGCAGAAATAATTAAAAAAAAAGCCCGCGAATCTCGCGGGCTTTTTTTTTAGAACAACTGTATGCCGATTTCCCATTTTGGAAGGTCGGATGTGTTGGTGCCTTTCACCTTCAGCAGGTTGGAGATACGATACTGTCCGTAGATGGCGAATCTTCTTGTGATGCCCATGCGCAAGCGAACACCGTAGTCGAGACGGTTCATCTGAAGACCATATATGCCATCATTGAGATACTTATTGATTCTGTAAGTATTGATCACATCGCCATTTTGGGTCTTGATTTTATAACGGCTTCCCGTATTCCATTCGCCGAAAAGGCCTGCGTCTAAATACCACCACTCTTTACCGGCGTAGCCTAAGATAAAACGGTTGACCAATTCCAAATCGAATTTCGTGACTTTGATGTTATTCTTGACCACCTTAGTAGTTGCCGTTAAATCAAGCAAACCAGTGGCAGGGTCAATAATATCCGGACTCTCTTCTGCATACCAAGAAGAACCGAAGCCGATGCGGAAACCGATTGCATAGGGTCTCGCGACGCGCCAGCAGTTATCGAAGGCGAAGGTAAGACCGTGCGAGATTCTATCACAGGTCCAGATATTTCCGCTCGGACTCCACATCGAAGGAAGCATAAAGGAGAAGTTCAACACCGTGCTGAATTTGTAAGTGGTCTTGAATCCGCGGGTGTAGATGTCGTTGGCGGGTGTAGAAATCTCCCCTTTGTTAATAAGACCATGCAATAATCGGGAATGTTCACGGATAGTGCTGTCAACTTGCGGCGTTTTGTCGGTGCCAATTTTATAAGTGAGGTGCTGTCCGTTGCACCAAATCTCAATGGTTTGCCCGATAACGCCCCGATAGAGTTTCTTCGAACTTATTTTACCTGTCTCATAATTTGTTGGGAAGTGTGTTTGGTTGTATTCTTGAATTGTACCGTCACCATTCACAATTTTGTAGAAAATGTCGGTTCCAACGAGTGTGTCAGAAGTGGGAATTAGGTAGAGGTAAGATTCATCTTCATTCAGCACGATGTACTTGGAGTTGTTCGTTTTTCTCTCCTTCGGGAAGAAGTAGTCGGCTTGCGGCACGCCGTAACCGTATGCATAGTCGAAATAGGGATAGTGGTTTCCGGATTTCTCGATTTCGGTCTTCAACTGCCAAGCGGTGTATTCTGGATGCAGCTGCTTCACGCAGGCGGCGAAACCAGCCGTCATCGGGGAAGAAAATGAGGTACCGTATGCTTGGGTAAAGTTACCTTTTTCGTCGGCCACCCAGCAGTGAGCCATGGCCACCACATTGGGTTTCATACGACCGTCGGCTGTCGGTCCGAACGAGCTGAACTCAGTGAGTTTGTCGATAGAATAGACACCGCCCACGGAGATAATGCTGTCGGCATCGGCGGGCGTGATGAGCATCTTCCACTCTTTGTCGTCGCCTTCATTGCCCATGGCGTTGCAGACCAAAATGCCTTTACGAGCAGCGGTATTGGCAGCCCGTGCCACCATGGAAGTGCCGTTCATCTGCTTCACTTGGTAACGTTGTTTGCCGTAACCGAGGGAACTGTTCACGATGTCGGCACCGTTCTGGTCGGCCCATTCAAGTGCCTGCACCCACCAAACTTCCTCTTTCAACGGTTCGGTATTAATCTCGGTGCGCGCCAGCAAATACTGCGCGTCGGGAGCCATGCCCAACCACGTGGAGTCGCTAATTTTACCACCGATACAGCTCAGCACCATGCGACCGTGCGAATTGGCCAAATAGACGTTCTCTTTCTTTTGCGCGAAGTTCCAGGTCTTGATAATCTGGTTGTTATCCCGCAGATGCTTGAACGCGGGGTGCTTGTCCACATCCGGGAAACCGGCATCAAACACGGCGATGCGCACGCCCTTGCCCGTGATGTTGTGCTTCCTGAACATCGTGCCTTTGTGAATGTCTATTTGGGCATTGTAATCCTTATCGCCTTTAGATGTAGTTTCATCTCCAGGCTCCGAAACGACTTCCATATCGCTGGCAATCAGCTGGATGCCCGCCACAAATGGGAACTGCGCGATGACGGCGATCTGCCCTTCCGTGGCCATCACGCCGGCTGCGTTGAGCCACCGCGAAGTGCCTATCAGCTCCTCCGAAGCGTTTTCCACCGCTGATGCGTATTCGCCGTTCACGGGATAGTTGGTGATGTCATAGAGGTCCGCACCATTCAGGGCGTAACGCTCGATGGCCTTCGTATCAAAATACTGATACGGATCAAATGTGGTGTTCTGCTTGTCGGTGAAGAACACCCAATAACTGTTCTGCGCGCCGGCGATGCCGAGGAAGGCGCAGAAGAGGATGGTAAAAATTGTTAACTTTTTCATATTGTAAGAAAATTAAATTCAGTTAGCAGTTAGTAGTTAGTAGTTAGCAGTTGTATCGCGTTTCGTTAAGGTTAGTTAATATGTAACAAACTGCAAAAATACTTTTTTTCAACATTGCTTTCTTTTCGCCATAACTACTAACTGCTAACTGCTAACTACTAACTATTTTGCCATTTCCACGATCTCCTCCATCGTTATCCCCAATAACTTCATGTTCTTAAGGAACTCCGGCGCCTCCTCTTCGAGGAATTCCTTTTTGCGGATGGCGTGGATTTTGTCGGGGGCGTCTTCGTTGATGAAGAAGCCGATGCCGCGTTTGTTGGTAATAATCTCTTGGTTCTGAAGGTGTTCGTAGGAACGCATGACGGTGTTCGGGTTCACCTCGAAGGCGACGGCCAATTCACGCACGGATTTTGCCCGTTCGCCCGGTTGCCACGCACCCGACAGAATCTGTTCGTATACCCAGTTCTCGATTTGCCGATAGATGGTTTGTGTGCTCTTGAAATCCATATTATGCCTCCGTTTCTCTCATTCTCAGAAAACTCATTGCGTAGAAATAGAGGGTAATCACACAAAGGGTGACGTATGGGGACCATTCCCAATTTTCTGAGATGGAGTGCTCCACCCTGACATAGTTACCGTTACGGATCTCCGCAGGAACGGTCATCACCACATTCAGCCATTCTGTACCAGCCATAATTGCTCCTAAAACCAAGAAAACAGCCAAACTAACCAAAACTATTTTCCAAGCCGGGCTCTTTCTGAAATAGATGGCACCGAAGAAAATGACCGAAACAACCATAATGATGACCATATATGACCTGACAGTCGAAGGCAGCATTCGGCTTATCATCTCTTTACAATTGATGGTCATTTCGGGTGTGGTGAGTTTCAAAACGCCACAGCCTAGCAACACACCGAGGATCGCCGAGATAAAAATAAGCGATATAAAGTAAATATTTGTCAAAATTATACCTGTAAGCACTTTTTCCTCATTCGTGGCGGGAATCATCAGATAATGGATCCGGCTGGAAGATTGATACAGCTTGTCAAAATAGCGGAGAGGGTAGATAGCAATAAGTGCTACCATGCCCCCGTACAAAATAACCGAATCAAAGATTCCAACTGCCGTACTCAAAAAAGCAAGCACAAAGACCAAACCAAAACTATAGATGTCCTTTTGCCAGTTTTCGTAAAAATAAGCCTTGACTAATTTTATGATATTGTTGATATTCATAACGTTACAATTTTATTGGTGAGACGTTTCGGGTTAATTCTCGGATGAGGTTTCGTCTTGTAGAGACGTCGCGCGCGATGTCTCTACGGTGTCAATGATAATATCACCGTTACGAGGCACGCGAATGAGCATTTCCAACGAATCAGAATCAGAATCCGGCTGCATTTCCTCATATTTGATTCTGCCACTGCGGTAGCCGGTCTGGAAATCGATGGTGTAGCCGATGACCATGCCCAACACCACGACGATGGCGGTGATGATTAATATCTTATTCGTGTATTTTTTCATAATTTTCTGATTTTAGGGTTATTTGAACATTTCCGTGAAGTCTTTTTTGTGTTGGACAGCGGCGTTGAACAGCAGTTCGAGGTCGATGTCGGAAACCTTTTGTTCGACGTTTTCTTTTACCAGCTTCGTTCCAGACGGGGTCATTTCCGTGTAGAATACTGTTTCGTCTGATTTATTACTCGTAACTTCATTTCCGAAAAACAGCTTGTTTGTGATGACATCCTTATGATCGCTGAGGATCATGCGACCGTTGTCAAGGATGGAAACAGCGTCAATGAGACTTTGCAGGTCGCGTACTTGGTGGGTGGAGATAATCGAGGTCTTTTTCTCTCCGGTGTTGGATATCATAATTTTGCGGAAGATGCTCTTGGAGGGGATGTCGAGGCCGTTGGTGGGCTCGTCCATGATGAGCAGCGACACGTTGGTGGCCAACGCAAAAGCGATCATCACCTTCTTTTTCTGTCCGTGAGAGAACTTGTCGATAAAGCCGAGCATGTTGTCCATCTCGAATTCTGTCAAATACTTCATGAACTGCTCATGACTGAACTTCGGATAAAACGGCGCAAACGCTGCCTCGAACTGTTTGATTTTCAGGTGAGGGACATAAATCTCCTCCTGGAGGAAATAGACGTCGCTCAACTGTTTCGCGGTGCGCTTGTACGCGGGTTCGCCGCCGATGAGAGCGGTGCCTTCCTGCGGGAACAACTGTCCCGTCGCGATTTTCAGCAGGGTAGTTTTGCCCGCGCCGTTGCATCCGAGCAACCCGTAAATGTGTCCCTGCTCCAAATGCCAGGTCACGTCGTTGAATAACAGATTGCCTTTAGCATAACCGAATTTTACATTGTCTAATTGTATCATCTCGTTTATATTTTAAATTGTTACTGTATTAGTGAACTAAGACACCGCAAAAGTAATACAGTAATACATACGTTCAGCACTTTATGAAAAATTTTTTCGTGCTGAAAATCAGATAGTTATAAAGTAACTAAATTTTTTTATGCGAAAAACAGGTGATTTTTTCGCACAAAAATGGAAGAATTCTGCAAAAACCGGTTTTTTATTTGCCGGAATCGACTTTGTATTTCTTGAAGATTTTCTTGTTATGCATAATCTCGACAGCCTGCTGGAAGGTGTCGTCGCTCTCTAAGAAAACGCGGTAAGCATCGCCGTAGCCATAAAGGCCGCGGGCAATCTCGAAACGCAGATACTCTTTGATGAACTCGGCGGCGTGCTCCTCGTTGCGCAGGTGCTGCATCTCACCGTAGGTCTTGTTCAGGTAGTTCGTGAACATCGTGTCAAAGCTCTGCTGGTTAAAGTCTTCCGTGCTCTTGTAAAGCGAATCAAGACGGGCCTTATTCTCTTTTATGAAGGCGTTGGCATAGTCGCTGAAGACGAACGAAGCCTTCTCACTCACGCCCTCCTCCTTGGCGAAATCCATGAATTCTTTGTAAAGTGCATCAGAAATCTGGTAGTTTTTCTGGAAATCTTCGAATTTTGGATATTGTTTGAGCAGTGTCTCGCGATTGTTCTCCAAGTAATCGACGGCAAAGCTGCCGAAGACGCCCTTCCGTGCGATTTCGTTGTACAAGGAGGAATATTTGGTGGTGTCTAACGGAATGAAAATATCGGGCATAATGCCACCGCCACCATAAACCACGCGACCGTGCGGGGTCTTATACTTCAGGGAATCAGGGAATTTGATATTGTCTGCCGTATAGTATTCACCGTTTTTGGCGCGGGTCTGCAGGTCTTTGAAGTAAGCATCGAGACCGTCGTCGTAGGGTTTCTGGATGCAACGGCCTGTGGGAGTGTAGTAGTGGGAGATGGTGAGACGCACCTCCGATTGGTCAACAAGGCGCAACGGTTTCTGAACCAGACCCTTGCCGAACGTCCGGCGACCGATCACCAAACCGCGGTCCCAGTCCTGGATGCAGCCTGAGGTGATTTCGGAGGCGGATGCGGAGTTCTCATCCACGAGTACGATGAGCTTGCCCTCTTCGAAGAGGCCGTCTTCGGAAGAGTAGTATTTCTCGCCAGTCTTGCGGAAGTTGTCAGTGTAGACAATCATGCGTTTGCCGGAGATAAACTGGTCGCAGATCTCGAAGGCCACGTTGAGGTAGCCGCCGCCATTGCCGCGCAGGTCGAGGATGAGGTTCTTCATGCCCTGCTCTTTGAGGTTGCGGATGGCTTTTTTAAGTTCAGCGGTGGAGGTTGCAGCGAAACGTTCGAGTTTGATGTAGCCGGTCAGAGAATCGGCCATGAAGCTGACATTGATGCTGTACATCGGGATGGCGCCGCGGGTGATGACGAAGTCAATGGGTTCTTTCTTGCGGCCACGCACCACGGTAACCTTAACTTTGGAGCCCTTCTTGCCGCGCAAGTGTTTGCGTACCCAATCGTTGGAAATGCTTTTGCCGACGGCAACGGTGTCATCGACCTTGATGATTTTGTCGCCGACCATCAGTCCGACCTTTTCCGACGGACCGTCAATGATGACCTCCATCACGTTGATGGTGTCCTTGATAATCTGGAAAGTGACGCCGATTCCGTCAAAGGAACCTTGCAGCGGTTCGGTCATCGCGGCCACGTCCTTGGGGGGGATGTAGGCCGTGTGGGGGTCCAGCTCCTTGAGCATCTCATCGATGGCCTTGTCTAACAGCGGGTCGAAATCCACGGAATCGACATACATGCTGTTGATGGCGTTGAGCAGCTGTTCCATTTTGGTTTTGTTCTGCTGGTAATGCTTGTTCGGTGACTGCGCGAAAAGGGTGGTTCCCACAGCTAACAGGCTGAAAACAGCGACAATAACTTTATTCTTCATTGGGTTATAGGTTTTATATATTCTATATTTGACAAAAGGCGGCAAAGATACGGTTTTTTTTGATAACCTAAAAAATCCTATTTTTGCCGCTTAAAACAAAAACAAACCTTATGAAAAAACTGTTTCTCCTTTTCGCCCTGATTTTGTGGGGCTTTGCGCAAACGATGAGCGCCCAAAACGAAGAACTGGTCGGTGCAAACTGCACCTCCATCATGGTGGGCAAGAAAGCGTCTGCCGACGGTTCAGTTATCACATCGCACACCTGCGACAGCAAGTATCGCACCTGGGTGACCATCGAACCCGCCGCCGACCACAAACCTGGCACGATGCACAAAGTTTATAAAGGCACGATGCACACCGAAACAGCCAAGAGCATGGAAAACTTGGTGCTGGCAGGTGAAATTCCGGAAGCGGAGCACACATACGCCTACATGAACACCGCCTATCCCTGTATGAATGAGCATCAGTTGGCGATGGGCGAAAGTACATTCTCCGGTCCCGACACGCTGGTCAACGAAAACGCCATGTTCATGATTGAGGAGCTTCAACGCATTGCCCTTCAACGTTGTACGACTGCTCGCGAAGCCATCCTGCTCATCGGTGACTTGGTGAAGCAGTACGGCTATGCCGACGGTGGCGAATGTATCACCATTGCCGACAAAAACGAAGTGTGGCAGATGGAGATTCTCGGTGAAGGCCCCGACGTGATTGGCGGTATGTGGGTGGCGCAGCGCGTGCCCGACGATGAGGTGGCCGTGAGCTGTAACGTGCCGCGCATTGGCAAACTTAACCGCAAAGACAAAAACAATTTCCTCTGTTCCGACAATATCGAAAAAGTGGCCAAAAAGTATGGACTTTGGGACGGCAAAGGCGACTTTCTCTGGTGGAAAGCCTTCAACGCCTCCTACGCCGAAGGCAAAAACCACAAGGAACGCGAATGGTACATCTTTAACGAGCTTGCCCCGTCTTTGAACCTCGACCTCAACGCTGAAGAGCTACCCTTCTCTGTGAAACCCGAAAAGAAGGTGGATGTGCGTGATGTAATGGCTTTGTTCAGAGCCACTTACGAAGGTACTGTGCTTGACCAAATCGGTAACCTCAAAATGGAGGTGAACCGCAAAGACAAAAATGGAAATCCCTACAAGGACACCATCATCTGCCCGAACGCCAACCCGTGGATGGACGGTAACGAACGAGCCATGTACAACTTCCTGAACCCCGGCACCGTGACCTTTTACCGCGGTGTGGCGATGTCGTGGTGCTCCTACTCGTTCATCATGCAATGCCGCGACTGGCTGCCCGATGAGGTGGGTGGTTTGTGTTGGTTTTCCGTGGAGAATCCGGGACAAAGTCCGCGCATTCCGATTTACGCCGGTGCCACGAAGATGCCCGCCGGTTTCGAAGTGTGTGGTCATTTCCGCTACAACGAGAACGCCGTGCTGTGGCACTACCGCAAGGCCAACAAGTTAGCGCAGGTGCGCTGGGGTCGCAGCAAAAAGATGATGATGGACAACATCATGCGCTACGAAGACAAGGCTTTCGAGGAACTGCCTGCCTTGGAGCAGAAAGCTGTTAAGCTGCTGAATGATGGCAAGAAAGAGGAGGCTCAAACGTTGCTGAACCAATACAGTGCGGATTTCGCCGGCGCCACTCGCCAGACTTGGCAGGAGATGGAGCACAAGCTGTGGGAAACCTTCTGGACGGGATTCTAATCCAACCTTTAGTCTTCAGCTTTGTCCCAAGGGCCAAAGGTTCTACCCGCTACATATATGGCTTCCGGCACGTTGTCAATCAGGGCTTTCGTGTCGTTGTAGAAGAGGTTCAACGCCACG
>Ga0310696_10001227_pt1 | contig 37618 bp, 29 predicted proteins | sample AusTroGonzalo_MG_4_FD_203885 | JGI IMG/M metagenome (GOLD analysis project Ga0310696, IMG submission 203885) | Bovine rumen microbial communities from tropical cattle in Woodstock, Queensland, Australia - Gonzalo_02 (v2) (version 2) | ecosystem: Host-associated > Mammals > Digestive system >... | reverse complement strand
AACCTGAAGTGACGTTTCCGCCACTTCAGTTCCGTAAACAGCTTTTATGGCCGCTGCGGCCTTTTGCTGGATAAAGGTTTCGGCACTCATCCCAGGTAGCTCTTTAAGAGTTTGCTGCGGGAAGGGCTCTTGAGACGGCGGATGGCCTTCTCCTTAATCTGGCGCACGCGCTCACGGGTGAGGCCGAAGCGTTCCCCAATCTCTTCCAGGGTCATTTCCTGGCAGCCGATGCCGAAGAACGATTTGATGATTTCACGCTCGCGGTCCGTGAGGGTGCTCAGGGCGCGCTCGATCTCTGTATTGAGGCTTTCGTTTACCAGGCCACGGTCTGCGCTGGGAGAGTCGTCGTTGGGGATGACGTCCAGCAGGCTGTTGTCTTCACCTTCCACAAAGGGAGCGTCCACGCTAACGTGACGGCTGCCGACCCGGAGGGTATCGGAAATCTTGTCCTTGGGGACATCGATCATCTCCGACAGTTCCTCGTTGGTGGGCTGGCGCTCGTTTTCCTGCTCGAAACGGGTGAGGGCCTTGTTGATCTTGTTCAGGGATCCCACCTGGTTCAGGGGCAGGCGCACAATACGGCTCTGCTCTGCGAGGGCCTGCAGGATGCTCTGGCGAATCCACCAAACGGCGTAGGAAATGAACTTGAAGCCACGGGTTTCGTCAAACTTCTCGGCGGCCTTGATCAGGCCCAGGTTGCCTTCGTTGATCAGGTCCGGAAGGCTGAGGCCCTGGTTCTGGTACTGCTTGGCCACGGACACCACGAAACGCAAATTGGCGCGGGTGAGTTTTTCAAGGGCTTCCTGGTCTCCTTTGCGGATGCGCTGGGCCAGTTCCACTTCTTCGTCCGGGGTTACCAGCTCTTCACGGCCGATTTCCTGCAGGTACTTGTCCAACGACGCGCTTTCGCGGTTGGTGATGGACTTGGTAATCTTTAATTGCCTCATTTACTTAAAACGGTTACGGTTTTCCACTTACTTGCCGAAGCCGAAGTAGAAAGTCCGTCCGTCCTGGTCCACGCCTTCGATGTAAATGGCGCGGGTAGCTTTCTTAGCCTTGGCTACGACATCTTCGGGTTTTGAAACAGACTCACCGTTCACATAGACGATGACGCTGCCCACCTTGGCGCCGGCCTGTGCCATCTTGCCGTTTCCAACGGAGACAATCTCCACACCTCCTTCGGCCGCCTTGAGACGGGCGCCATAGAAGGCGACGGTACCGTCGGCATCGGATTCTCCGTTCTGCAAGTTAGCACTCTGGAAAACAACAGTGGTTTCCTGCTGCTTGCCTTCACGGATGAAAGTGATGACCGCTTTGTCGCCGGGGTGATAATTGCCGACCTTTGCCTGCACCGAAGAAGCGTCCGTAATCTTTTGACCATCAATGGCTATGATGACATCGTTCTTCCGGAGACCGGCTTTGTCGGCGGCACTGCCCTTCAAAACCTCGTTAATATATACGCCGCTGATGGCGGAAAGTTTCATTTCGTCGGCAAACTTTTTATCAACGCTGCCCATGGTGATACCCAGGACGGCGCGCTTCACGGAGCCGAAGTCCATCAGGTCCTCGGCCACGCGCTTGACGATATTCACAGGCACGGCGAAGGAATAGCCCGTAAAGGAACCTGTCTGGGAGATGATGGCGGTATTGATGCCCACCAGTTCACCCTTCTTGTTCACCAGGGCGCCGCCGGAATTGCCGGGGTTCACGGCCGCATCGGTCTGGATGAAGGATTCAATCTTGAACTCTCCGGAGTAGTCGGGCATGGAACGGCCCTTGGCGCTCACGATACCGGCGGTGATGGTGCTGCGCAACTGGGCGCCCAGGGGCGAGCCGATGGCCAGCACCCACTCTCCCAGGCGCAGTTTGTCACTGTCTCCCATGGGGATGGTGGGAAGGCCGGTGGCGTCCACCTTGATGATGGCCACGTCGGTCACGGGATCCGTGCCCACCACGGTGGCGTCGTACTGCTGGTTGTTGTTCAGGGTAACGGTAATCTTGGTAGCGCCGGATACCACATGGTTATTGGTAACGATGTATCCGTCGGGACGGATGATGACGCCACTGCCGCTGCCTTTCTGCTCCCGGGACTGGGGCTGGCCATATTCATTGCCGAAGAAAAAGCGGAAGAAGGGGTCGTTCAGCTGATACTGCTGACGCACGGTTACCTCTACATATACAACGGCTTCCACGGCGCTCTCTGCCGCGTAAGTAAAGTCCGGATAATCGGTTTCTGCCAAATTGACAGTACGGTATTCCACCGCGTTGCCGGCGGCGTCTTTCACCACGGTTGTCTGGCTGGGTTCGGGTTGGGTGGCTTTCACGACTGCGTAGGCGGTAAGTCCGCCGGCCAGTACGGAAAGCAGTACAGACATAAATCCTTTTTTCATGGTATTATAGTTTAATTTATTTTCCGGCAGGGGTAAATTTCAAAAGCTATGCCAAGCACCGTGCACAACGGAACCGATTTTTTTGTTATCTTTGTGAATATTGACGCACTAAGGCTATGACGCATTTACTGGAAAATATCGCACCGTCCGTGTTCGTCGGCATCGTCCTGCTTTTCATGCTGGCCTATTTCTTCGTCACGGCGCTCACCATCAAGAACAATCCCAAACTGCTGTGGATTCCCGCCACGCTGCTGCTGATCCTCTCCACGGCCTTTTATTCGGAGGCCTACTGGCTGGGCGGCGCCAAGACGGTGTTCTCCAACCTGTACATGGGCCTGGCCGCAGCGCTGGACCTGTTCCTGTTCAAGATGAACTCTACCTACGGCCGCTTCACAGACCTGTTCTACCTGAAGCCCGGCGGCGTGGAGGACCCTCTGGTGCTCAACCGCCTGGTAATGCTGGTAGCCCTGTACCTGTGCAGCATCTGGACCACCTCCATCATGGTCATGCACTTCTTTGCCCGCCGCCTGGTGAGCAAATTGGCGCTGGCCTGGGCCTGGTTCCGCAGGAGCGGCCGAGGCATCCATATCTTCGTGGGCATCAACCCCCAGTCCATGGCCCTGGCCAAGAGCCTGGACAAGGACATCAAGGTGGTATTCGTAGACCTTCCTTCGCCCGACCTGCTGCCCGACAAACTGTCCCTTACCCAGATTTTCAAGGGCGTGCGTGCGGGGTCGGACCAAAGTGTCCGCATGAAGGAAGTGCGCAGGGACGCAACGGTGCTCAAGGCCCGGAAACCGCTGAACCAATGCACGGGCACTGACCTTTTCAAAGACCTGGGACTGGGGCTCCTGAACCGCTGGGCAGAGAACGCCGAAACCGTCATCTACCTTATCTCCGGCTGGTATCCCGACAATGTGGACGCCCTGCAGAAACTGTATAAATTCCCCGCCCAGATTTACTGCCACGCCAAGCGGGAAGGACTGGCCCTGAGACTGGAACTCATCGAAAGCGAGCATGTGCACATCATAGACTCCTCCTTCCTGTCCACCAAGGCCCTGAAAGGCCGTGACGAACTGTACCCCATCCACTTCATGACCATCCCCAAGGATGCCCACGGGCAGCCCATGGGCTATGTGGAGGGCAGTTTCGACGCCCTTGTGTGCGGCTTCGGAGAGGCCGGCCAGGGCATGCTTTCCTTCCTGTACGAGTTTGGCGCATTCCCGGACAAAGACAAGCAGCCCAACCAGTTCCACTGCACGGTGGTGGATCCCCGCATGGACATCAAGGAGGGAGAATTCCGCATCAACCATCCCGGACTGGAGCGGGACCGCGTGAAGTTCGTCAAGGACAGCGTGGGCAGCGAAAGCTTCTGGGAAGGGCTGGAGAAGATTGTCAAGGACCTGAATTATGTCTTCATCAATATCGGCACCGATGCCGAGAATCTGAAGTACACCTTCGACATCCTGGAATTTGCCTTCCGCAACCGGGACGACATGAACAACTTCATCATCGTGGTCAAGCTGGACCATCCTGCCGCCCACCAGAACCTCATCGGCTTCTTCAATACCAATTACGGCTGCAAGAATGTCATCCGCTCCATCGGCGACATCGACCGCACCTGGACCTGGAACAACATCAGCGGGGCCGATTTCCGGCAGGACGCCCAAACCTTCTATGCCGCCTATGCCAGCGCGTCGGACTCCCCCGTCACCTGGGAGGCCCGCGAGAAGCAGATCATGGCCAAGCCCGTCTCTGACCTTGCTAAAAAGCTGGAACTGCAGCGCAAGATGGGACAGGACTTCGTGAACCACTTCCACACACGCGTCAAGAGCTATCTGGTCCCGGAACGCATTTGGAAGGATCCTGCCATCGCCGCCAACATCCCGCTGGAAATGGTGGACGACAAACACTTCACCGGGGATGACCCCGAAGCCGCCGAAATCCTGGACTACATGGCCGTGGGTGAGCACCTGCGCTGGGTGGCGTCACACGAGATCAACGGCTACCGCAAAGGTCCCCGCAAGCAGGAAGACCTCAAAACCCACACCGACATCTGCCCCTACGAGGAACTCTCGGAGCAGGTGAAGCACTACGACTGGATAGTAGTAAAAACCTCCCTGGAAATCCTGGGAGGTCGAAAATAAAACTTATGTGACAGGGGTTCCTTAGAACACCCTGGCAATGGAGTTGCCCTTGCTGCCAATGGCAATTTCCAGCCCAATCACAAACATATTGGGAATGTTCATCGGGACCTGGATGTACTTGGCCTCGGTACCTGCTTCCGTGCTGTCGGCGTTATACAGGTTGGCCGTGAGCGCAGGGTACATCTGCATGCCGGCGCGCAGGCTCACATTGAAGTAAGGCAGGCGGGAAGACACTTCGGCACCCACAAATACATCGTGACCCGAAACGTGAGAGAAGCCCAGCATCTTCTTCAGGAAGGTGGGATACCAGGCATAGCGGGCCAGGAAATCCACATCCAGGTAGTCGATGATGGCACCGCCAATACGGAGGTCACCGTTGAGGAACAGGCAGGTAACAGCCGGTAAGAAATTCGGGTTGGTGATGTTGAACCTGCTGGAGACAGAAGTGGAGGATGTGGACGTGGCGGGCTGGAACTCAGTATTGTCCGTAGGCAGGAAGAACGTGCCCTTGACCGCCGATGTGGACAAACCGCGGAAGATACGGAAACGTAACAGGTCAACGGTTCCAATCATCTTGTATTCCTTCGGGGCCGCCAACTCTTGGGCCGACAGCGAAACCGTCTTGGGACCCACCAGGAAAATGGAGGCGGCCAGCGGAACGAATTCCGACTTGGACCAGGACTGGATCCGGTGCTTCTGCTTGGCGGGATTGTCAAACTTGAGACGGCCACGATAGGCGGGATAATTGACGCCGATACGGTGGAGCTCTACATAATAAGGAGTCTTACGCAGCGGGATGTCAACTTCGGCCGGAAGGGTGGCACCGTCCACAAAAGTGGTGTCTCCATTATGCTTGTTCTTGATAATCAGCTGAAGGTCGGGCTCATCGGTGAGCACTTTCAGACGGTTGGTCTTCAGCAGCGAGAAGCTCTTGGTCTGGGGATCGTTGTTCTTGTAATCGGGGGCCACCGTCTCCTTGGCGGTGAGGTAACCGTCCTTCACAATTTCAATCACATAGGTCTTGTCGGGCTCGCTCTCCCGCAGTATGTATTCCTTGGTGGGCGTATTGCCGATATATTCTCCGTCCACCAGCACTTTGGCATCGGCCGGATTAGAGTCGAAGACAAAGGGCACGAAGCGCGTCATGGCCACGTTCAGGGATATCTCCTCGTTTTCATGGACATTCACCACATAAGTGGACTCTGCCGACAGGAAACCGGGTTTCTCCAGCGTGATGACATGTTCTCCGATGCTCACGGGATAGTTGGTCAGGTCCTGTACGGCGCCCACGGCCTTGCCGTCGATGGAAGCCACGGCATTGCGGGCCTGGCCGGTATCGATGAGGCTGAGGCGGCCGAACTTGGCCTTCAGGACCAGCGTCATGGGAACCACTTCACCGGCGTGAACCTGCACGTCCCGGCGCTCCTGCTCGAAGGAATTGGCCGTGGCGGCCACGGTGACCAGTCCCGGAGGAACGGGAATGGTACCGTCCTCATACAGGGTATAGCGCTCCAGATCACGGTCGTCGTCGTAGGAATAGTTATAGTTTTCCACGGTACGGCCGTTCACGATGAGGTCGTAGGGACGGAGGTCGTTGAAGCTGAAACCTTCCTGGGGAAGCACCTCCACCTTAAGCACGGCGAAGGTGGGAACCATCTTAAGAACCAGTTCCTGGTCCTGGTCCAGGCGCATGTCATCCACCACGTTGATGGTGGTATCCTTGGAGAAATAACCGGATTTCTCCACGTGGACGCGGTGCGGGCCGGAATCCAGCTTACCCTCCCAGTTACCGGTGACGGGCATGTTGCCGTCCACCATCACGCGGGCACGGCCCGGGACGGTGCTGATCTTCACCTGCTTTACCGTTTCCGGACGGGCTTCCTGGATGACGGTGACCTTGCGGGTCTTGATCTTGCCCATGGAAATGGTAACGATGGCCGTACGGGTAGCCTTCTTGTCCGGGTTCATCTCCGTGCGGAAATAGACGTTGCCGTTATCCACATTCTCCACCTTCAGCCAGGAGGCCGATGAGACCGCCTTTACCAGCTGGGGCTTGGCCGCCACGAAGCCGATGCTGTCCAGGTTGCTGCCGAAGAGCACCTCCATGGACTCGCGGTCTACATCCAGGCGGTCACGGTTGGCGATGGCCTGGTCGCACTGGGACGCCAGGGCCTTGCCCCGCTGTACCTGGTTGCTGGACAGGGACGGCAGGTTGGAAAGCGTGTTCTTGATGGCCGTACGGGCTTTTTCGTACTGGCCCTTGTTGTACAGGTCCTGTGCTACCTGATACTTCCTTTCAAAGTCGGGATTCTGTGCAAACAGCGGCGCAGCCAGCACCAGCAAGCACAGCAAGGTTAAAAGTCTTTTCATGTTATTCGGTTAGTTTTGTTTTCATGAATTGGAGGTTAGCGTCGTAGGGATGCAGGATCAGCGCCTTCTCTACATAGTCCAGGGCGATACCCTTGCTGATCTCGTCTTCCAAAAGTTCATAGTCCTCATAGTTGGCGAGGGCGTACTTGTTCCATTCCACGAACATGGAATCCCGGCGCTCCGTAATGCCGCGGCGGGTATTGGCGGTGGTATACTGGGTGAACTGGAAGGCGTGGGCCGAGTCGTTCATGTACACCTCCCGGAGGGAATCCACGCGGGTAAGGGTGGCTTCGGCCTGGTCCAGCGCTTCAATTTCCCGGTCGAAGGTCTCCAGGATGGTGGCGCGGTTGTTGCGCAGGGTATCGGCCGTATACACCAGGCCGTTGGCTTCCTTGAGCCAGGCGGCGCACTGCCGGCGGTCCTGCTGGGCCTTTTCTTCGGCCTGGTTGTTGGTCCAGTAGAAATAGCCGAGGGCTATCAGTCCCAGGCCGATGATGGAGAAGATGATGGTCATCATCACCTTCACGGTGTTCTTTTCCTTCTGCTTGAGCGTCATGCCGGCGGTGGGGTCGGCCAGCTTCTTCTTGACATCGGCCACCAGTTCCTTATCGATGCGGTAGCGGGAAGACAGTGTGCGCCAGTTGATGTTACTGAGGAGGAATTCCAGGTTCTTGGGAAGGGTGCTGTCGTCAACGATCACAGGGAAGATGAAACGGCTTCCCTTGTTGCTCACGGCAAAGGTAAGTTCCTTCTGGGTGAACTCGGAGGCATATGAATTTTCGCTGGCCACCAGCAGGAGCACCTTGGCGCCCATGATGGCTTCCGACAGGACGGTGGGAAAATCGGCACCGCCGGAGATACCTTCCCGGTCAATGAAACAGGTGATGCCCTCTGCAGTAAGGGCGTCGTATATGCGGTTGGCTACTTCCGAGTCTTTTCTGGAATAGCTGATAAAAACGTCAAATTCGTTTTCGGTCATATTGAGCGTAAATGGTGGATTCCTGCGAATTTACGCGTTTTTTTCTGAAATTACAACGTTCTCGCCGTTTTTTCATTTTCTAAAAGAAAATTACTATATTTGTGAACTAGAAAATAAAAATGACGCTATATGAATCTGACCATTTCCAGCACCAATCTTTTGAAGGCCCTGATGGACGTTTCCAAGGCCATTCCGTCCAAGTCTCCGCTCCCCATCCTGGAGAATTTCCTCTTTGTCCTCAAAAACGGCAAACTGGAGATTACCGCATCGGACAGTGACCTTACGCTGCGCACCGCCATCGAGGTGGACGTAGCCCAGGAAGACGGCGCCATCGCCGTTCCGGCCCGTCACATGATTGACCTGCTGAAAGAGCTTCCGGACCAGCCCGTGGGCATCAAGACCGTGAGCGACAGCTCCTTCGAGTGCAGCTGGGCCAGCGGTAATTCGGCCCTCCCCTATTTCCCGGCCGACGATTACCCGGAAATCAAGACCACCGGTCCCGACGCCCTCAAGGTGGAGTTCCCGGCCGAAAGCCTGGTGGACGGCATCCAGAGCACCGTCTACGCCACCGCCGACGACGAAATTCGTCCGGCCATGAACGGTATTTTCTTCGACATCGACACGGCTTCCACCACGCTGGTGGCATCCGATTCCCACAAGCTCATCTGCTACACCACCAAGGACGTGAAGGCCTCCGAAAAAGCATCCTTCATCCTGCATAAGAAACCCGCCAACGTGCTGCGTTCCATCATCGGCAAGGATGTGGAAAATGTAGAGATCGCCTTCGACAGCGCCACTGCCCAGTTCACCTTCGGCAGCACCACCATGGTATGCCGCCTGGTAGTGGGCAAGTATCCCAAATACCGGGACGTCATTCCCATGAACAACTCCAACGTGCTGCAGATAGACCGTCAGTTGCTCCTGAATACCGTCAAGCGCGTGGCCGTTTGCGCCAACAAGGCTTCCAACCACATCAAGTTCACCCTCAAGGAAGGCCAGCTGGAAATCAGCGCACAGGACCTGGGCTTTGCCCTGGCCGCCTATGAAAAGGTGTCCTGCAACTACGCCGGAGACGAACTCACCATCGGCTTCAAGAGCACCTTCCTCACGGAAATCCTGGCCAATATGGGCTGCAACGGCCTGGTCATCAAGTTTGCCGATGCCCGCCGCGCCGCCCTCATCCTCCCCGCCGAGGAAGAAGCCGAGACCGAGAAAGTCTGCGGAATCTTAATGCCTATCATGATTCAATAAGCTTCGCCGGAACAGGGTGTCTGTTTCTGAACCGTCGCTTCGCGACCCCTCCCACTTCGTGGGCCCCTCCCGGCAAGCCGGGAAAACTTGCTTATCCCCCCATTATCCCCCGAGGGGGATATTTGCCCTTTCGGGGGTTGCCGAGGGTGGCACAGGTTCAGAAACAGACACTCTGTTCCGGCTAGTACTTTTACCATATGGAACTTAATTTAGAGAGACCGTTACTGTTTTTTGATATTGAAAGTACGGGACTGAATATTGCCATTGACTGCATTTGTGAGCTGAGTTTTGTGAAGGTGCTGCCCGGTGGGGAGACGCGTATCAAGACATGGCGGTTCAAGCCGTGGGATTATGTGAATAACCGGCAGTATCCCATTGCGCCGCAGGCATCGGCGGTTAACGGTATCAAGGACGAGGATCTGGCCGGTTGCCCCCGGTTCTGCGACAGCATCGACGAAGTCCTCCCCTGGCTGGCCGATGCAGACCTGGCCGGTTTCAACAGCGCCAAGTTCGACCTTCCCATGCTGGCCGAAGAGATTGAGCGTGTGCGGACATACATGCACAAGGACTTTGACATAGACCTGCACAGCAAGCTGATGGTGGACGTGCAGAATATCTACCATTATATGGAGCCCCGCAACCTGAAGGCCGCCTACCGCTTCTACTGCGGCGGAGAGGACTTCGAAAACGCCCATACGGCCGAGGCTGATACCGTGGCCACCTACGAGGTCCTCAAAGGCCAGTTGGACATGTATCCGGACAAACTGAAGAACGACGTTGGGTTCCTGGCCTCCGTGGCCGGACGTCCCCGCACGGTGGACTATGCCGGCCGGCTCATCCTCAACGACGCGGGAGAAGCCATAGTCAGCTTCGGCAAACACAAGGGCAAGACCGCCCGGGAGGTTTGGAACATGGAACCCGGCTACTATGCCTGGATCGAGGGAGGAGACTTCACCCTGGACACCAAGCGCCAGTTCGCCCGCCTCAAGGCCCAGTTCCAGAAAGAGCGCAAGGAGGCCCTCAACCGCCCCGCCACCACCGACGAACTTCAGGGGTTGGCAGACAAATTCAACGGGAGGCTGTTCTAAGCCTCCTGCCTGGCGCAGGCACCCCGTTTTCTGGCGCAGGCTCCAGGCATAAGTGGCGCAAGCTTCAAAAAAGCGCCGAAGCCTGCGCCGCATTTCTTTAATATACGCATTCTGTTGGAGCAGGCACTGGCAATAAAATGGAGCCTGCTCCGTTTGGGTGGGAAGCCCGCACCGCTTACATCAGGACCTGCGCCGGTTGGGAAGGGGACCTGCGTCAGGGGGAGCGGGTTAAAGCACATAAACAGGTCTGAAAGGCCGATTTCGTGCTTTAGACGGGGTGCGAGAAGGGGTGTAAAGCACAAAAGTGCCCGTAGAAGTGACTTACTGTGCTTTAGGCGAGCGCAGGAAGATGGAGGCTGTTCTGAAGCTAGAACTCAAAGGATACTGACAGTTCCGGAGTTAAGCCTAAACTACCAGGCAACAAGTCGACGCCCACGTAAGAAATACTACCGGGATAGCATGCACATACGCCCGCATTCAAGGTAATTCCCTGTCCATTGGCTAAACCCCAGCTCCAGCCGACGGTTAAATCGGCAAGAAAGACTTGGAAAGCAAGCCCTTCACCGAAAAAAGGAAATGCGCTGAAACGTAAACCGGAAGTCAGTGTGCTTTTGCGGGGGAACCAGTAGGCCTGCGCCTCGGCAAAGATTCGTCCTGCACAAACTGCTTTTCCGAGTGCGCCCACAAACACGCCGGCGCCACCGCCCACATAGAACTTCTCATTGAACATGTATCCATGGGAGGTCTCAATGGCATTCCAAAGGAGACCTATGTTTGTATAAGAGACATTGGCTTTATAACCTTTCGACCTATAAGCGGGGATGGTTTCCTGCGCACCGGCGCTCACTATAACAGACAAAAGCGTAACCAAAGTTAATACAATCTTCTTCATATCAACAATACTTTTTGGGGCACGAAGGTAGACAATAATTTATTAACTTTCAAAGCAGATTATACCAAAAGAATAATGCTTTGGCCGAAAAAGATATTTTCGGAATGAGCATATTCTTTTGTATCTTTGCACCGGACAAAGGTGTATTCGCTTCGTGCCGAAGCAATCTCAAAAGGGAAGCCGGTGAAAGTCCGGAACTGTGCCCGCAGCTGTGAACTCCTTAACGGTCCGGTAACCATGCCATTGAAAGAGATTCTTCACTTCGTTCAGAATGACAGGAGTCCTTTCGAGAAGGCGCCGCGCCGGGAGCAGTCAGAAGACCTGCCTTGTCAAGTTTAACGTAGGGGCTCGGGGACAAGCTTCGGTATAAACGCTACATAATCTTATGAAAAAAGCATTCTTGCTTTTGCTTTGCGGTGCGTTCGCATTCTGTGCGTGCCAGAAGGACCGCGTTCCTTCAAAGGATTCCACGCTTGACGGCATGGCCGTAGACGTATCCTTCATTTCCACATCGGCCCAGAAACTGTTTGTCCTGAACGAGGGCGGCATGGGCTCCAACAATTCCACGCTGGATTTCCTGCGTTTTTCTGACGGCAAGTACATCACCGGTGCGTTCAAGGAGATGAACCCGGAGATTGCTGCAGGTCTGGGTGACGTGGGAAACGACATTGCCATTCACGGAGAGGAAGCCTGGATTGTGGTGAACAATTCGGGTATCGTGGAGGTGATATCGGCCTATGAAGAGACGGAGATAGCCGCCATTAAGGTGCCTACACCGCGTAACATCGCTTTTGACAACACGTATGCCTATGTCACTTCCTGGGCGGGGGCTTATGTGACCTATGGCGCCGACTACTCCGTGGCAGACTCCAAGAATCCCAAGGGACAGGTCTATCGCATCAACCTAAGCACCAAGAAGGTGGAAGGTTCAGTTGAAGTGGGTTATCAGCCGGAAGGCATCGCATGCTATAACGGAAAACTGTACGTGGCCAACTCCGGCGGCATTGCCAGCCAGCTGCCGCCTACCTATTCCTATGACAATACGGTGAGCGTCATCGATGCCGCTTCCTTTAAGGTGGAAAAGACCGTGGAAGTGCAGGTGAACCTCAAAAATGTCTATTCCGACGGCACCGGCAATATCTATGTCACCACGCTGGGCAATTACTGGGATATCCATTCCGGGCTATACATGCTCAAAGCCGCCGCGCCCGAGCAGGTGAACTGGGTTGCCGATTATGTGAGCGTATCTGCTCTTTGCGGTGACACGGTGTACTGCATCGGCACCGACAGCGAATATGACTGGAGCGGCGCACCCCACACTTACAGCGCGTGGTCCGTTACCGGCGGCACCAAAAAGGCGCTTTCGCTTACCCTAACGGAGACTACGCCTTACGGCCTGGCCGTACTGGATGCCGATACCTTCCTGCTGGGTGATGCCGGCGACTACTTCAACCCCGGCACCGTATCCTGTTATTATAAAGGTACCAAGCGCTGGAATGTAACGGCCGGCGTGTGCCCCGGTCACTTCGCCCTCTATTAGTGCGGCGGAAAGGGCTCATATCCTTTTTGTTGATACTGTCTGTTTCCTGGCCGGCTTTAGGCCAGGAAACAGATACTTTATCGGCCTCCAGGCTCTTCGCCGTGAAGAACCGTCCTGTGGTGAAGGCGACCGAAGGGGTGGTCATCCCCCAATTACCGTCGGCCCCCACGCAGGTGGCGGGCATCCTGAGCCGCTTTACGGGGGTTCAGGTGAAGGACTATGGCGGCGTGGGCGGACTCAAGACCGTGAATGTGCGCAGCCTGGGCAGCGAACACGTGGGCATTTTCCTGGACGGGATCCAGATTGAGAATGCCCAGAACATGCAGGTGGACCTGGGGCGGTTTTCCACGGATATGCTGGGCCTGGTTACCCTGTACAACGGGCAAAAAACCAGCCGCCTGCAGACGGCCCGGGAATATGCGGCCGGCGCCGCAGTCTATCTGGACACGGACAACTACCACTTTTTTCCGGACGGTGGACGCGTCCGCCTGAAGGGTGGTTCCTTCGCCACGGTCAACCCTTCCGTCACCTGGAAAAAAGAACTGGTGCCGTTTCTGTATCTTAGAGTGAACGGAGAATTCCTGACCAGCAACGGCAAATATAAGTATCCCTGCTTTGACACCACGCTGGTGCGGGAGAACGGAGACATCCTTTTCCTGCGGCTGGAAGCGCAGCTGTCCAGGTGGTATCATCGCGGGAACTGGAATATCCACGTATACACCTACGGGTCCGAACGGGGATTCCCAGGCCCGGTGATCCGCCGCGCGCAGGGCTTTCCCTTCAGCGCCGAAAGGCAGGCCGACCAGGACCTCTTCGTCCAAGGCCGATGGACGCAGGACTGGACAGACCGCTACGCCACTTCCGTCCGGTTCAAATACGCCAACAGCTATACGCACTACAATACGCACCCGGAAAAGAACCCGATGGCGCTGCCCTATGACCTGCATTACCGGCAGCAATCGGCCTATCTGTCCCTGGCGCAGTCCCTTATCCTGGCTTTCCCCTGGACGGTGGATTTCGCCACTGATGTCCAGTATGCCGGCCTCAACTCCGATATGGGGCAGTTTGTCACGCCCCGACGGCTCACTTTCACCGGCGCCCTGGCTTCCAAGCTGGCCTGGGACCGGTTCCGCACGGCGGCCTCCCTGGTGTATACGGGAGCGTGGGACTGGTTTAAAACGCCAGAGGCCGGCGGTTGGTCCAGCGAAGACCGCTACCGCGATGCCTGGATGCCGTCCCTTTCCCTCTATTATGCGCCCTGGCCGTGGCTGGAGGTGAGCGCCTTTGCCAAACGCACTTATCGGCTGCCGTCCTTCAACGACCTGTATTACAGCCTGATGGGTAACGCCCGCCTTTCGCCTGAATCGGCCACGCAGTTCGGGGCCGATGTTCATTTTTCCGGACGCTCCAAAGCATGGTCCTGGGCCCTTCGGCTTAGCCCGTACTACAACCGCGTATCGGACAAAATCGTGGCCATCCCTACATCCTCGCAGTTCCGCTGGACCATGCTGAACATCGGCAAAGTGGATGTGACGGGACTGGACGTCAAGGCCGAGGCCGGTTATGAAGGCGTGTCCTTTGGCGTGAACGCGGTGCTCCGGTACACGTATCAGCGGGCACTGGACCACAGCACGCCCGGCAGCCAGACCTGGGGCAACCAGATTCCCTATATCCCGCTTCACAGCGGCAGTATCGGCCTCACTTTCCGCCTGGACGAATGGTACCTGAACTGGGATACCATGCTCACCGGTGAGCGTTGGTCCCGCAGCGCCAATACGGCCGATTATTACGTGGTGCCCTGGAGCTCCAGCGATGTCTCCTTGTCACGAAAGTTCCGACAGTTTACGGCAGGTATTGCCTGCAAGAATATATTCAACCGGTCCTATGAGATTGTCCAGGGCTATCCCATGCCGGGGTTCAATTGGATGCTTTCTGTAGAATATAATTGGTAATACTATGTTACTGAGTCTTTTATATGTTTTGATTTCTGGAATTGCCCTCCCCGTTGGAGGCATTCAGATGCAGTATCTGTGGCGCAACCAGCTGGGCGACGTCTACAGCCTGGGCCTCGGCAGTGCCGCCTGCCTGGGCGCAGCAGCCGCCACCATGAGTGGCTGGTGTTCCCTTACCGTGGGCAGCTTTGTGTGTACCCTTATCTGCACGCTTATCTGCTTTTTTGTCACGCTTAAAGTGAACACCCAGCAGCTGATTACTTTCGGAATCCTGTTCGGCACCTTTATCGGCTCCCTGGGTACCATCGTGGTGACCAATGCCCCTAATGGGGATTTGTTGAAGCAGTATTATCTTTGGGGCGCCGCCAACTTCCGGCTGGAGGGCGTGACCACGGGAGACATCATCTTCTCGTTGGTCCTGTTTGGCGTAGGTATGTTCGCCGCCCTGTCGCAAGCGGGCCTGCTCACCCGGCACTTCCAGGAGCAGACGGAAATATCGGCCTGGGGCAAAGCCCTGCTGCTACTGGCCATCATGTGCCTGGTCACCAGCGCCGTGAGCATCTGCGGCCCCATCGGCTTCATCTCTCTGGGCGTGCCCAACCTGAGCCGTCTCATCTGCAAGAACAAGGACATCCGCGCACACTATCTCATCAGCAGCGCCATGGGCGTGGGACTCCTCCTCATCACCTACCTGGTGGTGCAGTACGTGAACTTCGGCATCTACCTGCCCGTAAGCGCAACGATGGCCATCATTGCGTTGCCGCTGATGGCACTCATCTTCCTGCGTTCGCCTAAAGCACAGTAATGCGCCTCAACGCCTCTGCGATAGTGCCAGGCTTTGGCACAAGCATTAAATAACTGACTATAAGCACATTACATAACAACCTTCAGCCCGAACTCCTATTTAAAGAGGGGTTCGGGCTGGCGTCTTTTTTCAAGTGTCTGTAAATGAGACGATTACAAAAACGCCTCAGCCCGAAGATGCGAACTATGTATGACGAAGCCTACATCAACCACCCGCTCATGTCCTGGCCGGCGGCGGTGGCGTGGCGGATTTCGGTGGAGGAGATGGTCACCAGCGGGGCGTCAAGTAAGGTAATTTTGTAATTGGGGTTTTCCCGCAACAGGCGGGCTTTGTCGTGGCCGCGGTGGTAGCCCTTGCGGGGGAAGACCACTACGCCGTAATCCAGCAGGATGCGCTCGTGATAGCGCCAGCCGGCGAAATTGGCCAGGTTGTCGGCGCCGATTACCAGCGTGAAATCGTTCTGAGGCTCCAATTCCCGGAGCGTGTCCAGCGTGCGGATGGTGTACTGCGGCGGGGTCATCTTGAGTTCGATGTCCAGCAGTTTCACTTTCAGTTCCGGGTGGCGGGCAACAGCAGCCACGGCGGCGTCGAAGCGGTCCTGGCCGGCTGGCAGCGAGTGCGTCTGCTTGAAAGGATTCTGCGGCGTAACCACCAGATACACCAGGTCGAATCCCGCTTTCTGGGTAAGGAAACGGATGATGGCCAAGTGACCCTTGTGCAGCGGATTGAAACTGCCACTGTAAACGGCGACGTTCATACCGGGCAAATTTACGAATTTTTCGTATATTTGTACAATTGCAACTACTAAGAAACCTATGCCTGGCAAAGTTCTCATCTTTTCGGCCCCGTCCGGTAGCGGGAAAAGCACCATCGTAGGCCATATCCTGGCCCGTCACCCGGAGATTGAATTCTCTGTGAGCGCCACTTCACGCCCGCCGCGCGGCACCGAACAGGACGGCGTAGAATACCTTTTTTACACGGCCGATGTTTTCCGTGCCCTGGTGGCCGATGATAAATTCGTGGAATACGAAGAAGTATATCCGGACCGCTTTTACGGCACCCTCAAAAGCGAGGTGAACCGCATCTGGGCCAAGGACCACGTCATCATCTTCGACGTGGATGTCAAAGGCGGCGTATCGCTCAAGAAATACTTTGGGGACGCGGCGTTGTCGGTGTTCATCCAGGCTCCTTCCGTGGAGGAACTGCGCAAACGGCTCATCGCCCGCGCCACAGATCCCATGGACGCCATCGAGACGCGCGTGGCCAAGGCCGCCGAGGAAATGACCTATGCGCCCCAGTTTGACAAAGTGCTGGTGAACGATGATTTGGAAACCGCCCTCAATGAGGCGGAAATGCTGGTAGATTCTTTTTTAAACAACTGATATGAAACGAATTACCTTATCCCTTACGCTGCTGGCCGTCCTGGCCGGGAGCGCTATGGCCGCACCCGCCGAGGAAGCCCGCCTGCTGCGCTTCCCCGCCACCAACGGCACCGATGTGGCATTCACTTACGCCGGAGACCTCTGGACCGTCCCCATCCAGGGCGGCGAGGCCCGCAGGCTCACTTCCCACATCGGCTTTGAAATCTTTGCCCGTTACTCCCCCGACGGAAAGTCCATCGCCTTCACCGGCGAGTACGACGGCAACCGTGAGGTTTACCTGATTCCCGCCAAGGGCGGCGAGCCCGTGCGCCTCACCTACACCGCCACCAACCCCCGCGACGACCTGGGAGACCGCATGGGACCCAATAATATGGTGATGACCTGGAGCCCGGACGGTAAAAAGATCGTGTTCCGCAACCGCATTGAGGACGGCTTCTCGGGTCTCCTCTGGACGGTTTCCCCGGAGGGTGGCATGCCTTCCCGCATTCCCCTGCCGGAAGGCGGCTTCTGCAGCTATTCCCCGGACGGCAAGAAACTGGCCTACAACCGCGTGATGCGCGAATTCCGCACCTGGAAATACTACCGCGGCGGCATGGCCGACGATATCTGGATCTATGACCCCAAGGCCAAGAAAGTGACCAATATCACGGAAAACGACGCCCAGGACATCTTCCCCATGTGGGTAGGAGAAGAAATCTTCTATGCCAGCGACCGGGACATGACCATGAACCTGTTCGCCTACAACACCCGCACCGGAGAAACGGAGAAAGTGACCCACTTCAGGGATTACGACGTCAAGTTCCCCTCTACCGACGGCAAAACCATCGTCTTTGAAAACGGCGGCTGGCTCTACAGGCTGGATCCCGCCACCCGCGCCTGCACCAAAATCCCCGTCACGTTGGCCTCGGACGACGTTTACGGCCGCACGGAGCGCCGCGTCCTGGAGGCCGATGACATCACCGCCACCAGCGCCGCCCCCGACGGTTCCCGCATGGTGATCACCGCCCGCGGTGAGGTCTTCGACGTACCCGTCGGCAAAGGCGTTACCCGCAATCTCACCCGCAGCTCCAATTCCAATGACCGCGACGCAGCCTGGAGCCCCGACGGCAAGTGGATCGCCTGGATTGGCGACGCCACCGGAGAGACCGAAATCTACCTCTACGACGTCCAGGCCAACAGCGTGAAGCAGCTCACCAAGGGCACGGACACCTACATCCGCAGCCTGCGCTGGGCCCCTGACAGCAAGCACATTTACTACACCGACCGCAAGAACCGCTTCATGGAAGTGGACCCCGTTGCCGGTAACCGCCGCTCCGTGATGGAGAATCCCGAGGCCGAATTCCGCATGGTGGACATCTCCCCGGACAGCAAGTGGATCGCCTACACCCGGCCCGCCAAAAACGAAATGGACATCGTGTACATCCGCAGCCTGGAAAGCGGTAAGGAATATCCCGTGACGGAGCGCTGGTACAACAGCGGCAGCCCGCGATTCAGCGCCGACGGCAAATACCTCATCTTCACCAGCGACCGGGACCTGAATCCCCAGTACAGCCGCATCGAATGGAACTATTCCTACCAGGACATGAGCGGCGCCTACATGGCCCTGCTGGCCAAGGACACCCCTTCCCCGCTCATCGCCAAGGATCCCGAGGTAAAGATGGACAAGGCCGATAAGAAAGAGGACAAGAATGCCGACAAGACCACCAAGGTGGACCCCGACGGCCTTATCGACCGCATAGTGAAGCTGCCCGTCAAGGGACGCAGCTTCTACAGCGACGAAGGCAAACTGTGGTATCTGGGCAAAGGCGGCACCCGCGTGTACGATTTCGCCACCGGCGAGGACAGCGAATGCACCGACGCCTCCATGTGGCCCGTCGCCGGCACCAAGAAGGCCATCTTCCGCAAGGGCGGCAACGTGTACGTAGCCAACATCGGCCCCAAGGTGGCCCTCAAGGACAAGGCCAACCTGTCCAACCTGGTCACCTACATTGACTATTCCCAGGAATGGGCCCAGCTGTACGACGAAGTATGGCGTGCCTTCCGGGATGGTTACTACCTGGAAAACATGCACGGACGCGACTGGAAGGCCGTCAAGGCCCAGTATGAGGTACTCCTGCCCTATGCCCGCACCCGCCTGGACGTGAACTACATCATCGGAGAAATGATTGGCGAAGTGGCTTCCGGTCACTGCTACGTATCGCCCGGGGAATATCCCAAGCCGGAACGCGTGGACATGGGCCTGCTGGGTGCCGAATTCTCCAAGGTGAAGGACGGCTTCCGCATCGACAAAATCCTGGAGGGCGCCACTTATCGGCCTGAATTACGTTCCCCGCTCACCGAACCCGGCCTGGGCGTGAAGGAAGGTGACGTAATCACCGCCATCGACGGAGTCTCCCTCAAGGACGTGGACAACATCTACCAGCAGCTCATCGGCAAGGCCGGCGTACTCACGGAACTCACCGTGGGCGGCAATAAGGTGGTGGTAAAACCCATTGCCGATGAAGGCCCGCTGTACCATTACGCCTGGGTGATGAAGAACATCCGCACCGTGGAGAAGCTCTCCGGCGGCCGGGTGGGCTACATTTACATCCCGGACATGGGCCGGGAAGGCCTGAACGAATGGGCCCGTTACTACTATCCCCAGCTGGACAAGGAAGCCCTTATCATCGACGACCGCGCCAACGGCGGCGGCAATATCTCGCCCATGATTATCGAGCGCCTGCAGCGCCATGCCTACCGCCTCACCATGCGCCGTGGCTCCACCCTCACCGGCACCATCCCCGAGGGCACGCACACCGGTCCCAAGGTACTCCTTATCAACAAGTACTCGGCCAGTGACGGAGACCTCTTCCCCTGGAGCTTCAAGGCTAATAACCTGGGTACTGTCATCGGCACGCGTACCTGGGGCGGCATCGTGGGTATCAGCGGTCCCCTGCCCTATGTAGACGGCACCGACGTACGCGTCCCGTTCTTCACCAACTACGACGCCGCCACCGGTGAGTGGATTGTGGAGAACCATGGCGTAGACCCCGACATCCTGCTGGACAACGATCCCATCCAGGAAGAAAAGGGTGTGGACCAGCAACTGGAAAAAGCCGTCCAGGTGGCTCTGGAACAGCTGAAAGACCGCAAACCCCTGCCCGGTGTTCCCGCACCCCGCACCTTCAAGGATCTAGGATTACCTGAGACATGGTGATGAAAATGTGCCACCATTTTCATTAATAAATTATTTCAGTATTGCACGATTTTTGCTATATTTGTGGACTGGAAAATTCATATTAATTTCTAATTATAATTATGGTTTCTTACAAAGAATTAGGTCTTGTTAACACCCGCGAGATGTTCAAGAAGGCCGTTGCCGGCGGTTACGCCATCCCCGCTTTCAATTTCAACAACATGGAGCAGCTCCAGGCCATCATCCAGGCCTCTGCCGAGACCAAGAGCCCCGTTATCCTCCAGGTCTCCAAGGGTGCCCGTAACTACGCCAACCAGACCCTCCTGCGCTACATGGCACAGGGCGCTGTGGAGTATGCCAAGGAACTGGGCTGGCAGAATCCCCAGATTTGCCTGCACCTGGACCACGGTGACAGCTTCGAAACCTGTAAGAGCTGCGTGGACATGGGCTTCAGCTCCGTGATGATCGACGCCTCCTCCCTGCCCTATGAGGAGAACATCGCCCTCACCAAGAAAGTGGTGGACTACGCTCATCAGTACGATGTGACCGTAGAGGCCGAACTTGGCGTGCTGGCCGGTGTGGAAGACGAAGTCTCCGCCGCCGAGAGCCACTACACCAAGCCCGAGGAAGTCATCGATTTCGCCACCCGTACCGGTTGCGATTCCCTGGCCATCTCCATCGGCACTTCCCACGGTGCTTACAAGTTCACTCCCGAGCAGTGCACCCGTGACCCCAAGACCGGCAAGCTGGTTCCCCCGCCGCTGGCTTTCGACGTCCTGCACGAGATTGAGAAGAAGCTCCCCGGCTTCCCCATCGTTCTCCACGGCTCCTCTTCCGTTCCCCAGGAATACGTTGACATCATCAACGAACTGGGCGGCAAACTTCCCGATGCAGTGGGTATCCCCGAGGAACAGCTGCGCGAAGCCTCCAAGAGCGCCGTTTGCAAGATCAACATCGACTCCGACTCCCGTCTGGCCATGACCGCTGCCATCCGCAAGGTCTTCCACGACAAACCCGGCGAGTTCGACCCCCGCAAGTACCTGGGTCCCGCCCGTGACGAGATGAAGAAGCTCTACATTCACAAGATTGTGAACGTGCTGGGCTCCAACGGCAAGGCCGAATAAGGCTTAACGTTTTGCAACAAAAAATCCGACTCTCGCAATGAGAGTCGGATTTTTTTAGTCTTTGACAGGTCCCAGCACGGCTGAATGCATGTTTTGGGCGTTTTCCTGCACGCAGCCGTGCTTCGGAGGGTTATGAGTTGGTTTCCGGCAGCAGCCAGCGACGGACATTACAACCCACGTAGTTACCTATAACAATAATAGGGTAATACCACAGGATGGCGTTGTCCCATTTCCAGGCGGCCACCAGGTAAACAACATCGGCAATGGAGTGGTAGAAGCCGCAAACGATAAAGAGCGGCACACCGAAGAGGACGGGGACGATGGATTTGGAACTGCGGTAAAGCCACACGGACAGGTCGATGATGAGACCGCAGCCCAGGGCGCGAAGGAAGCTGCGCCAGGGGCCTTGTGCCAGTCGGCCGGCCACCACGGTTTGGGCGCGGGCGGTCATTTCACCGCCGATAGAAACCACAACCAAGCCCAGTGCCAGGCAACCCACTACATTCCACAGCCAGATTTTGGCCAGTGCCGGAATGTCTGTCATTACGCCGGCCTTACCGGTGTACAGAAGCATGCCCGAAAGCACTACGCCCACCAGGCCGAAAGCAAAGATGATGGCGCCGGGCAAGCCTCCAAGGGCCAGGTAACCGCAAGCGCCAAGGCCGATCATAAGGCCGGCCATCAGGGATTGTCTGTCTGCAAGAGTCATGGTTCAGGATTTTACTTTCCAAAGTTAAGGAAAAATTGTAACTTTGCAGACCTTAAAATAGAATAAATGGGACGTATTATCTTAACGGGCGACCGCCCTACCGGCAAACTCCATCTGGGACACTATGTAGGGTCCCTCCGCAACCGCGTGATTCTGCAGAACGAAGGCAACTATGACCGCATGTTTGTGTTCATCGCCGACGTGCAGGCTCTTACCGACAATGCCGACAATCCGGAGAAGGTTCGCCAGAACATCATAGAAGTGGCCCTGGACTATCTTTCCTGCGGCCTGGACCCCGAGAAAGTGACGCTGTTCATCCAGAGCCAGGTTCCCCAGCTGCATGAGATGACCCAGTTCTTCTCCAATCTGGTAACAGTACAGCGCCTGCAGCGCAATCCCACCGTGAAGGCCGAAATGGCCATGCGCGGCTTCAATGGGGAAACGGAGAATGACAACCAGCGCGGTCTTCCCGTGGGCTTTTTCACCTATCCCATCTCCCAGGCGGCCGATATTTGCTTCTGCAAAGCCACCACCGTTCCTGCCGGAGAAGACCAGGAACCCATGCTGGAGCAGTGCCGTGAGATTGTGCGCAGCTTCAACACCACTTACAAATGTGACGTGCTGGTAGAGCCGGAAATCCTGCTCCCCTCCAACCTGGTATGCCGCCGCCTGCCCGGTACGGATGGCAAGGCCAAGATGTCCAAGTCCCTGGGCAACTGCATCTACCTGTCCGACGACGCCAAAACTATGGAGCAGAAGGTCAAGGGCATGTTCACAGACCCCGGACACCTGCGCGTGGAAGACCCCGGCAAGGTGGAGGGCAATACCGTATTCACTTATCTGGATGCTTTCTGCGAGCCCGGAGACTTTGCCAAATACTGGCCGGAGTACGCCAACCTGGACGAACTCAAGGACCACTATCGTCGCGGCGGCCTGGGAGACATGAAGTGCAAGAAATTCCTCATCAACGTGCTCAATGACCGTCTGGATCCCATCCGTGCCCGCCGCCACATGTTCGAACAGGACATCCCCGGCGTGTACGAAATCCTTTGCAAAGGCTCCGAAGCCGCCCGCGAGGTAGCCGGGCAAACGCTCCATGAGATGAAGGACGCCATGCAAATCAACTACTTCGACGACGCAGCCCTCATTGAGGAACAAGCCGCGAAGTACAGGCAATAATTCCCCTCCGCAGCACGGCTGGCACCTGCCAAAGGCACAAAAAAACCGACCCTCGCAATGAGAGTCGGTTTTTTGATTATTGCTCATCGGGACCCTGGTCCTGAGGACCGGGCTGAGGGCCGCCGCCGAAGGGGCCCTGAGGGCCACCCTGGAACGGGCCCTGAGGACCGCCCTGGGCACCGGCCTGCTGGCCGGCCTGGTACATCTTCTCGAAGGCTTTGTTCAGGGCCTCGGAGTAGCGGTCGATATCGGCCAGGTTCTGGGCCTTGACGGCTTCCTTCAGGAGGTTGCAGTTGGACTCGACCTCGCTCTTGATATCGGCGGGCACTTTGTCACCGTTCTCCTTCAGGAATTTCTCGGCCTGGAAGGTGAGGGCGTCGGCGTTGTTGATCTTGTCGATGCGCTCTTTCTCGGCCTTGTCGGCAGCCTCGTTGGCCTTGGCCTCGTCACGCATGCGCTGGATCTCTGCATCGGACAGGCCGGAAGAGGCCTCGATGCGGATGTGCTGTTCCTTGCCGGTAGCCTTGTCTACGGCCGAAACGTTCAGGATACCGTTGGCATCGATGTCAAAGGTTACCTCGATCTGGGGCACGCCACGGGGTGCGGGAGCGATGCCGTCCAGGTGGAAGATGCCAATCTGCTTGTTGTCCTTGGCCATGGGGCGCTCGCCCTGCAGCACACGGATTTCCACACCGGGCTGGTTGTCGGCCGCGGTAGAGAAGATCTGGCTCTTCTTGGCCGGGATGGTGGTGTTGGACTCGATGAGCTTAGTCATCACGCCGCCCAGGGTTTCGATACCCAGGGAAAGCGGGGTAACATCCAGAAGGAGCACGTCCTTCACGTCACCGGCCAGCACACCGCCCTGGATGGAGGCGCCGATGGCCACCACTTCGTCGGGGTTCACGCTCTTGTTGGGCTCCTTGCCGAAGAAGTTCTTCACCAGTTCCTGCACGTAAGGGATACGGGTGGAACCGCCCACCAGGAGGACCTCGTCAATGTCGGAGGGCTTGAGGCCGGCGTCGGACAGGGCCTGACGGCAAGGGCCGATGGAGCGCTGGAACAGGGCGTCGGAGAGCTGCTCGAACTTGGCGCGGGTAAGGGTCTTGGCCAGGTGCTTGGGCACGCCGTCCACAGGCATGATGTACGGGAGGTTGATCTCCGTGGAGGTCTGGCTGGAAAGCTCGATCTTGGCCTTTTCGGCAGCTTCCTTCAGACGCTGCAGGGCCATGGGGTCCTTCTTGAGGTCCAGGCCGCCGTTCTCTGCGGCGAACTCCTGGGCCAGCCAGTCGATGATGACCTGGTCGAAGTCGTCACCGCCCAGGTGGGTGTCACCGTTGGTGGAGAGAACCTCGAACACGCCGTCTCCCAGCTGCAGGATGGAGATATCGAAGGTACCGCCACCCAGGTCGTACACAGCCACCTTCATGTCCTTGTCCTTTTTGTCAAGGCCATATGCCAAAGCGGCAGCGGTGGGTTCGTTGATGATACGCTTCACATCCAGGCCCGCGATACGGCCGGCTTCCTTGGTGGCCTGACGCTGGGAATCGCTGAAGTAAGCGGGAACGGTAATCACGGCCTCGGTGACTTCCTGACGGAGGTATTCCTCGGCGGTCTTCTTCATCTTCTGAAGGATCATGGCCGAAATCTCCTGGGGCGTATACAGCTTGCCGTTGATGTCCACGCGGGGCGTATTGTTTTCTCCGCGGACCACCTTGTAGGGGACGCGGTTCACTTCCGTTGTTACCTGATCATAGGTTTCTCCCATGAAACGCTTGATGGAGAATACGGTGTTGTGGGGGTTGGTGATGGCCTGACGCTTGGCGGGAGAGCCAATCTTGCGTTCTCCACCCTCGGTGAAGGCCACCACGGAAGGGGTAGTGCGCTGCCCCTCGTTGTTGATGATGACGGTGGGCTGGTTGCCCTCCATCACAGCGACGCAGGAATTAGTGGTTCCCAGGTCGATACCGATAATTTTACCCATAGTTATAATCTTTTAAATTGTTATCTGTTAAAAAACTGGCGCCACCCAAAACGGGCGACGCCAGGATAATTATCGAACATCGTGCCAAGGGGCACGCTATGACAAAATGGCAGGAAACCGGCCGCTAGAAGCGCCAACCCACCGTTAACAGGGCCTCTATCCGGCCATAAGTGGTTGTCACTTCGGGCACTGCATCCACCGTATACTTGCTGGTGTAATTGGTGCCGGTATAATCGTAATAAGTATAAGGGATATAATATTGGTTATATCTCATCTTGTAGCGGACGGCAATATCGGCGAAGAAAGGACCGGTAGTGAAGCCCAAACCGGCCGACAGGTAATGCCGGCACATGGCGGCACGCTCCTGCGCGGTGAGCGGGAACACCATCAGGTGGTCCGTTCCGTCAGAGGGATTGTACACCCATTCCAGATAGTTACGCTCCGGCGAGGTGGTGAAGCCGTAACCCAGGCGGACGGCGAAGGCCTGGGAAATCTTGGCCTCGGCCCCTATGCGCAGCATGTGGCTGGCGCCCAGGACGTCCTTGATATCGGCATTGACATCGGAGAAATATTCGTTTCCGTAATAGAGGCCGGACTCTGAACGGGTGCGGAAGTAGCAACTGCGGTAATTGGCTATCTCATAATCGGCACTTAGGAGCACCGACTGTCCCAGGGTGAATGCCAGGCCGGCGTTGAAACGCCAGGGGCTCACAAGCGCGTAGGAATCTTCCCACTCGGGCGACTTGGAAGACGGCAGGTTTACGCCGTCCACCACAGCCTTTCCATACCAGGCCATGCGGGTTTCCATTCTCATGACGGTGGGTGTCTGGACGGCGGCACCCAGGCGCAAGGCACCCAAACGCCACAAAGCGCCCACTTTCAGGTATACGCCCGAACCCTTGGCATCAAAGATGCGCTTCATATCCAGATAACGGAAACGGGCGTTGGGATTCACGTCAAAGGGGACGGCCGGGAATTCGGCCTCGTTATTAGGCTCCTCGTACCAATACTCCGACTGGCCGTAGCGCAACGTGGAGATACCCAGGTTGGCGCCAAGGTAGAAGGTGTCATTGAAATTGAGGCCGAAGTTCACCAGCATGTCGTGCTTGTAACCCTTGGTCTGGAAGCCGTACTTCTGGTACAGGGGTGCCAGGACACCGCTGCTCTTGCCGTCCTTATCCCAGTCTGTGAGACCCAGGTAACGGCCGTTCACCGTGCCGAAGATGGCGCTGCGGTAAGCCACCATGTCTTCCCAGGGCAGGCCATACGTGGCGTTGTAGTCGTCCAGGTTCCACCAGCCGTAAATGGAGGATGTGCCGGCCAGGGCGTCTTCCGGATAACCGGCAGCCTGGGAGGCCAGCGAACCGCAATAGGAGTTGGTGGCATTGACGCCGCCTGCATACATGCGGGAGGTAAAATCGGAGGTGGAATTGGAGACGAAGCCCAGCGACATGCGCTTGACGCCGGAACGATGGCCGGTATCCATGGAAACCACGAAGCCCAGGTTGGGCATTTTCATGCGGGAAAACACCGTACGGACATTGTCTCCATAAGCCAGGTCGGGATCGGCGCTGGTGGCGTTGGCCGTGGAAATGGTGACGCCGGGCGTGATGGTGAACTGGGAGTAACCGGCCACGGCCGATCCGGCGGGATTGATGCCGATGGAACCCAGGTCTCCTCCCACGGCGGTGAAGGCATTGCCCATGGCGACGCTACGGGCCGTACCTCCATATTCATAAGTGGAATATAGCAGGGCATCCTGCCAGCTTTGGGCCGATGCCGTAAGGGCCAGCGCTGTTCCCAGCGCAACGAGTATCAACTTTTTCATAACTTTCATCATTTATCGGCGTCCGCCGGAAGAACGGGAACTGGAACCGCCGGAGGAACGGCTGCTGCCGCCGCCGGAATAACCGCCCGAAGAGCGGGAGCTGCCGCCGCCGGAGTATCCGCCGTAAGAACGGGAGCTGCTGCTGGAAGAACGGCTGCTGGAACTGCCGGAGTAGCTGCCGGAAGAGCGGGAGCTGCTACTGCTGGAAGAACGGACATTGCTGCTGCCGGAGTAGCTGCCTGTCGAGCGGGAGCTGCTACTGCTGGAAGAACGGACATTGCTGCTGCCGGAAGAGCGGACACTGCTGCTGCCGGTGCTCCTGGAAGAAGAGGTGGTGCTGCCGGAGGAACGGACTGTGCTGCCGCGGGACACATCACCGCCCGTTACCGAGCGGGAAGAACTCTGGACCGAACTGCTGCGCGTTGCGGGACGTGCACTGCGGCTGGCAGAGCTGATACCGGAAACCGAACTGCTGCTGCGGGCCACGGAGCTGCTGCGGGAGACGCTGCTCCTGGAAGAACTGCCGCCAAAGGCCGAGGCCGATGCATTCTTGCGCGCCATGCTCTGGTGGCCGTTGTTCTCGGGGCCGTTCATATGACGGTCCCAGTGATAGTAACCACCGTATCCGCTCCAAGCATGATAGCTGTGATAGGGATAATAGGCATGGTGTCTCCAAGCCCAGGAATCATAATACCAGGGATCCCAGGCCCAGCCGCCGTAATACCAGGGCGAATAATAGTAATAGTTACGGTAGAAACTGTAATAACTGTAGTAGCGCCAGGGATTGTAGTACCAGGGGCTGTAATACCAGCTGCCGTAATTCCACGGCCGATAGTACCACCAGCTGTCATAGTACCAGGGATCCAAGGCCCAGCTGGTGCTGTACCAGGGGTATTCCCAAGCCCATGCCGGGCGGGTATCCACAATGGCGAGCCGTGCACCCGCAGGGACTACAAGGGTATCTCCCTCATTGAGAATATAGGCTGGAGACTGTTTACTTTGTGCCAGGAGATTATCCACTTCTTCGTCCACGTTTGACTGTTGGACGGTAACGGCGATGGGACGGCTGTAAACACCGTCGTCGTAGACCTGAGTCTGGAGACTGGCCATGGAAGAGCAGGAAAGTGCGGCAAAGGCGGAAACCGCATATGCCAGGATGTGCTTTTTCATTGTACTACCTCCTTTTATCCAATAAAAATAAGTATCTTTGTGGCCGGAAAACCGGCTTTTATATATAAAGATGCAATATTTGTACCTTTCGTTCGGTTTTTCCAAGACAATATTACGTACAAAATAGGAAAAAAACAATACAGACTATGGCAAAAGAGGTAACCAACAGGCAGGAGAATTACTCCCAGTGGTATAACGACCTGGTAGTAAAGGCAGATTTGGCAGAACAGTCCGCCGTGCGCGGATGCATGGTCATCAAACCCTACGGCTATGCCATCTGGGAGAAGATGCAGGGCATCCTGGACGGAATGTTCAAGGAGACCGGCGTAAAGAACGCCTACTTCCCCCTGTTCATCCCCAAGAGCTTCTTCAGCCGTGAGGCCGAACATGTGGCCGGCTTTGCCAAAGAGTGCGCCGTGGTCACCCACCACCGCCTGATGAACGACCCCAAGGGCAACGGCATCGTGGTGGATCCCGAGGCCAAACTGGAAGAGGAACTCATCGTACGTCCCACCTCCGAAACCATTATCTGGAACACCTACAAGAACTGGATTCACAGCTGGAGAGACCTTCCCATCCTGTGCAACCAGTGGTGCAACGTGGTGCGTTGGGAAATGCGCACCCGCCTGTTCCTGAGGACGGCAGAATTCCTGTGGCAGGAGGGCCATACCGCCCACGCCACCGCCCAGGAGGCCGAAGCCCGCAAGGAGCAGATGGTGAACGTGTACGCCAAATTCGCCCGTGAGGTGATGGCCCTGCCTGTGGTAGTGGGCCACAAGAGCCCCGGAGAACGTTTCGCCGGTGCCCTGGATACCATGACCATCGAGGCCCTGATGCAGGACGGCAAAGCCCTGCAGGCCGGCACTTCCCACTTCCTGGGCCAGAACTTCGCCAAGAGCTTCGACGTCCAGTTCACCAACAACGAGGGTAAGCAGGACTACGTCTGGGCCACCTCCTGGGGCGTGAGCACCCGTCTGATGGGCGCCCTTATCATGGCCCACGGAGACGACAACGGCCTGGTGCTGCCTCCGGCCCTGGCCCCCATCCAGGTGGTGATGGTCCCCATCTACAAGAGCGAGGAAGAGCGCAACGCCGTCCTGGACAAGATGTATGAACTGAAGAAAGCGCTGGAGGCCAAGGGCCACAGCGTGGAGATAGACGACCGCGACACCCTGCGTCCGGGCTTCAAGTTTGCCGAATGGGAGCTCAAGGGCGTTCCCGTACGCCTGGCCATGGGCCCGAGGGACCTGCAGAACGGCACCGTGGAGGTGGCCCGGCGCGATACCCTGGAGAAGATCTCCGAACCGCTGGAGGGCTTGGAAGACCGCATCATCGGCCTGCTGGAGGACATCCAGAAGAACATCTACAACAAGGCGCTCGCCTTCCGCGATGCTTCCATCCGCAAGGTAGACACCTGGGAGGACTTCAAGGTGGAAATTGAAAAGGGCGGCTTCCTGCTCTGCCACTGGGACGGCACGGCCGAGACCGAGGCCCGCATCCAGGAAGAGACCAAGGCCACCATCCGCTGCATCCCCGTGGACAGCGCCGTCTGCATGGAAGAAGGCAAGTGCATCTATACCGGCAAGCCTTCCCATCAGCGTGTACTCTTTGCAAGAAGCTACTAGTATGAAACGACTTTTCACCATCCTGGCCCTTACCGCCGCCGTGGCGGCATCGGCCCAGAATACGCAGACTGCATTGGCCGAAGCCGCTGCTGCCCTCAGCGCGGCCGAGGACGTCCCCGAGAAAGTGGAGAAACCCCGCTACTGGGACAACAAGCTGGTCACCAACATCAGCTTCGGCCAAACCTTCCTGAGCCAGTGGGCCGCGGGCGGTTACAACAACGTATCCCTGGCCGGCAGCATCGACTTCAGCGCCAAATACGCCAAAGGCAAAACCACCGGCACCAACCACCTGGCCATGGATTACGGTTTCCTGTATTCGGCCGACAAACCCATCCTGCAAAAGAACAAGGACCGTATCCTCTTGGAGTCCAACTGGGGCCATAAGTCACCCGTGAGGAACCTGGCCTATTCCGCCAGCTTCGACTTCCGCACCCAGTTCAACGACAACTACGACTACAAGACCCCTACCGACGCCCAGTTCGCCGCCCATCCCGACGACGAGCCTGCCGCCTGGCGGGATGCACGCAAGCTGAAATCCGGCTTCTTCTCCCCCGCCTACATCAATGTGGGTGTGGGTGTGCTGTGGACCCCTAAACCCTGGTTCTCGTTGAACGTTGCCCCCATTTCCGGCGGTGCCGTGTTCGTGGATATTCCCGAACTGCGCTACACTTACGGTATGGACCTGAAGGGCGACAGCAACTACACGGACCGGAAATCGGCCTACACCGAGGGCGCCTATGACCAGTTCAAGAGCGCCCGCATGGAACTGGGTCTTAACCTGAAGGTGGACATGGGCTGGGTGATCAATGAGGTTTTCTCCTACACCACCCAGGCCACCCTGTTCTACAACTACCTCACCCCCAAGGTGGAACCCCGTATCACATGGGACAATAAAATCAGCTGGAAAGTGGCGCGTTTCTTCGCCATCAACCTGAGCACCTACATGATTTATGACCCCATGGTACTGGTGAGAGCCTCCCAGAAGGGCGGCGCCGTAGACTCCAAAGGCATCCAGTTCAAGGAGTACCTGGAGCTGGGATTCACGTATTCCATCGCCACCAAGAAGAATTAACGGCCGATGCTACTGGTTGCAGTCAGCGGAGGCATCGATTCCATGTGCCTGGCCCAAAAGGTCCGTCTGGAAGGCGGGCCTTTCGCCATTGCGCACTGCAACTTCGGCCTTCGCGGGACCCAGAGTGACGGCGACGAAGCCTTCGTGCGTGAGTGGGCCGGCCGATACGGCATCCCACTGCACGTGAAACGGTTTGACACCCAGGCGTTTGCGTCTGAACAAGGCATCTCGGTGGAGATGGCCGCCCGCCGGCTCCGTTACCACTGGTTCGGAGAGCTGTGCCGGGAGCATGGCTATTCCGGTGTGGCCGTGGCGCATAACGCCAATGACAACGCCGAGACCCTCATCCTTAACCTCCTGCGCGGCACAGGCTTACGCGGTATCACCGGCATGAAAGCTTCCGGTTTTGTCCCGGACCCCGATTTTGCCGACATTCCCCTGCTGAGGCCCCTGCTGGGCATGACGCGGGAAGAGATCGAGGCATTCGCCGCCGAACATGGTTTGCAGTGGCGGGAAGACGCCACCAATGCCCAGAACGACTACAAACGCAATAAAATCCGCAACTTGGTTTTCCCCGTCTTCAAGGAGATCAATCCCTCTTTCATCCAAACCCTGAACCGGGACATGGAGCGCTTTGCCGATGAAATGAGTCCGGAGGCCGGATGTACCCCCCTATACTTGTCCGGGGGTGGACAAGCCCCCCGGGGGGTACATCCGGCCTCCGGACAAGAATTCGTCATAACGGAGGAAGCGTGGGACGGAAGCAAGGAGGTAAAGCAGCCGGCGGGGATGCTGATTCTGGATAAGGACAAGGCTGGAGAAGTGGTGGAAGGAAGATGGGAGACGGGAGACTGGATTAGGCCGTTGGGTGCTCCGGGAAAGAAAAAGATGCAGGACTGGTTCACGGACCACCACATCCCGGCCGATGAGAAACCGTTCGTGCCCCTGCTCAAAAGCGTCCGGGATCCGCATCACGTGCTGGCCGTCGTGGGACACTGCATAGACCACAGCGTGAGAGTGACAAAATCCACCCGACAAATCCTTCGGATTTCCGTAAAAAATGATTAAATTTGCAGGCTGCCTATTGTAGGCAGTCTGTTTTTGTTATTAAATTGATAGAAAACCATATGAATCGCAAAGTTTTACTCATGATCCTGGATGGCTGGGGAGAAGGCCGTCACGACTATTCCAACGCCATCTGGACCCAGGGCACGCCCAACATCGACGCCCTCCGGGAGAAATACCCTTACGGACACCTGCAGGCCTGCGGAGAATACGTGGGTTTGCCGGACGGCCAGATGGGCAACTCCGAGGTAGGTCACATGAACCTGGGTGCCGGCCGCGTGGTTTACCAGGATCTGGTGAAGATCAATATCGCCTGCCGGGAGCACAAACTCCTGGAGAACAAGGAAATCAAGGCCGCCTACGACTATGTGAAGACCAGCGGCAAAAAGCTGCACCTGATGGGCCTCACCTCCCACGGCGGCGTGCACAGCTCCCTGGACCACGTGTACGAATTCCTGCGTGTGGCCAAGGAAGAAGGACTGGACAAAGTGTATGTCCACGCTTTCATGGACGGCCGTGACACCGACCCCCGCAGCGGCCTGGGCTTCGTGGCCGAGCTGGAAGAGAAGATGAAGGAAACCACCGGTAAGGTAGCCAGCGTCTGCGGCCGCTTCTACGCCATGGACCGCGACAAGCGCTGGAACCGCGTAAAGGAAGCCTATGACCTGCTGGTAGAAGGCAAGGGCAACGCTTTCGAGAGCGCCCAGGCCGGCATCCAGGCCAGCTACGACGCCGACGTCACCGACGAATTCATCAAGCCCATCGTGGTAACCGAGAACGGCAAGCCCGTGGCCACCATCGAGGAAGGAGATGCCATCATCTTCTACAACTTCCGCAACGACCGCGCCCGTGAACTCACCGCCGCCCTCACCCAGAAGGACATGCCCGAGGAAGGCATGCACACCATTCCGCTGTACTACTGCTGCCTCACTCCCTACGACGCTTCCTTTACCGGCGTGCACATCCTCTTTGACAAGGAACTGGTACAGGACACCCTGGGAGAAACCGTCTCCAAGGCCGGTAAGCATCAGCTGCGCATTGCCGAAACCGAAAAGTACGCCCACGTGACCTTCTTCTTCAACGGCGGCCGTGAGACCGTGTTCGAGAACGAGGACCGCATCCTGGTGAACAGCCCCAAGGTGCCCACCTACGACCTCCTGCCGCAGATGAGTGCCCCTGAGGTGGCCGAAAAACTCATCGACCAGATCCGCAGCGAGAAACAGGACATGATCATCCTCAACTTCGCCAATGGAGACATGGTGGGCCATACCGGCGTATACACCGCCGTCACCCAGACGGTGGCCTGCATCGACAAACTGGTGGGCCGCGTGGTGGAAGAAGCCATCGCCCACGACTATGTGGTGCTCCTCACCGCCGACCACGGCAACGCCGACTTCGAGGTGAATGCCGACGGCAGCCCCAACACCGCCCACTCCCTCAATACCGTACAGTTTGTGGTCATCAATGCCGGAAATGCGGTAAAGACCGTCAAGGACGGCGCCCTTTGCAACGTGGCTCCCACCATCCTCAAACTCATGGGCATTCCGCAGCCCGCAGCCATGACCGCGGAGCCCCTTATCTAGCATATGGAACTCACCGCCAAATTCTTAGCTCAGTTGCTGAACGGCACCGTAGAGGGTGACGAGAACGCCGTAGCCACCAAGTTTGCCAAGATCGAACATGGCAAACCCGGCACGCTGGCCTTCTTCGCCAATCCCAAGTACGAGGACTACGTATACACCAGCGAGGCTTCCATCCTCATCGTGAACAAGGATTTCCAGCCCAAACAGCCTGTAAAGGCCACCCTGGTGCGCGTGGAGAATTCCTACACGTCCATCGCCCAGCTGCTCAAGTACGTGTCCGACAAAAAGAAGAAGGCCCGCCGCCACCGCAGCCTGCGCGCCCGCTGGTTCTGCAGCACCAAGTTCGGCAAGAGAGTCTATGTGGGCGCCTATTCGTTCGTGGGCCATCACACCGTGGTGGGAGACAACACCACCATCTACGAACACGTTTACATCGGCGATGACTGCACCATCGGCAAAAACTGCATCCTGTATCCCGGCGTGCGCATCTATCCCGGCATGGTCATCGGGGACAATGTCATCATCCACAGCGGCGCCGTCATCGGGGCCGATGGATTCGGCAACGCCCCGCAGCCCGACGGAAGCTGGGAGAAAATCGAACACCTGGGGAATGTGGTCATCGGCAACAACGTAGAGATTGGAGCCAATGCCACCATCGACCGCGCCCAGATGGAGAGCACCATCATCGGCAACGGTGTCAAGATAGACAACCTGTGCATGATTGCGCACAACGTGGTCATCGGAGACCATACCGTGATGGCCGCCCAGTGCGGCATCGCCGGCTCCACGCAGGTGGGCAAGTATTGCATCTTCGCCGGCCAGGTGGGCATCGCCGGGCACCTGAAGATTGCCGACCACACCACCATCTTGGCACAGGGCGGCGTCATCGGCAACATCCGCAAGGAAGGCCAGACGATGCTTGGCTCCCCTGTCATTGACGCCAAACTTTACATGAAAGCCTACGCCCTGTTCAAACGGGCCGCCGAAGAATAAATTAATATGCCGATGAACCAGCATACTCTCAAGACCAGCTATTCCTTCGAAGGCAAGGGGCTGCACACGGGCACCTTCTCAAACATGGAGGTAATGCCCGCCGCAGCCGACACCGGCATCCGTTTCTGCCGCACGGACCTTCCGGGGCAGCCGGAGATTCCGGCGCTGGCAGAGTATGTTACCAAGACCACCCGCAGCACCACCATCGCCTGCGGAGAGGCTGAGGCCGTGACCATCGAGCACATCATGAGCGTCCTCACCGGCCTGGGCGTGGACAACGCCCTCATCCGGCTGGACAACCTGGAAGTGCCCATCCTGGACGGCAGCGCCCGCCTTTATCTGGAAGCTTTCCTGAAAGACGGCCTGGAAGACCAGGGTGTCCCCCGCCGGTACATCGACCTTCCTGAAGCCGTGGAGCTCCAGGACAACCGCAGTGGTTCCTGGGTCCGCATCCAGCCCGCCGGCCAGCCATCGGCCGATATCACCGTGGACTTCGGCTCCCCCGTGCTGGGCGTCCAGACCGTCCATTGGGACGAAGCGACGGACTATGCCCGGGAAATCGGCCCCTGCCGCACTTTCTGCTTCTATCGGGAGATTGAGCCGATGCTCCAGAACGGGCTCATCAAGGGCGGAGACCTGAGCAACGCCCTGGTGGTGACCGATGACGGATACATGGGCGACCCGCAGCTGCACTTCCCCGACGAATGCGGCCGACACAAAATGCTGGACCTGCTGGGAGACTTCCGGCTGTGCGGCGGCTACCTCAACGCCCAAATCACGGCCTACAAGCCGGGGCATACCCTTAACACGCAAGCAGCAAAAGCCCTCCGGGCCTTGCTTAAATAGAGATCATTTATGAACACTATTCATCCTCTGGCAGTAGTGAACCCCGACGCTAAGTTGGGAGACAACATAGAAGTGGGGCCTTTCGCCTTTATCGATGCCAACGTAGAGATTGGGGACGGATGCCATATCATGAACGGCGCCACCATCCTGCGCAACGTGAAGATGGGAAAAGACTGCACCGTCTTCCCGGGTGCCGTGGTAGGCGCCATCCCGCAAGACCTCAAGTATGACGGAGAAGAGTCCTGGGTAGAAATAGGAGACCGCGTGAACATCCGCGAATGTGCCACCATCAACCGCGGTACCGCCGCCAGCGGCCGCCAGGTTACGCGCGTGGGCAGCGACACCCTCATCATGAGCTACGCCCACATTGCGCATGACTGCATCGTGGGCAACCACTGCATCGTGGTCAGTTACAGCGGCCTGGCCGGAGAAACGGACCTGGCCGACTGGGTGACGGTGGGCGGCAAGAGCATGGCGCACCAGTTTACCAAGGTGGGCACGCATGCCTTCATCGCCGCCAATTCCAAGCTGGTGAAAGACATTCCGCCCTACGTGTTGGTAGGCCGGGAGCCCGTCGTATTCGAAGGCGTCAACCGCGTGGGCCTGTTGCGCCGCGGCTTCTCCGAAGAAGACGTCAACCTCATCAAGGACCTCTACGACACCATTTACTTCAAGGGAATGAACGTATCCCAGGCCCTGGATTACATTGAGGCCAACTATCCCGCCTCCGAAATCCGGGACAACATAGTGGGCTTCATCCGTGCATCCAAGCGCGGTATCGTTTCCAAACCCCGCCCCGCCCGCTAGTGCTCCTTTCCACCGCATACTTCCCGCCGGTGAGCTGGCTGGCCCTGGCGGCACGCGATATGACCCTGTCCCCGGACAGGGTTTTGCCGTCCCATGTACTGCTGGAAGCCTGCGAGACGTATCAGAAACAGAGTTACCGCAACCGCTGTTATATCCTGGCTTCCGACGGCCCCCAGATGCTGCAGGTGCCCGTTGCGCACGGGCCGTCCATGGCCATCCGGGACGTCCGGGTAGATTATTCCACCCCGTGGGTCCTTCGCACGCAGCGCGCCCTGGACACAGCCTATGAAACGGCGGCCTACTATGAGTATTACCGTGACGGCGTGTTCGCCCTGTTGGACGCGCAGCCGGAAACCCTCTGGGAACTGAGCCTTTCCACGATTCAGTACCTACTATATAATATAGGCATTACGTGCTCTTTGGAGCCCACCGCAGACTTTGCTGCGCCATCGGCCCTGGCTGATGATTATCGCGGTACCATCCATCCCAAGCGGCCCGACGCTGTTTTGGAGGACCTGGGACTTGCCCGGCCGTACTACCAGGTGTTCCGGGACAAGCTGGGGGGCTTTACCCCACGCCTCAGCGCCCTGGACCTTCTGTTCAACGAGGGCCCGGACAGCATCGGGTGGGTGAAGAAGATATAGACTTTTATTAACGACGAGAATGAGTCCAGTATTTACTGCATTGATGATTCCATTCCTGGGGACAGCCCTGGGATCGGCCTTTGTGTTCTTCATGAAGCGGGATATGCCCCCGCTGCTGCAGAAAATCCTGCTGGGCTTTGCATCCGGCGTGATGGTGGCGGCGTCCGTGTGGTCGCTCCTCATTCCGGCCATCGGGATGGGAGAAGGAGTATCGGCCGTAGTTCCGCCCGTCATCGGCCTGCTGGCGGGCTTTGCCTTCCTGCTGCTCATCGACTATATCACACCGCACCTTCACGCTAACGGTGAAACGGAAGGTCCCCGGAGCCGCCTCTCCCGCACCGCCAAACTGGCCCTGGCCGTAACCATCCACAACTTCCCCGAGGGAATGGCCGTCGGCGTTGCCATCGCCGGCGCCCTCACGGCCGATTTCAATATGGCCGGTGCCCTGGCGCTGTCGCTGGGTATCGCCATCCAGAATGTGCCGGAAGGCGCCATTATCTCCATGCCCCTGAGGGCCGAAGGGAACAGCCGCTGGAAGGCCTTCGGCATTGGAGCACTGAGTGGAATCGTGGAGCCTATCGGCGGCGCACTGGTGCTGCTTTTGGCCACCTCTATCTTGGGCATCATGCCCTACATGCTGGCCTTTGCCGCCGGTGCCATGCTCTATGTAGTGGTGGAAGAACTGGTCCCGGATTATTCGCAGGGCAAACACTCCAACGTGGGAACCATCGGCTTCGCCCTGGGCTTTGCCCTGATGATGGTGCTGGATGTGGTGTTGGGGTAAATTTAATGTTTTTGACTATCCTATGAACTGACCCGTTTCCACCAATTGACCGGTTGGGAAAACTGGTTGGATATCAACCCTTGCAAACCAATGATACACTTATGAAACTGTTTATGTCCCTTCTTGCCCTTCTGGGCCTTGTCGCCTGCGGAAGCGCCGACAAAGACAACAACGTGGAGACCTTCCGCACAGACAGCGGAAAACCCGTCGCCATCACCCTCATCAAGCACGGCTCCC